>PDWI01010181.1_pt1 | contig 10578 bp, 16 predicted proteins | sample 1430891 | NCBI WGS metagenome assembly PDWI01 (sample SAMN01162508, study PRJNA174530) | Oral metagenome, whole genome shotgun sequencing project. | biome: Marine environment; feature: Marine mammal; material: Swab sample of the gingival sulcus; isolation source: swab sample of gingival sulcus... | reverse complement strand
AGAAGCAGACGCAAAAGCAAAACAAGAAGCAGACGCAAAGGCAAAGCAAGAAGCAGACGCAAAAGCAAAACAAGAAGCAGACGCAAAGGCAAAGCAAGAAGCAGACGCAAAGGCAAAGGCAAAGCAAGAATCGGAAGTAAAGCAACAGTTAAAGATTATGAATGACTTAAATTTAGATACTCTTTATGCCAACGATAAAGGCGAACTGTTTACTCAAAGAAATCTTGCCGAGCTATCAGTGCGGGACACAAAACACGTAAAAGTCCTTAAACGTGAAGTGTTGGAACTAAAAACAAAAGACGATGAGTAATCTAAGAGGAGTAATATTACAAAAAGGTAAGCCAGGGGCAAATGCCGAAAATCTTGATGGTTGCTGTGGTTTAATGAATGTTGGCAATTTTTCGTTTGAAGGTGTAGAATTACAAGCAAACAAAACTTATATGTTCCGCTCACTAAAAGAGGCTGAATATTACGGAATAACTAAGGACTTGGACGAAAATTACAATGTTGTTTTACATCGTCATATTTCGGAGTTTTACCGTCTTGCACCTAAAAATACTAAGTTGTATTTTATGCACGTGTCTAACGCTGGCAATGGCGAAGCGTTAAGTTTTGCAAAACAACTTGTATTAGAAGCAAAGGGCGAAATTCGCAATGTTGGTGTGGCGTACAATACTGACGAAACACATATAAACGACTTTGTAGATGGACTACCAATTTTTGTGCGTGAGGATATTGCTAAGGCTCAAAATATTTGTGCTTGGGCTTTTGAAAAAGACTATCCAATAAACATTGTTTTAGAGGGTAAAAATGCACAAATGAATCCAAGCATTTTAGACTTACGTAATATACAAGTAAGCGGACAAGTAGCCGAATATGGTAACGTTGCTGTATGTGTAGCACAAGACTATGATTATGCCGAAACAAGACAAGGAGCGTCAATGCTTTACGCCGATGTTGGAACTTTGCTTGGTACTATTGCCAAAACAAAAGTAAACCAAAATATTGGCGAAATTGGTGAGGATAGTGACCTTGATAATCTGAATCTATCAGATGTTAAAAAGAAAATTTGGGTAACAGCAGGGTTTAGTAACCACACAACCATTGTTGAAAATGACGACTTGTTGCAAACCTTTGAAAACAAGGGCTACATTTTCGCAGTAGATTATATTGGTGCTACTGGTTATCGTTGGAATAATGACCATACATGTACGCCTATCATAATTGACGAGGACGGAAATATGAATACTCATAATCTTGCCCTTGCTCGTACGCTTAATAAGTTGGCTCGTTTGGTGCGTGTCAAACTTTTACCAAAAGTTAAAAGTACTGTGCCTGTTGATACAAAAACAGGATTATTGCCAACAGGTATAGTCAAGTATTTTGATGATTTGGGAAGCGAAGCACTTATTGAAATGCAAGGTAGAAATGAAGTGTCAGGCGGACAAGTGATTGTTGACCCTAAATCAAATTTATTTGGCGAGAAAAAAGAACTTGGAGTGTATTACACAATGATACCAACAGGGACAATTGGTCAAATTAAAGGAGTTTTAAACATTAAAAAATCTTTATAAAATGTCAGTAATTAGACGAAATGGAAAGGCTTATGATGATGGCGATGTTACAGTTGCTATGTTCGGAAGCATTAGTTATGAAGTTACCGAAATGGAATATAACACAGAGCAAGAACATCAGCATAATTATAGCATAGGAAGTAATGAGGCGACATCTTTTTCTATGGGTAAAGTATCTCACAGTGCCTCTATAACAATTAGGTTGGCAAGTGCCTCTGCTATTGAAAAAGCCGCAGGAGGTAATTTATTGAAAATAAAACCATTTTCAATAAATGTAACCTTTACAAATGAATATAACGACATTATCAATGATACGTTATGGGTAAAATTCACCAACCAAGGACGAAGTGTTAATGGTACAGACTTGAAAAAACAGTACAACTTATTTGTACTTGATATTGAATATAATAATGTTTAGTGGATAAAAATTTATAAAAATGCAAAAAAAAGAAATAATGCTACCGGCAGGAGTTACTGCTGAAATGGTAAAAGCGTGGAAAGAACGCTACGGCGAAAAGAAAGTAAAAATTGCAACTATAACAGACGATGAAGGTGTATTTGAACCTTTTGATACTGTAATTCGTCGCCCGGGCAGAACCGAAATGGGCGAATTTGAAAAGTGGATTGATAAACGCCCGGATAAAGCAAAAGTTATTTTGGTAAAAGCTTGTGTTTTATCTCCGAATAAAGAAGACATTCTTGCTGACGATGATAAATTTTTGCATGTATTTAACGCCATAGCCGAGCTTTTACCGGTTGCAAAGGCTGTCATAAAAAACTTATAGAGCATTACCCTGCCATTGATACTGTTGATGATAGCGATTCAATGGGTAGATGGGTGGCGAATTTTACTCGGCGGAGTAATGCGTTATTGAGTTTCTTTATGCACATACCATTCCCGGAACAATTAGAAGAGGATGTTTGGTGGGAAAAGTTACAACAACTGAAATGGTTGGCAGAAGTAGGACTTTTAGGAGTTAAAACAAAAGAGGGTAATTAATTTGATAATGTGGTAATAAAGAAAGCAAACCGCAAATGCACAACTTAGTAAATAATAAAATGAACGTATCAATTAGTAAAGACGATATATTACAAAGATTTAACGTGGCATTTGGATATAATGCTATGAAGGTTGCGGCTCGTTTTATCGAATTGCCCTCTTATTCTGATACTGATAGTTCTTATGCTAATATGTTCTTTGAAAATCGCAAAACAGGTAAGCAGTTCAATTTTGGAGTAACTAAACTCGGAGGTAAGGCTAAGATGCTTAAAAATGGCATTTTTTTAGCCCCTCCGCCTTTGGTCGATTTTAAAAGAGCTAAGCATGTTGTTACTACTGATGTAGATAGAAGTAACCACACAGTTATTGAGAACTTTGGCAATAAGGCTTATAAGTTTTCAATGCGAGGCTTACTTATTGATATGAACGAACATCATTACCCTGAACAACAATTAAAAAAAGTCCACGATATGTTCCAACAAGACGGAACATATAAAATAGCGAGTGATATTTTTAAGAACTTAGAAATATACGAAGTATTTTTTGATAATATAAAATTTGATTTTGTTGAGGGTTTTGTTGATACAATCAAATTCAACATAAGCGGAATGAGTGTCGAAACAGTTGATTTTATTGTGTAATGAAATACTATTATGAACCAAACGCAAGGATAACAATTGGCGATGTAAAATTTACACACGTCAATAATGTTGTAATTACCGAAAGTGTAAAGGAAATGGGCGACAATGCAAAAATTGTCATACCTCGCAACTTTAAGCAGATAAAAGATAAGTCGCTTTTTGATTTTATTAAGGTTGGCGATAAGGTATTAATTGAACTTGGTACGGATGGAATTTACAACAAAGAATTTGAGGGCTATTTGTCAGAAATAAGCAGCGACACGCCTGTTGTTCTGCACGTGGATAGTTCCTTTTACCCTTTAAAACAAAACAGTTTTGTAAAGTCGTGGGAAAAAGTATCATTAAAAGAGCTGCTAAATTTTATTGCAGATGGATATAAAATTGATTGTCCTGATGTTCTTCTTGGAGCCTTCCAAATTAATAACGTCAGTACTTACAGAGTACTAACCGAACTTAAAGAGCAATATGGTTTTTATTCTTATATAAAAGATAATGTATTGAAGTGCCAATTTGCTTTTGATGTTAAAGGATTAGGTAATACTCATAATTACATAATTGGCGAAAATACAAAAGCAAAAGGTAATAATTTAAAATATCATAGACAGGAGGATGTAAAAATCAGAATTAAAGCCATTGCTAACAAACGTACAGGTAAAAAAGAAACTTGCGAAGTTGGGAGTACTGACACACAAGCAAGTGTAAGAACCTTGAATTTTGGCGATATTGATAAGGCTAAATTAAAGGAGTTTGCAGATAAGGAATACAGCAAACTTGCATTTAACGGTTACTCCGGAACAATAAAAGGATTTGCCGAACCATTGGTACACGCAGGTGATACGCTGAAAATTACAGATAAACAAGAGCCTGAACGAGAAGGCGCGTATTTAGTTGAAAAAACGGTTATACGATATAATATCAAGCAAGGTTTTGAACGCGAAAATACTTTAAGTTACAAGATATGAGTTGGCAGAGCAATTTGGAATATCTTATCAAACTGTTGGTGAAAAAAAGTTTGCCAATAATGGTTGTAGAAGGGATTGTAAAAACAGTTAATGAGGATAGTTGCGATGTTGAGATTGAGAAAGATTTAACGCTTTTTAAAGTTCGTTTAAATACCATTTTAAAACAAGAAAGTGGAATACAAATAAAGCCAAAACAAGGCAGTAAAGTTCTTTGCGGAATAATTGAAAATAATCCAAACGATGCCTTTGTTATCCGAGCATCGGAAGTTGATAGTATAACAATAAATAAAGGCGAAAATGGTGGTTTAGCCATTACGCCAAAGTTGGTTGAGGAGTTAAATAAGATGACAAAAAGAATTGACGGAATTATTCAAGCCTTAAATAATGCTAAACCAAGTACAGGAGCTCCCGATTCAGGAGCAGTTCTGATTGGAGCAATTCAAACATCTTTACAAACTATAATTGATAAAGAAAATTTTTCAGAAATAGAAAACGAAAAAATAAAACATTAATGCGATATGATTTAAAATTAACAGAGGACAACGACCTTGCCATTGAAAATGGCGATTTTGTAATTACCGAAAGCGATATACAAAATGTTAAACTCCTATTGCAAGCTGTAAAAGGGGATTACAAACAATTCCCGACAACAGGTTGCAATCTTATTGATTTTATAAAAAAAAGCGTGAGTGATAAAAAAATTGAACACGAAATAACCACTCAACTAAAAGCTGATGGTTATTCTTTAACAAAAATAAGCATTGATAATACGGGAAATTTAGATGTTGAGTTTGATAAAAATTATACTTAAAAGTGATAACGACAGTAGTAAAAGTAGGACAAAGTATTATAGATATTGCATTGCAAAAATATGGCGATGCAAGCGGCATGTTTGATATTATTGTTGATAATAACATAGGTCTTGCCGAGAACCTTACACCCGGTACTATTTTAAAAATAAGAGAAAAAGTAAAAAATAAAAAAGTTACGGATTTTTTTAAAATAAATCCAAAGCCAGCAACAGATGTGCCGATAATGAATAATATCTGGATACTTAATTCCGGATGTTGGAATGACAACAACAAATGGGTTGATGCTTGTTTTTGGAAAGATGAATGTCATTATTGGACATTATCCGAAGGCAGTTGGGAAGATATCAAAAATTGGAACGATAAGATGCTCTGGGTTGATATGTGTAAAAATTGGATGCTGGCACACGGGCGTTATGATGACGGCGGATGCTGGATTGATAATAAAAACTGGATTGATAATTAAAATTAAAATAAAGATGGAACTAAAACAAATTAATAATGGAGAAAGCGGTTTATCCGTAAGAGACAAAATAAATAATATGTTCGCTTATTTATTTGGTTTAAAACTAAAAGTTTCAGATGTGCAGGGATATGTGCCCGAAATTAATGACTTGAATGACGGACAGTCCCTCATTAACACAGCGGACAAAAGAAAATATACAAGAGTCGGAAATAAAATGTACGAACAAAGCATAGCACCTGTTGTTGACTTCAAAATATATCTGATTGATGCGCCTACTGCCCATTCACCCTCAACAGGGAATGCAATTCAACTGTCCGGGACGAAATTAACCGGTATTGAAATGGAAGTTGAAAATTCCGAGAACATTAACATTGAAAATGCGAATTTAAATATTAATGATGATAGTCACGCATCGATAACATATGATCTTACCGGTAATGTTGAAGAAAGCGAACGCATCTCTTTTCTGCTCTCCAAAGGAGACACTACGGTAGAAATTGAGGTTACGGTTGAGGTAGAAGTACAACTTCCTGCGGTGGTAACAGACGTGATACCTTTTCCCGATAAATTTTTTATTGCGGGAAATCAACAAATAAGAATAATTGGCGAAAATCTAAACAGAAGCCCTGTGCCTGTTGCTTCTTTTCATGTTTCGGCATATTCAATAGAATTGTTAGATACAGAATATGACGGAAATGAAATTCTTGCCAATGTTTCTTTGCCGGAAGAACTGCTCGGTGAGACCTTGATGTTTGCTGTGGAATATGAAGACGGTTCTTGGTCTGAATGGACTGAAATAACATTTTATTCTGAAAGTTAAAAAATGAATACAGAAGACATATACAAAGCAATAATCCAAGAAAAGGAAAGCGGTAATTATACCGAACTCGATGAACTTAACTCGACCTCAAAAGTGTCGGTATGGCGTTTGATGGTTTATATCTTTGCTTTTTTTAGCAAAACTATACATGAGTTATTTGAAAGTTTTAAACGCTATATTGAAAGTGTTTTTGCGAAAAATCAACACGGAACATTGCTCTGGTGGATTGAGCAGATTAAAGCATTTCAGTACGGCGATTTACTCGAATTTATTGACGGAAAATTTCAATATAATACAATTGATGAGCGTAAACAGATAGTGAAGCGTGTGGCTTTGGAAACATTAAAATTTATGCTTTTATTCAAAGTTGCTTCCGAAGACGAAAGCGGAAACCTTGTGCCGCTTGATGAGCTGCAAAAAAACGCTTTGACTGCTTATATCGATTGCGTAAAATTTCCGGGTACTTACATTCAGGTAATAAGCGAGAATGCGGATTGCTTGAAGATAAATTTACGTGTCTATTATAATGCCCAAGTATCAGAGCAAGAGCTTAACACGCTTATTACTGAGGCAGCGAATGATTATGTTAAAAACATTGTTTTTAACGGACAATTTAGTATTACCGAATTAACAGACAGACTGCAAGTTGTCAGTGGTGTTGTAAATCCTATTGTTAAAGAAGTATTTGCAAAAACTGCCGGTCAAACGGAATCAGATTATTTGCTCATTGAGGATTATTACAAAGCAGCTTCCGGCTATTTTAATATTGAAGTGTTAAACCTTGAATTTATTCCGCATGTTTGATGTTTTATTTTCATATCTCAGAGATATACTGACACCAACACGCCTAAGACAAGCAAAGATGTTGGCTTGGTTGTCATTAATTACTTCTGAATTGTCAAAAATATATGATAAGTATGTTTTGTTCAGAAAATTAAAATTATATGAAATAAATTTTACGGGGCAGGTAATGTATCTTCAAAAGAAACTAAGAGACACTTTTAATTGTCAAGAAATAGTAATTGATGACGGATTATTAACATTGCCGTTCTATCTGTCAAATAAAATCGAAAATAACTTACCTGTCTATGCGGGGAATAATTTTACTATTGGCACAAACTACCCTGTAGGCACTTGGCTTGTTTTTGACGGTTTTTGGTATGAATACACGGGAATGGGTGACGGAACAGTCCCAAGTTCAGATAACTCTGCAAAAAAACGAGGCAAGTATGAACTTTATCTATCGAATCAAACTGAAATTACCAATCAAAATGATTTTATTGTTAAAGTACCTCAAGTATGTTATAATAATATGACAACTGATGATTTTCATAAAATGCGGACAATCATAGAATATTACAAATTAGTTAATAAACAATACAAAATAATACCTTATTAAAAATGAATGAATTAGTAACAAACATACACGGAAAATTTCCTTATGTCTTGGATGACATAAGATTTTTGGATGCCGCTTATCGAATGGGCTTCGAAGCATTGGCACGAGCAACATCATTCAATCGGAATTGCATTTTATACGGCTGCGTGGTCACCCCTCGTTCCGGACTTAATGAAATTTATGTGTCAGATGGTGCCGTATTAATTCGAGGAGAAATATTATATTTCTCAGCCAAGGAAATAAGAGTTAATCCCGGATATAAAGCGGTTATTGTACGTGATGAAAGCTGGGATAGTAAAGGTCGTAAAGTTTTTGGAGACGGAACCGTGCATAATACCTATAAGAAAATAAAGGGAGTACTTACTCTCGTAAGAATAAATGCAAGCGGTGATTTTATTGACCTTATGACGGCACCAAGACTTTCGGATATTAATGATTTTGACGGTTTAATTCACAAAGGCAAGTTAACAAGTTCCGATAATTTGAACGATATAGTCAAAAACGGCTTGTATGTTATTCAGGGTTCCTCGCTTCCTTTGAATTTCCCGGACGAGACCCTTTTGGGAGAGCAAATATCTTCAAGCAGCAATTTTTGGTTGAAAACAATGTATGTAGGCAGAGACGATAAATATTACCAAGAATTGGGCTTTAAAAGAGGCTTGCTTGCACGACGGTATTTGCGTAACGGTACAGCAGGCTGGTCGGCTTGGTTTAATTTTTGGGCAAGCAATGAAGATACGCTTGACGGCACTAAAAAATGTTCTGTTGTCAGCCCTTATACGCTTCAAAAACACCAAGCATGGCAAACCCCGGCATATTTGGGAAGTTTTGCATCAGGAAGTATTAAAGAACTTTTTTACAGAAAACTTACTGACGGAAGAGTAGAAGTTAGAGGTCGGGCAAAATGCCAACCACATTATACAAGTACAGAAGTTATTCAGTTACCCGAAGGTTACAGACCAAATATAGAATTGCGCTATTTTATATCTAATGGGGGCAGTGGTACTTATGTTACAATAAGTACAGATGGTAAATTTACTTCTAATAGTGAACTACACGACACTTTTATTAATATAGTTTTTTCAATAGAATAATTAAGATGCGGGGTAAATAAAAAAGCCCCCGCCAATTTGTAGCAAGCTCCCACACAAGCTACAAACATATAAGGTAACAACACTACCCGAGACGAGGACGTAAATCTTCGTTAGGCAGTGTTGTTACCTTATTTTTTATGCAATAAATGTGGTGAGCCGTTCAGATTTTGAACGGCTACAAATCCATTTTCTTAAACTTTTTTTTGTTAATATTTAATTTATTTGTATGTTTGCAATGTCAAAACTCTTGTATAATGTTAAATAATTCATTCAAAAATATTAATAATATAGTGGTGTCCACCAACCGTAAGGCGTGGGGGTCTAACTTCTTTTTTACGAGAGTACCCGACAGCACCACTTTTTATCTTTTTAGATATGTCAAAAACTTTCGTAAAAAGTACCCAACCGAATAACAGTAAGTTGAGCGTACAGGTACAGGACGACCTAACAGTCCAGTTGTTTACTAATCCTAAATTTGATTTCCTTATGGATACCGAATGTGTTGCCAAAGGTTATGGTGTTTCAACAAATGCTATTCGTTCGCACAAATCAAGGTATTCGCAAGAATTTAAAAAGGGTGTACATTTTATTGATGCTTCCGCTGTTGCAAATTGCAACAGCGACCCAGAGATACCATATAATAAGCTATTTTGGACAAAACAAGGTATAATCCGTTTAGGCTTTTTTATAAAAAGTGAACGAGCAAAAGCGTTCCGAGATTGGGCAGAAAATGTAATATTAGAAATTTCCGCACCACCTGCCAACTTACCCCTACCGCCCAAACGCCGGCACAATCGCCTAACCAAAGACAGGCTTGTAGGCATACTTGCCGATGTGGCACGTATAGATGATAAAGAAATACGTTTAAGTTTAATTAAAAAATTGGGGGTATAGTTATGATACGAATAGATAAAAACACAGGTAATCTTATTATAGAGATAATGAAAGAAGAACATTTTAATGTAGCAGAAGAGTTGCAAGTACGCCGAGAGGCGTTGTACGATATGATTGTTGAACACAACGGTAAAGATTTTATTGGCAGTGATGCTTTTTATGGTATCGTTAAATTGCTCCAAGACACCGAGCCTACTTTTGAGCAATGGAAAGTCATACTTGCTTTGGAGGATTAATCAATAAAAAAGGTAGCAATTAAGCTACCTTTTTTATTACAATTATAAATTGGAATAATACAAGAGCTTCAAAATGAAATAAAATGTTCTCTGCATTCAATAGAAATGCACTCATACGCATATCACATTTATCAGCATCCATTGTATTATAGTGATGTTAAGAGGGCATGGGCGTTATGGTATTCGCTGAAAGTCAGTTTTTCTGCTCAAATAGGTGCCGGTTTTAGTTATGATAAAAGCGGTAAGAAGTCTCGTGCAATACAATCGGCTATTGCTAACTTTACCGATGAGATTACGGATAGAATACAACATATAACCATAGAACAACGAGAAGCAACAGATGTTATTACAAAATTCGACACCCCCGATACGTTCCATTTTATCGACCCTCCTTATGTAGGTTGCAATATGGGACATTATACCGGAATGTTTAATGAACAAAACCTCACAGAACTTCTTAGTCTTTGTGAAATATTACAAGGTAAGTTTATGCTTACTATGTATCCAAATACTGCGATACAAGAGTGTGTAGATAAAAATGATTGGAAAATTCATTCGATTGTGCGAACTGTTACAGCAGCTAAAACAAAAAGAAGAAAACAAGAAGAGTGGATGGTTGTTAATTATTAAAAATGTACATTTGGGATTTTAAAAGTGTACATTTGGGATTTACGATTATAAAA
>PDWI01010180.1_pt1 | contig 10578 bp, 4 predicted proteins | sample 1430891 | NCBI WGS metagenome assembly PDWI01 (sample SAMN01162508, study PRJNA174530) | Oral metagenome, whole genome shotgun sequencing project. | biome: Marine environment; feature: Marine mammal; material: Swab sample of the gingival sulcus; isolation source: swab sample of gingival sulcus... | reverse complement strand
AGGTTTTTAACGGCGGCCCCGATTGAAAAGTTCCGGTCACGGGAATCATAGAATTTCAGAAAATTAAAGCTGCTGTACAGGCCGGCATCACCCATTATGGCAATTGAAGACTGATCAGTATAAAACACAGAAGGTATATGACGGTAACCGGCTTTTACAGAAATGCCTAATGAAACACCCCTGAAGTAAAAACTATTAAAGATATTATAAGACGCGTTTAGTGTAAGTATAGTTTCAAGGGGGTAGCCGGTTGAAACAGCCTCTCCCCAGTCATCATATTCCGTAAATGGCAGGTATAGCAGTTTTATTCCCGCTCCGATACCAAGATCATCAAATCTGGTTGTAAACATTATGCTTTCAACACTTGTATCGGCAATCCAGTTATTATGGAGAAAGGCCAATTCTGTAAGATCAAGTACAGCAGAGACCGCGGGATTAAATAAAAGTGAAGATGAATCTAACGCAACAGCAGTTTGGGCTGTTCCCATTGCCTCAGATTTTCCGCCTGAAGGGATCTTTAAAAGTGGAAAAACTGTTGTTCCTGTGTTAAGATCACCTGCAAGGTAATCATTACCGGTTATAAGATTATAAAAATCAGCAAAGGTGGATGCTGAAGCCGGAATAGCAGTAATGAGAATGAGAATAATAGTTAAAAATACACGTCTCATCTTTAATAACTATACAACAATTCAGTAAGTTTTTCTATTGCTTTTATTTACGGCTTATATATGAATTTAGCATACGAAAATATCTTTTTTTTGTGATATTATTAGTTTTGTAAAACTTAATCTTGGCTCATTAGGGGCTCTTTTTAAGCCGAGAATAATATAACTATATATAGAGGCTGCCTGATTGTTCAATGCCGCGCGTAAAAAAGTTTTAGCTTTTCTCATTATTATTTTTCTGTTTATTTCTTTTGGTCTGTATGCCTCCGGCTCAAGTGAAGAGTCTGTTTTTGATGAGGCTGAGGCCCTTATAGAGGCCAGAGATTACAACAGTGCGCTTAGTTTACTTGCCGGCTTTTTAAAAACCGATCCGGATAAGATGGATAGGGTCCAGGTTCTTCTTGACAGGATCAGGCTGGCAAAAGAAAACTATAACAACCGGTATGGTGATCTGATTGAAACCTACGGTGGAGATGATATTCAGGCTGCATATCCCATTATTAAAGAACTCGAAGAGCTTGATACAAATCCCAATGAAGCTACCAGAATATCCCTGGTTCTCGCACGTGAAACCGCCGGGTTTATTTTTAATAACAGGCGATGGCTCGAAATTATGGAAACTGCAGCAAAACAGTTGGAGCAGGAACAGTTTAATGCTGCTATTGAGACCTATATGAGCGGATTTACTCTCAGCCGGGATATCTTTAAGGATGCCGGTTATGACCCCGTTGTCGTGTATGATATTTTTGTACGTGCTGATGAGATGGAAGCGCTTTCAATTGAGAGCATTGCTATGTTATCCAGTATGTCTGATTCTCTTAAAAAGATAGGCGAGCTTTATGAACTTGGCAATATTGATGAATATACTAATGCTGTTGCCGGTTTTTATCCGGAGCTTGTCCGTTCGGCGGAAATACGGGAGCAGTTAAAAGATATAGCGGACTATTTTATGGTTCAGGAAAAATCCATAAGAGAAAAATACGAGGTAGATAAGCAGATCTACTATCTGGTCTATATGGACAGGCTGCTTAATGGGCGTACGACAGCTGAATCCGCCGAGGGAATAAGCGGTGTAATAGAGATATTCTGGAATAAGCTTTATGATGAACTTTTAGCTTATGGAAACGATTATACCGAAGAAGTTTTTAATAAGGCTTATCAACAATATACTGATCGCGAATATGACAAGGCGGAAAAATCATTTGAGACCGTGCTGACTGCCGCAAAAAGTGAAAATACAATCCTTGATTTTGGAGAAAAATACTTTAATTCAGATGCACAGTTTGAGCGTGAAGGACTTCTCAACGCAGATGAACTATCAATGGATACCAAAATGCTGTATTTGCAGCAGGAAATCAGGGTAGCAGAATCATTTCTGACATTAATCAATAAGAAACGGCTTATAGATGATTTCGAGGATAGAATTAAGAGGCTTGATGAAGATACGGATGCTTTTGTAAAAAATGGACTTTCGATAAAAGAAGAGCTTTTTAAAGAATCTAACCTGCTTGAATCACTCTATGCCTCTGAAAAGGCTAATGCTGCCGGAAATCCCCAATCAGATGAAGATCCGCTTATTCAACGAATAAACTATATATCCTCACTGCCAATAGGTGAATACAGAAAATTCATTGATACTCTCTTTGGCTCTGAAATAGAACTTTTTGTAGACCTTCTTAATACTCAGCTTTCAGTCCTTGAATCCGGTTATGAAGATGTAAAGGGAATGGTTGATGAAAGCGCTAAGCTTCTTGAGGGTATTAAGAATGAAGAAGTTGCTGAATCAGATAAGACCCTGGAAGGTTTAGAATTTGATGTGATTTATAAATATCCTGATAAGGCCCTTGATAAGATGATTGAGACTGAGGCCGTTATTGAGCAGCTTTTAAACGCACTTATTTCTTTAGAGGATGGAATAGATTCCGAGCGGACTGAGGTAAGGAATAACGATTTAGTTGCTGTTGCTTCGGATTCTACTGCTAATTTGATTAGACGAGTCAGGGCATTATTTGCTGAACTTAATGGACTTAGATCTGCTGCGGAAGAACAGATTTTTACAGCCGAAAAACTTAAGCAGGAAGGTGAGCGTAGAATAGCACAATCAAAGAAGCTTACAGAAAAGGCCAACTTTGCGGCAGCAAAAGAACGTCTTGAACAGGCCGCCGCAAAATTCGACGAATCACTATCATATCTTGAAGATCCGCTGCTTAGAGCCTTCAGGGATGAAGAGATTCCCAGACTTTATGATGAAATTCAGGTTGCCGAGAATAATCTTGTCGTACGACAGGTTCGTGAATATTTGACTAAAGGAAAGCTAAGCTATTCAGAGGCTAATTTCCCTGTTGCACAGAGCGTTCTTCTAAAAGCACAAAGCCGCTGGGCTGATACCAATATTGAACCAAACGCTGAGGTTGAGTACTGGCTTAATTTGGCTCAAACTGCATTGTCAGTTACCTCCGGACGTACTATAGAAGAAACTGATCCTCTATATCCTGAAATGAGTCAGTACCTTAATCAGGCAAAATCTGACTTTAAGAACGCGCGATTAGAGTATGACCGTGGTAAAAATGCTGCTGCTGATGATTATTTCACCAGTGCTGAAAAGAGTATCCTCTACGTACAGCAGTTTTTCCCTTTCAATGAAGAGGCAAGGGTTCTGAATCTGAGAATTAGCCAGTACCGTGATCCGGAACGTTTTAAAGAGCTTTTTAAATTGGATTTTGACACTGCAAAAAAACGGATTGATACAAACCCAAGGGCCGCGTATATTGATCTCAAAGACCTTGAGGCCATATATCCTTCTTATCCTGGCTTGAAAACCGCGATAATTAATGCTGAATATGCATCCGGAATCAAGGTTAAACCACCTGATCCGAAAAAACTTAACCGAAGTTCCGAATTATACGATCTTGCTTACAGTATTGTACGTAGAAATGTTCGTTCAGAATTTAATGTTGCTATTAGTTATCTTGATGAAGCAATCAAACTGAATCCCGATAATGATGATGCTATAAGGCTTAAAGACCGAATCTCAACCGATGTTGGAGGCACCGCAGCAGAAGTCATGTCTAATACCGATCAGCAGCTTTATAATGAAGCCGTAAATGAATTTACATCCGGTAATTATTTGAAGGCCAGAATCATTGTTGAAAGACTTCTTAAAGATCCCGACAATCAGAGAAATCCGAAATTGATGGACCTGAAAGAAAGGATTGAAAGAACAAGATGAAATTAATACGCTCTTTAACTGCCGTTTTTATAATATTAATTACGTCTTCAGTATTTACTTATCTCGGCGCGCAGGAGCTTTACTGGGAAGATGAAGAAGTCCTGGTAAAAAGCGGTGCTGATTTTTCAAGTACTGCGTCGGGCGGAGATCTGATAGCATCAATATGGCAGGAAGGTGTAAGAACGGGAGATGAAGGCGGTGAGTTTTATCTTTCAGGTATTTTTTTACGCGACGGTGAAGAATGGACAACAAACAAAAGATTTGCAGGACCATATACCTATACAGGAAACCAGAATTATTTCTTTTCTTTTGTAGTTGACGATTCAGGAGTAATTACCCTTGCTGTTTCTGAAAATGATAATTCTGTCGGTGTATATAGATCCAGTGACGGAGGTATGGACTTTGAATTAATTTACAGTTCAGAGGCCTTCCCCGTAAGGGTTGCCCCAAGGCTTTCAAGACGTTCTGACGGGGGTCTTATCCTTTTTGTAACGCAGGAGTCTTTTCAGGATAACTTTAGTTCCCTTGGAATATATTATTCCGTATCTGATAACGGAAAACGCTGGACCAGATATAGACAGCTTGCGCCTGAGCCTGAACTTAAGGGTAATTTTCTTCCCTCACATACCTCATGGAGGGGACGTGAATTTGTTGTTTTCCAGGCCTTTAAAATAGGAAGCACATCAACCTTTCAGCTTTATCTTAAATACAGTGATGACGGCGGAAGAAGATGGTCAGACTCCATTTTTCTGACAGGTTTTGAAGATGAAAGTGAGTTTTATGAAGGGGACCCATTTGTATTTGATAACCAGAGGCCCTTTATTCTTGGAACGCCCTCTGGTATCAGCTTTGTATGGGAGCGGAGTTTTTTGGGCGGAAACCCCCAAATATATTATGGAAGAATTGATTTTGACGGAAATCTTTCTCAACTCCCTGAACAGGTAAGTAAGGGATTGTCTGAATGCCGTTCCCCAAGGCTTTCACATTACCGCGGCAATGATCAAATAATATGGTTTGATAACCGTTCAGGAGACTACCATAATATTCTCGCAAGCAAAGATGGTGTTTTCTGGAATGAAGATGATTTGAATTATTTAACAGCAGGATCATCAGTTTTCGGAAATATTCTGATTAGCAGCGGAGAAATGTTCATAATTTGGGAGAATGACTACCAGAGAAAAAAACGTCTCATGATGCTTGCTCCGGATAAATCTATAATAAAGCCGGTTATGCGCGCGGCCAATTTTACCTCAGGCAAGCCTTCAAGACAAAACAAATACGTAATTAGATGGAATTCTCCAGAGGATTCATCAGGTATCTCAGGTTATTCATATTCATGGGGGCCGGATAAGAGTATTGTGCCTGAAAAAAAACTGAAGATGCTGGATAAAAACAGAAAAATGACCGTTGAATTTGATCAGGACGGTAAATACTATTTTCAGGTCATAGCGCAGGATTATGCGGGTAACTGGTCAGAACCTTCTATCATTGAAATAATCCGTGACACCACTCCTCCGGGCCGTGTAACCTTTATTGAGCCTGAGGTTGATGAAAATGGAGCACTTCTTTCAAATACCTCTTCAATATCCTGGCTTCCTCCTGAAGAAGAGGTCTCCGGATACAGCTATAACCTTCAGTTTCTAAGAAGATGGAACTGGTCCGGTGATGAGGCTTCACTCAGTTTCAGAACTCCGGCCGCAAGGGTTATGACCAAAAAAACAGACTATCCATTCAGGAATATAGATAATGGCTTATGGGCTCTTAATGTCAGAGCTATAGATGTTGCAGGAAATATAGGTGAAACCGAAACCATGCTGTTCAGGCTTAATAAATATATTCCTGTAACATATATAACCAAAATTGAAAGTGAACGAAATGATCTCGGTGTAGTAAAGTTAAAGATTATCGGACGGGGTTTTTCTGTGGGTGGTAAGGTCAGTCAGGTAATTCTTGATCGGGACGGTATAGAACCCTATGATTATATCTATCTTCGCGATGATGATTTGTTTACCGTTGAATCAGACCGCTATATTTCAGGTCCGGCTCTTGAGGATATTGAAGCCGGCAAATATAGAATAGGCCTTATCCATCCAAAGAGGGGTCTGTACTTCACTAAAAACGGTATTTCTATCGAGTCTTCGGGAACCGTAAAATTAGGTGATTTTTCAGTAGTTCCGGAACGTCAGCTTACCGGTGTTTCTGATAAAAAATTTACGATACCATTTAAATATATTTTATTTGGTTTAATTATGCTTCTGCTTTTGATACTGTTTATTTTTACATTGAGCAGGACTATAAAGGTTGTTTCGGAGGCCAAAATTTTAAGGCGCGAGGCTTTAGCCCTTATTGAGGGTGATTCATTTGCGATAAAAGAGCAAAAAGAGAGGATATCTCAAATGGCAAAAATACGTATGGGGCTTAGGTTCAAATTTTCACTTCTAATGACAGTTCTTGTGCTGTTGATCGTTTCAATGATCTCTATACCGATTGCATTTATAACTTCGGAAAATCAGAAGGATATTCTCGCCTCAGGTCTTGAAGACAGGGTTGAGGTTTTGATAGAAAGTATAACCTCAGGAGCCAGAACCTTCCTCCCTTCAGGTAATATTATTGAGTTAAGTACTCTTCCGTCTCAGATGTCCGCTTTGGGTGAAGATGCGTTATTTGTTACAATAACAGGTCACGGTAACACCTCATCTGAAAATTATGATCCTGATAAATATGATTATGTCTGGGCCACAAATGATTCTTCCCTTACTGATAAGGCCGGGACTGCCGGAGATTATCTTATGACAGATACTATTTCAGAGTTCTCAGATGATCTTGCATTATTCGTTAATGATCAGGCTTCTTCGAAGGTAGGGTTAATAGTTGATGACATAGAAAGGCTTAACAAACAGGTTGAACCTCTGGTTGCGCGGTTTATCAGAACCGGAAACCGTGAAGATGAGAAGGCTATTGACAGTATTCAGGATGAGCTTAGAGAGCTTGATAAAGAGCTCAACGCAAGGCTTTATGAGGTCGGTAATACTGTGTCAAGTTTTCCTGAGTATAATTCAGAAGATCTTTCTTTTGAGTTTTCCGATTATGTTTTTTATAAACCGATAGTTTATAAGGCCCAGGGAGATAATTCCTACTTCAGGGGTATAGTTAGGCTGGGTGTTTCAACCGACGGTATTTTGGAAACTATTACAGAAACAAATAAGCAGCTTATAAGCCTTATTTTTGCAATTGCTGTTGCTGCCATTGTGTTGGGTATAGTCAGTGCTTTGATCTTATCCTCAATTATTATCCGGCCGATAAAGGCTCTCGTGCGCGGTGTTGAATTAATTCGTGATACTGAAGATAAGGAACAGCTGGAAAATCATCAAATAATGATTAATACCCATGATGAGATATCTCTTCTTGCTGATACTGTTAATCAGATGACCTCAGGTTTGGTAAAAGCTGCTGTTGCCAGCAAAGACCTGACAGTCGGTAAAGAGGTGCAGAAGATGTTTATCCCGCTTGAAAAAAATGAAGCCGGACTTAAGACCTCAATAGGCAGGGAAAATACCGATAATATAGATTTTTTTGGGTACTATGAGGGAGCAAAGGGTGTATCCGGTGACTACTTTGATTTTAGAAAAATAGATCAGGTTCATTATGCTGCTATTAAATGTGATGTTGCCGGTAAGGGTGTTCCTGCATCTCTGATAATGGTAGAGGTTGCAACCATCTTTTTGAGTTTCTTCAGAAATAGAAAAACCCAAAAAGATCAGTATGGAAAACCTGTTGTCCCCAATATCGTGGATCTTACATACAGTATTAATGACATGCTTGAAGAGCGGGGGTTTCAGGGACGTTTTGCCGCTTTTACAATTATAATTATAAATTCTGAAACCGGTGAGCTTAATATTTGTAACGCGGGGGATAAACTTCTTCATATATACGATCACAAACAGCGAAAGATGGTAATCAAGGAACTTCCTGAATCTCCTGCCGCGGGAGTTTTTGATTCCGATGTTGTAAGAATGGGTACCGGATTTGTTCAGGTTAATGATAGAATGAATCCCGGAGACAGTCTCCTTATGTTTACAGACGGTCTTGAGGAAGCGCAGAGAAAATTCCGTGATGAAAAGTTTAGTATAATTGAATGCAACTGGAAGGGACTTGAGCGCGGAACCGAACATGATACCCATCCTGTTGGAAATGATAACGAAGAATTTGGTATACCAAGAATACACGCAATAATAAATGCCATTAATAATCGTGAAAAATACTCACTTTATAAATATCATAATCCATTTGGAGATGAAGAACTCATCTTTGATTTTACAAAACTGAATGGTTCAATAGAAGACATAGTAATGGCTGCAGTATCGGTTGAGCGTGTATTCAGGCTTTATCCTGATCCCTCCGCAGGACAGGAAGATCGTGTAAATGTAGATAAGGCCATTGTTAAATTTTTAAAGGCTACCTTTGAAGGCTACGACAGATATTTTGCCAACGAGATTCCCGGAAAGGAATCAGATCTGTTCATCAGTTTCAGCCATATTAAAGAAGATGAGCAGTATGATGATTTGACTATTTTAGGAATAAATAAAAAATAATGCAGAAATTTTTCTGTGAAAACTGCGGCAGACAGGTTGATAAAAACGAAGAACGCTGTCCGGGATGCGGCAGGTATTTTAAATCTGTAAAATGTCCAAGCTGCGGACTTGCAGGAAGTCCTGATTTATTTCTTGATGGATGTCCTTCCTGCGGTTATGCGGGAGAGCATCGGTCTTATGATATTTCTGATATATCATCATCTTTGAGCGGCAAGAAAAAAAGAAGACGAAAAGGGAAAATTGAAAAAGGCCGCGGCGGGAACGGATTTTCCGAGATCTTCTATAGAAGAATAATTCCTGTTTTACTGGTTTTACTGATTATCCTTATTATTTTACTGTTCCGGATAAGCTGGTAGAAGCTCTTTTGGAATAGAGTTCCATAATGGATCATCAGGCAGCGGCGCGCTCAGAACGGTTCTTTCACCTGTTGAAGGCAGATCTATCGTTAAAGAGAGCGCGTGAAGGTGTATTCCCCCTCCGGGGTTTGTCCGTCTTGCGCCGTATTTTACATCTCCCTTTATATGACAGCCTGCTGCTGCAAGCTGAGCTCTAATCTGGTGCTTCCGGCCGGTCTTAAGGTTAATATCAATAATCCAGTATCTTTCAGTTTTAAAAAGCAGGCTATAATCAAGTACTGCACGCCTTGTTTTAAGACCCGGCGGCCCCTCCGCCTCCGGGACGTTCTCGCCGTAAGGCTTTGCAATTACTTTATTGCTCCTTTTCCCGGAAGGAATCAGCAGCATATTCTCAAGCCTTCCGCTTTCCGCCGGAGGGGCCGCATCCACGGCGCAGATATACCGTTTTTGAACCCTTCCGTTTATGAATTGTTTTGAAAGAGCTGCCGCAGAGCCTTTGTGTCGGGCAAAGAGAATTATACCGCTGGCGGGCGCATCCAGTCTGTGCACAATATAAAGCCTTCCAAACTCCTTCTCAAGACGGGCTGAAAGGGTTTCTATATCGTCCCTCTTTGTTTGAATAAATTCACCGGATTTTTTATTTACTGCAACAATATCTTCATCTGAATATAGAATCACCCAAAGAGTTTTATGTTAAAATAATAAAATGTCAACAAGATTCTTTACAAATGCTTATACTGAATTTACAATTGTTGGGTAAGTTGGAGGGAAAATGAAAAAAAGCTTAATTATATTGTTTCTTCTAATAATTGTTTCTTCATCTGCCGTTGCCGGTGACTTCAGCTTTGCGTTTGAAGACGCAAGGTTTCACAATGATTTTTTCTTCGGGTTTGCCCCTTTTTATGTAAGAGCAGGTGTTGATTATTCCGGTTTTGAAATCATTGATGGACAAAGAACCGACCTTTTTATAATTGGCGGAGGGGCTCTGATTCATTCCAAAATCTGGACTGATAAATCGGGACTTCCTGTCAAATACTCTGATACAACAGCCTCTGACTTCAAAGACGCAAATTCATACAGCAAGTTTCAGGGAGATTTTTCACTTAGGCTGGAGCAGGGGCTCTTTCAGGAAAAGGATCGTGATAAGCCTCTTCTGGCTGGATATGTTAAATATGCGTTTCATTGGACTTCCCCCCATGAAAACTGGAATGGAGGTATATCTACCTTCCTTGATGGAGATTTAGCCGCATACCCTGATAACAAGGGCACTGCCTCAAATATTCTTCAGACAGGTATTAAGATAGACAGACTTGATAAAACAGATGTTTACAACGGGTTTAGGGTTGATTCATCTGTTAAATGGGCACCTAAGTGGTTTTTTAATGACATAAGAGGAAGCAGCAGCTTTGTTAACCTGAATCTGACGGCAAAGGGCTACTACAGCCTTTTTGAAATAAAGAGAGAAGACAGCGATCTTACGTTGATAGGTATATATCTTGCGGACAGGGTTCAGATTGATTACCTCAGCGGGGATGCAATCCCCCAGTTTTTTCAGGAGAGGGCCTCTCTTGGAACCAAGATGCGGGGTTTTGAAAGTAATTCTCTGGGTACCGAATTTACTGTTGTAAACAATTTTGATATAAGAATTTACGGAACCGAATTCCTGAATAATATAAACCCTGTTCTACAGTTATTTTTCGATTCAGGTTTTCAGTCCGGAAATTATTTTAATACAG
>PDWI01013263.1_pt1 | contig 10580 bp, 15 predicted proteins | sample 1430891 | NCBI WGS metagenome assembly PDWI01 (sample SAMN01162508, study PRJNA174530) | Oral metagenome, whole genome shotgun sequencing project. | biome: Marine environment; feature: Marine mammal; material: Swab sample of the gingival sulcus; isolation source: swab sample of gingival sulcus... | reverse complement strand
CTGAACGCGCTGATCGCCCGCGATCTGGAGGTCAGCGAGGACTGGATCTCGGATGCTGAGCTCGACGCCAATCCCGGTCTGGTCAAGACCATGTCGGTGAAACCGCCCAAGGGCGCGGGCCGCGTGCGGCTGGTGCGGAATGAACCGGCGCTTCAACGTGTTGCTGACCGACTGACCCCTCGCGATCTGCCCGCTGTGAGAGGGGCGCTTTGTGCCCCCGGCGAACAGTCCTCAAGGTGGCCCTGGACCACAGCCCCGGCGCCCCCGGTACGGCCAGATATTGCCAAACGCCTCAAAACTGAGTCCGAACCAGGTCCTCCACGGTTACCTTGGTTTTCGTCTCCGCGCCTTTGCCTGAGCCTGTTTGTGTTCGATCAGGGTCAGGTCGGGGCTGTCGGGTGGCAGGTCACAGGCTGGGTCCGACCCGGGCGATGATCTCGATGGTGTCCGGGCGCCGATGGAAGGGTGCGTTATCCACGACCAGCACCGCCCCCGCAAGAAGCACCCCAATCGCAGTCCCCGCCCACGCGCATTCCGGTTTTTCCCGCCAAAACAACGGGTTCCACGCGGCGCAGAACCGTGGGGGCGTGGCATGTCCGTCGCCAAGCCGCTCTCTCTGATGTTTCGGCAAACCGCAGCCCTTCCTGTTCCCGAATGGAAAGGACGTGGCGGCGGAAAGACATTGGATGGGTCACAGGTGAATGGTGTCACGAATTTGCCGTTTGGTTGTATTGCCGGGGAGGAGGCCGCAACAGGTCAATGCGCACAAAACGGTTCTGGCCACCTGCGGGGCGTGCCCGGCAGGCCCAGACATTGCGCAAGACGCTATGGCCAAACGCCGAACCAATGCCCCGCGGCGCGCCACCACATACCCCGCACCGGCCTGACGACCCCAACGCTGTTTCCAATCCTGCTCCCCACCCCGGTGCGCGCCGTGGCCCCCGGCCCCCGTGCGCAAAAAAGCAACCGGAAAAACGCCAGCCCCTCTTGCACTTCCCCCAAAAGAACGGCTAAACACCGCGCTAAGGAGAGGTGGCCGAGTGGTCGAAGGCGCACGCCTGGAAAGTGTGTAGGGGGTTATGCGGGTGGGGCTGAGCACTGGCCTCTCCGCGAAACGGCCGAAATCGTTCTCTCAAGGTCGATATTCTCTGAACCTCATGACTGCGCCGATTTCGAGAATAGACTGTAAGGACCTGGAATTGCTTGGCAATTTTATTTGGCAAGCTGAACACTTCGATATCAGGGGCGTCCGGCAAGATGGAACAGAGGTCAAACGTATTTTGCCGTTTCAAAAAACCTCCCATTCATTGAGAAACTCTGGTGACAACGCCATCTTGTGCGTTCGGGTATTTTCCCGACATCGGAAAACCTAGATAACCCCGATTATGGACAAGCGACGTCTTTCATTCCGACCTTGTTTTTGCCAAGCGTACAGGCCACGAGACAGGACAGGATGCGAACAAATGCCTTTGTGGGAGACCGGTGTCTTGTGTGCTCCAATCCCATTTCGGACGTGAGCTTTTCGAACAGGGTGTCGACGATAAATCTCTTCCGTAACAGCAGTTTATCCATGTCCGACCTCAGACAATCCTTCCTGTTCCGACGAATGCCGGTGAGCAGATGCAACCCCTGATCCCAAAGCCGGGCGACGCGTTTCTTCGAGATATACCCCTTGTCGACCAGCAATCTGCCCTCCAGCCCGGCGACCATATCCGCCAGCGGCGCGGTCATCGGTGTTGTCCGGGGGGGCACGGCCATCAATTCGCCCGCGCGTTTCATCACCACAGGCAGCTTGAAGCCGCAAAACCAGCCCATGGAGGACCGCCCCCGCGCCGCCAGCCTGGTGCTGTCGACGATGTAGATGCCGGTCTGCTTGCCCGACAGGTTGTGAAGCAGTACGCAAAACGGCGCAAACAGGCGCGGCATGAGGGCACCGAAACGGGCGGAACCGGGTCTCTCCTCAAAGCCGTCGCGCTCCTTCTGCTCTACCCCATACAGCCAGAAGTGCTTGAAAACCTTGAAGGAGGAGAGCTGGAACAGCACCATGACGAACAGCATCTCCCCCAGAGACAGCTTTCCTTGCCGCCGCCTGCGCGTCGAGGGGGTAAGACGATGTGCTCCCGGTCTTCAAGAGTTTCGGCAAGATCAGCGAGACCACAATAAAGCGCGGTGATAGGGGGCGACATGGGGGATGGTCCATATTGTGAGATTTATGAACCTTAGCATCACAGCATCATCTGTCTGTGACCCCCCCCCTCACATTATCCGGAAACGGGGGTGAATGGGCTCAGGCAAAGGCGCGGTGGCGGAAAGCCGGGGCAGACGTGGAAGAGTTGTTTCGGACTCGCTCTCGAGTCGTTTGGCTATACGACTTCCCGGCACAGCACTGGCAGAGCATCCCCACGTCAAATCCGATCGAAAGCATCTTCGCCACGATCCGCCACCGGCCCACGCGCACCAAAGGCTGCCTCAGCAGGGACGGCATGCTCCACATCCCTCTCATGACATTGCATGCCGCAATGTATTGGATGTTCAAGCTGGGACAATGCGCCGAGAAAAGCTGGCACAAACTACGCGGCTTCGCTCACCTCGCCGACGTCATCCGGGGCGTCGATTTCGTCAACGGCTTCAAGCCATCAACCCAGGATAAAGTCGCCGCATGAGGATCGCCTGGACACCGGATTTGACAATGACTCCACCGATCTCCCACAAACGCATGTGTCCGCATCCTGTCCTGCCTCGTCGCCTATACGTTCGAGTGAACGACTACCGGCTGGCGCCGGCAGGATCAGCGATGTGGTTTTCCAAAGCGTTCGACCTTTGACCTGAGACAGGGAAAAGGGCGAACGCAGCACGACATTTGTGTGTTTCGCGCGCCCTGCCAAAAAACCGTGGTCCAGGTTTTTGGCAGGACGCTTCAGGTACTGAAGTACGACGTCTTCGGTGATGGCCCCGTTGGTGGTTGAAAAGTACCCCCTGCCCCAAAACCGGCAGCCCCAATAACGCTTGCGGATGGCAGGAAACTCGCGCTGCACCTTGCAAGACGAACGGCCCTTCATCTTGCGCACCAGATCCGAGATGGCGAGCTTCGGCGGTACCGACACGAACATGTGCACGTGGTCGCTCGACAGCACCCCGCGCAAGATGTCGACCTCGTTCTCGTGGCAGACCTGACGGCAAATGTCACGCACACGCAGGCGCAACGCTCCGGTCAGCACCTTGTACCGATACTTCGTAGACCAGACGATGTGATAGCGGTGATGGAAAACGCAGTGCTTGCCAGTGTCTGGTCGGCGAAGCGCACCTCGATGGAGCCGGTCAGCGCGGCGATGGACGGGGCCGCGCCGTCGATGCGGCCATCCGAGCGGATGGTTTCGATCCGGTCGAGGTTGTTGGCATAGGTGATGTCTGCCGAGACCACGTTGCCGAGGGCGGTCCCGTTTCGCGTGATCGAGCCGTTGAAATGGCCGAAACGCTTCAGCTCCAGTGCGGCGGGTGTGCCAGCGCTGGTGGTCGTGCCCGGCGTCTCGCCCCGCGCCACCAGCCGGGCGGTGGCGGTCAGCAGGCCGGATCGCTGCATCTGCCAGCTGAGCTGGTCGAGCACGCAGCCGGAATACATCGCATAGCGCGGCACCTCGGGCATTCCGGTCTCGATCGACATGCTGGGCAGCGTCCACGCGCCAGACTGGAACACATGCCCCCCCTACGGGCCCGTCCCCAACAGCTCCAGCGCCGCTTTCTTCGCCGATCTCGACGCCTATATGCCGCCGCACATTTCCCCGATCTGGCGATCAAACCGAACCCAAACGGCAACGGTGTGCGCCCGCCCGGCTCGCGCGTGATCTATTTCGAGGTACCGCACATGCTGCGGACATGGCCGAACCTGCCGCGCCCGCGCATGTCGCTTCTGTGCCGCGACGGCACCGCCCCTTTGGCCTCGGGCAAGATCATGCTGGGCGGTTGGGGTGTACGGGCCGACAGCCTCCCCTGCCCGCCAGTCCGGCCGACATAACGGCTCCTTTGTACCTTAACCCCGATTCCGGATAATGCGAGGGAGATTCACAGACAGATGATGCTGTGTTTCAAAGGTTCATAAATCTCACAATATGGACCATCCCCCATGTCACCCCCGATCACCGCGCTGCTGGCGGATATGGCCGCCGGGCTGGAGGGCAGGTTGCTGGCCGACAAGGGGTATATCTCGGAGAAACGCGTCGCCCGGCTTGGGGGTCAGGGGCTGCATCTGCTCACCGGCATCCGTTGGAACAGAGAGGATTGTCTGAGGCCGATCATGGACAAGATTCTGTTAAAAAAGAGATTTATTGTTGAGACATTGTTCGGAAAGCTCACGTCCGAAATGGGATTGGAGCACACAAGACACCGATCGCCCACAAAGGCATTTGTCCGCATCCTGTCCTGTCTCGTGGCCTGTACGCTTGGCAAAGACAAAATCGGAATGAAAAACATCGCTTATCCGCAATTGGGGTTGCCTTACATCCCCACCTTGGCGCACAGGCGTTCCCGGGGCGCGATTGCGTCACGAATACCGATGGAATTTCCAAGAGAAAAATTCGAATCTGTATTCGACTTAGATGGCGGAAAGCGATACAATCCTCGGGCCATTTTGATCCTGGCATCTCGCGCCAGAGGCTCATCCATCCTGTGAACAGACCTGATACCCATGTGCCCTGCACGCCCCGAACTTCCCTTCAAGCACGCGATTGTCCGGCTTGCCTGCCTGACTTCCAAAGGCCAAAAACCTCAGCTGGTTTTCGCCTGTGTGGAAATGCTTCCGGCTGGACGGGCGGCCCCGGACGATGCACCGCTTGACGCAGATGGCCACCCGCCGGGTTTGCGCACCAAGGCCGGCTGGCTGGCTTTTCGGCGCATTGGGCTCCCGGCAGTTCAAGCGCTGGAATGGTATCGGACGCTCGACACTTTGCCAGACAAGACGGGCCCGCATCGTTCTGTCCCTTTAAGCCACGGGGAATTGGTCGATGAGCCGGGCTGGGCGAATGATTTTTGGTCGGCTCTTGCTGTTCCGCTCGCCCCGCCGGTCTTGCCCGGCCCCATGGACGACGACCGCATGGACCCGTTTGTCGGCGCAAACCGCGAGGCTGTCAGGGTGCATCGGCGCTTTGCCACAAGCAGCGTGGCGCTTGATGGCCTTTTGAGTTTGCCACCCGACAAGAGGGCTGCTGCTTTTGAATGGCTCAGGTTGCGCAGCTGGGTGGATTTTGACCATTACCCCGAGTTGCTGGGCGCAGCGGTGCTTGTCGTTCCGGACCCAAACCTTCGGACAGTGGACAGCAAGTTGGAGCGTGCCGAAAACGGGCAGGAAGCTGTGCGGTTTGATGTCACCTGGCGTCACGTGCCTGCGCCGGAGATGCGGCTTGTTGTTCGGGAAAGACGCTATGGCACCCTGGTGCGCAGCGAGACTTTCGATGTGCCGGCCGAGGGGACAGTGCGCACAGCTTATCGTCAACCGATTGGAGAAATCAGTTGGGAGATGATCCACCCCACGCGGGGCTTGGTCGCATCGCAGCCCATGACAGGGTTCATGCGTGCCGTGACACTCGATTCAAATATACTGGGCCGGAAGGTCACGCTTTGCTCGACCGATGGGCGGGGCAAGACGGCCCCTGAGAGCAGGCGCTCTGTGCAGGACGTCAGCCATGAGCGAACAACCACCGGCACGCCACTGTTTCCGCCCGGCCGCCTTGCAGAAGGACGAGAGCATCGCCGCAACAAGCGTCATGTTGGAACGGAATTCTGGCTGGATGACCCGACGGTTGCACGCGACACGCTGTGGGACCTGATCGGCGATGCGCGCAAGGACGTTCTGCTGGTCGATCCTTACGCGGATGGAAAGGATTTGCAGGACTATGGCATGGCCAGTTCAGGCGCGCCGGTTCGTTTGCTGACGGCGGGGAAGAAGAATGCGAAGCGCGATTATATCCCTGTCGAGGCAGGTTTGGCTGCAATGGTCAGGGCGCGAAAGCGTGCAGAAGCCAAGGTGAAAAAGACCATCCCGCATGATCGCTTTATTGTCCTGGACAAAACGGTGTGGCTGCTGGGAGCCAGTCTGAATGGGCTGGGCCAAGAGCCAACGATGCTGATCCGTCTGCGCGAGTCCAAACCCGTCTTGAAACGGCTGGAATGGTTTTGGGCCAGAGCGGATGCGGTGGAGATCCCGCGATGAAATTTTATCGAACAGCACCACCCACGTCCCCTCCGGCACCACAGCCACAGCTGATGTTCTTTGACCGCAACAGGGGGTTGGCGGATCGCCAGACCCTGTCCTGGGCCGACCACGGGAATGATCCGCCCTTCTCGCCCACGTTTGCCGAAGCGTTGATCGTCGCAAAGCAGGTGTGGATCGTGGATGGATACCTTGCAGAGACGCTCCCTCTTGCCGACGCGCTGTTTGAAATCGTCACGTGCGCAAAGGTCGAACAGGTGCGGATTATCACTGCGGCCAAGGCCGAGTTTGCAGAGCTTCAGGAACGGGCCGTGTATTGGAACACGCGGGCGTCGCGTCCCGGCAAGATTGAGCTGTTGACCTTGCCAAAACGTGAACAGGGGGTTGGCGCACTTCCTCATGATCGGTTTGCGCTGGTGGATGGCATTCTCTGGCATTGGGGCGCCACGGTCGGCGGTGGCTATAGTGGGCAAAACGCATGTTCCTACGGCTGGAGCGCACAGCACACAGGGGCCGCGACATGGTTTGACGATCTCTGGAGGGCATCAAGGTGATCCTGCATTGGCCAGATGAGAATGACCAGTTCCGCAGAGCTTTCCGAACGGAGCTCGACAGCTTTCGCCTTGGATATGACACGCTTAAGAACCGGGCCGAAGCGGGCGGTATTCTGGCAGCAAAGGGCGTGCGGCAAGGCAATACGGACACCGCAGCGGCCCTTCTGGAAGTCGATCATCCTGAAATTGCGGCGCGCCTTCGCTCCGAAGAAAACACCGCCGCGTTTCGGACCATAGACGGTTTGCTGGCCGAAGCTGCACTGCACCAGTCGCGCAATCTGACCCCGCTCCAGACCGTTCGAAGGTTGGGGGCTGTCAGTGGGGCATTTGCCGGAAACGTGGTGGTCACCGATGCGTTGAAACAGACGGCGTTGCGGAAAAAGGTGCTCATGGGGTTGTCCGAAGCATTCCGCTGCGCCCCATTCTTCATCGGTGACGACACGCAGGAAGACGAAAGCGGGGCTGTCAAAGAGGCCCGCGCTGCGTTGCAGGCGGCGCGCAGCGATTGGGCAGACCCCGCCAACAGAAGCTTGCAGGCGCTGGGTTATACGCAAGCCTGGTTCCAGCTTGTCGAGCCCGCTCATGCGCTGATGGGACCGCTTTCGCAAGCGTCTTTGCCAGATGCAATCGCGGTGCTGGATGCAATGCCATCGCCGTTAGACGCGGTTCTGACGCTCGATTGCGCAGGGTTGGATGTGGAAACCTATGCCGGCTGGGCCGGTGCTGTGCAACACGCCCCCGCTGCATGGGACAGCACAGGCTGGCGTGGTGCCCGTGCGCGAGCCCCCTGTGGGCTTGCTCTGCCCTTGTTGCTGTCGCGCGCCGAACACAGGCTCTCTGACGCGCAGGATGACAAACCGGGAATTGTCACGCCAAAAGACGTGGCCAGCATTATCCAGGCCAGAGAGGACGGTGCCCTTGTCGCTTGGCGCTGGTGTGCCATGCTGATTGAAAGGGCGGATCGGGCCGAACGCGATGGGCGCGGTTCTGTCGCAAACGGCGCCTGGCGCACCGCATTGGCATTGGCCGAAGCCGGAGGTTGGCAAGAATTTGACTCCGGCGACAATCAGGATGCGCTTTTGCTTGAGGCAGCCCGGCGACTCGCGTCCGGCCGTCCTGTCGAAAAATCTGCCCTTGCCGCGCTGCTGCCCCGCACGGCCGAAGAGTTTGTGAACGGACAGGCCGGGGCAAACCTTTCCCGGGCCGCCCTGAACCTTGTCGGTGGTCTCGGCCCGATGTTCGATGGCTGTCCGCCCTACGGCCTCGCAACCCGCATTCTTGCGCAGGAATTGTTGGGAGCAAAAGGGCCAGAGCATCTGCATGCCCTTTGGCACGATGCTCTCGTGCTGCGCGAAATCGCTGCCGGAGGCGTGACCAGGGGATCCATCACCAACTCCACCCGGAACGATCACCGAGCCCCCGCAGATCCACTGCATCTGATCATCGCCATGGGCCTTGCAGCCATCGAAAGAATCGAAAATGGCGCAGACGGAGATCCGGCGGGCTTGGTTCGTGAAGTTGAAGACATGCTGGGCGAGTGCGCTCCTTGGGACATGCTGGGGCATGACAGTCTTCTCAAGCAGCTCCAACGGGTTAAACCGCAGGCGCTTTAACCGGAATATGGCGGTTGCGGCGGAAGGCGTGACAAAGATGATAGCCCTTGGACCATGTTTTCGTGGACCGCAACACCACGGGCAAAAGAAGATGCAATCGCGCAGGAACACTGCCTATACGCACGTTCGGGAAACGTGTTGAGGAACTCACATCCGGGGCGAAGCTCAGGGTCATGATGATCATCCTCGGTGGTGGTCTCCTGGATTCCGGCCCCCGGCCGCCCGGTCTCCCTGCGGAGTCCAGCGGCCGTCAAGGCATCCAGCACCAAGGGTTTGATTTTACAGTATTTCTGTCGGCCTCGGGCGGTGCTGGAGTCCGGGTGGCTTCCCAAAAAACGGGGCCTGTCGCTGGCGATTTTGCGCGCTTCGCCCGCCAGCATACAAAAGTGTCGCAGAAGGCCCCGAGATTTCAATGGGTTAGCAGATCGAACTCCAGCTGGACCCCTTGGTGGACCTCAGAAGCCAGCGGGCCGCCCGCTCCGCAACCGGGGAGAGCCGTTTCCCAACGCACTCTCCCCATCATGTCCTACGGATAGCCCGGATTTGTTGCATGTGTCGAACACAAAAGTGTTGCAACACATTGGAGTCGCTCAGACATTCAGCCGTGTGGCAATCTTGGTCAGCGCCAGCTGCCACCGCCGCCATGCGGTTGTGCGATCGACGCCCAACTCACCGTTGATCTGCTTCCAGAGCACACGCGCGGCCCGCGACCAGACCAGTTTGCGCTCGGGCCCCTCGATCCAGAGCACCCAGTCGAAGGTCTGCTCAAGCCGGGTGATCGCAGCGGCCGACGGCCAGACCCGCATCGGCTGGGCGGGGTGCCGCCCTATGGCTACCGGGTGGAGGAGCGCAAGCTGGTGATCGACGCCGACCGCGCCGCGCATGTCCGCTGGATCTTCGCCCGGTTTGCCGAGATCGGGTCGTGCACGGAACTGGCGCGCGACATCGCGAAACGCGGCCTCCGCACCCCGCGCGGCAACCGGATCGACAAGAAATACCTTTACCGCCTGCTGAACAACCGCGCTTATATTGGCGAAGCGGTCCACAAGGGCGCGAGCTACCCCGGCGAGCACGACGCCATCATCGACCGCGCGGTCTGGGACCGGGTCCACGCGATCCTGACCGAAAGCCCCCGCAAACGCGCCGAGACGCCCGCGCTGCTGAAAGGACTGCTCTTCGGCCCGGATGGCGCGGCATTTTCTCCGACGCACACGCGAAAGGGCGGCAAACTCTACCGATACTATGTCAGCCAGACGGTGCTGAAGCATGGCGCCGGATCCTGCCCGGTGGGCCGCGTTCCGGCGGGCAAGATCGAGGCGGCTGTCATCGACCAGCTCCGCGCCGTGTTCTGCCAGCCCGAGATTGTCGCGGGCACGTGGAAGGCGGCGCGCACCCACGCCGGTGATCTCACCGAGGCCGACGCCCGCTTCCCTGCCGAACAGGCCCGTATCGTCGCCCTGCTGGTCGAGCGCGTCGACATCGGCACGGACGGGCTCGACATCCGGCTCCGCGTAGACGGTCTGACTGGATTGGCGAGAGAAATGATGGCTGATACCGGAGCGGCCGCATGACCCGCAGCGCTCCGATCCCGAACACCGTGACGCTCCACGTCCCGTTCCGCATCGTCAAGCGCGGCGGCCGCAAGGAAATGCAGCTGCCCGACGGCACCGCGCAACCGCAGCAGGCCGACAGCACGCTGCTCAAGGCGCTGGCCCGGGCCTTCCGCTGGAAGCGGCTGCTTGAGTCGGGCGAGTTCGCCACCATCGCCGAACTGGCAGAACGCGAGGGCATCGTGCCCTCCTACATGTCCCGCATCCTGCGGCTCACCCTGCTCGCGCCCGATATCGTCGAGGCGATCCTCGAAGGAAAGCAGAACCCGACAATGACGCTGGCAAGGGTGCTGGAGCCGTTTCCGGCGAGATGGGCCGAGCAGCACTGCTCATTCAATTGATCGGTGCCTTGCCATCTACCAGAAACCAGATGGTACACGGACAGGAACATCATTCCCAGTTGTCCAGAGGAAGAGCGTTCAGGTCAGTGCGGACTTGCCTCCAACCGGGCATACAGCGATCCATCGTGCTGACAAAGACTTCGTCATGGCGGGGCGAGATAAAGTGTACCATCTCATGCAAGACGACGTAGTCGAGTGCGTTAAGCGGTTTCTTTGCCAGGGAAAGGTTGAGCCAGATCCGTCCCATTTTCGGATTGCAG
>PDWI01010178.1_pt1 | contig 10580 bp, 7 predicted proteins | sample 1430891 | NCBI WGS metagenome assembly PDWI01 (sample SAMN01162508, study PRJNA174530) | Oral metagenome, whole genome shotgun sequencing project. | biome: Marine environment; feature: Marine mammal; material: Swab sample of the gingival sulcus; isolation source: swab sample of gingival sulcus... | reverse complement strand
TAACGATACTATGGAAGAGACCATTAATTCCAATTATTGGCAAATTAAACAGGATATTAGTAACCTTATTACATCTGAGATGGAACGCATTAAGAGTGATCCGAATTTGCAGCATCTGGTGAAGAAGTAGATAAATAGTGATTATTAGCTACTATATTTAAAATTCTAGTATTTTTGTGCGAAATAAGTATTCATATTTTGCTTGTAGCATATTTGATTTTGCTGTTGTTAAATTTCTTAAGGTATTACCCTGGTTAAAATTGACTAAAGTTGAGCTGCCAAGAATATGTATCAAAAATAAAAACTGTAGTTTTTGTGTATTTAATAGAGATTGAGGTTTGTATATCTTAAATTTACGATGAGTTGGTTATTGTTGTATTTTAGCATATAATATTTTATCAATGAATTTACTAATGGGACAATTTATATAAATTGGGTTGAGGATATTTGGTAAAGTAAAATTTGCGATGTACAAGTACACTTTTTATTTATAAATTTAAATAGGGTGAATTTAGGTATAATTGTAGAAACAAAAATTTATAGCTATTTTTGCTTGGTAAATAAGAAAAGTGAATTTAATTAACTTTACACAATGCACTCATTTCCTATATATAAGCAGCTTGATGCAATGGACTGTGGTCCCACTTGTTTGCGCATGGTTGCAAAATTCTATGGAAAACACTTTCAGTTAACCACTCTTCGACAAAAGTCCTTTATTACTCGTGCAGGCGTTTCAATGCTAGGAATTAGTGAAGCTGCTGAAAGTATTGGTTTTCGTACTACGGGGGTGAAAATTTCTTTTGAACAGTTAATAAAAGATGTACACCTTCCTTGCATTTTATATTGGAAGCAAAACCATTTTGTTGTTTGCCATAAGATACAGAAAAAAGGTAAATCTTATGTTATTCATATTGCAGACCCTGAATTGGGAGCAGTAAAATATGAAAAGGAGGACTTCTTAAAATGTTGGTTGGAAACCAAAGATAAAGGCGATGAAAAAGGAGTTGCTTTACTTTTGAAACCGGGAACAGAATTTTATTCGCAAGAAGATGAAAATGAGAAAAAAAATAGAAATTTACGTTACTTTCTTCGTTATCTGTCTCCTTATAAAAGCCAATTATTACAATTGATTTTAGGGATGGGAGTGGTAAGTATCCTGCAACTTATTTTTCCTTTTCTTACTCAATCTCTTGTTGATATAGGTATCCGAGATGGTAACTTGAGTTTTATTACCTTAATTCTCATCTCCCAGTTGGTTATTTTCTTAACTCGCCTCTCTATTGAGTTCATGCAAGGCTGGATATTATTACACATGAATGCCCGCATTAATATTGCTTTGGTTTCGGATTTTCTTGCAAAATTAATGAAACTTCCTTTGCGATATTTTGACACAAAAATGACTGGAGATATATTGCAACGTATCGAAGATCATAGTCGTATAGAGGCTTTCTTAACAGGTGATTCTATCCAAACTTTATTATCCTTTTTTAATTTTTTTGTTTTTGCTTTTGTTTTAGCTTATTATAACTTTACGATACTGAGTATCTTTCTTTTAGGGAATGTTCTTTATGTTGTATGGATACTATTATTTATGAGATCCCGTAGAGAGATTGATTATAAGCGTTTTGCACAATCTTCTGGTGAACAGAGTAATATTATTCAGTTAATAACAGGAATGCAAGAAATAAAACTGAACAATTGTGAAAAACAAAAGCGCTGGGAATGGGAACGTATACAAGTAAAATTATTCCGTATAAGTATTAAAAGTTTAGTTATAGGACAATTACAACAAGTTGGCTCTGTATTTTTTAGCCAAACTACTAATATTATCGTGTCTTTTATTGCAGCTAAAGCTGTCGTTGATGGACAAATGACTCTTGGTATGATGATGGCTTTGACTTATATAATTGGACAACTATCGGTCCCCATAGAGCAATTTATTGGTTTTATTCGTTCATTTCAAGATGCTCAAATTAGTTTGGAACGTTTGAATGAAATACACGGTAAAGAAGATGAAGAACAAACAATATCTAATAAGTTAACAATTCTTCCATCTGATCGAAATATACATGTTAAAAACTTATCATTTAGTTATGACGGAGCTGATAGAGACTACGTTTTAAGTTCAATTAATTTAACTATTCCGGACAAAAAAGTTACAGCTATTGTTGGGGCAAGTGGTAGTGGAAAAACAACACTAATAAAGTTGCTTTTAGGTTTTTATGACCCTAATATTGGTAATATAAAAGTTGGTAATACTCCACTCAATATTATAAATCCACACTTATGGCGTAGTAAAACAGGCTCCGTAATGCAAGACGGATTTATTTTCTCAGAATCTATTGCAAAAAACATTGCAATAGGTGATGAACATATAGACATTGAGAAATTAAGACACGCAGTAACAGTTGCTAATATACGAGATTTCATAGATTCTTTGCCTTTGGGCTATAATACTAAAATAGGAATGGAAGGAAGTGGTATCAGTCAAGGACAACGACAGCGAATCTTAATAGCTCGTGCAGTATATAAAAACCCCGAGTTTATCTTTTTCGATGAAGCGACCAATGCTTTAGATGCTAATAATGAAAGGGAAATAATGAAGCAATTAAAGGATTTTTACGAGGGAAAAACAGTGGTAGTTGTAGCACATCGATTAAGTACCGTAAAAGATGCTGATAAGATTGTAGTATTAGACTCTGGTAAGATTGTAGAAGAAGGTACACACGAAGAATTAACTCGCTTGAAGGGAAAATACTATGAATTAGTTAAAAATCAACTAGAGCTAGGGAATTAATAAATGGAAAATAGGAAAAAATATAAAGAAATAGAACTTCGTAGTGAGGAAGTACAAGAAATTATGAATGAAATTCCTTCTTGGATTATTCGTTGGGGAATAACAGTTTTGTTTATTGTTGTTGCTTTCTTGTTTGTTGGTAGTTATTTTTTTAAATATCCGGATGTTTTACGGGCAGAAATTACAATTACGACAGCAGAGCCACCTGTTAATATTGTTGCACATTCTACAGGAAAAATAGATACTTTATTTGTAAAGAATAAAGAACAAGTTGATTCAAATACACCTTTAGGAGTTATCCAAAATACTGCTAATACAGAAGATATTTTAGAGTTGAAAAGGAATATTAATCAATGGAAAAACACAAATTATAACTTAGAAAAAGGAATACTTTTTTTTTCTGATAAGTTGCTACAGTTAGGGAGTGTACAAAATTCATATTCAGTTTTCCTAAATAGTTTCAGGGATTATGTTCGTTATAAAAGAACTAATTATTTTTCAAAAAAAGTAGTAACGCAAAGGGAAAAACTAAGAAAACAAAAAGAATATTGTCAAGAAGTTTTCAAGCAACGCCAAATGGTTCTTGGAAAAGGAAAACTTGCCTCATCTTCTTTTAAAAGAGATTCTTTATTGTATGTAAAAGGGATTATTGCAAAAGATGAATATGAACAATCTCGAAGTAATTATTTGCAAAATAAGCAGTCTAATTTTTCATTTGATGCTTCCCTAAAACAAATGGAGTTGCAGCTTATACAAGGAAAAGAGAGCTTGTTGGATTTAGAGCAACGAGCATTGGAAGCAGAACAAAAATATATGTTGAGTATGCGAACTACTATTGAGGGATTGTTAGCTCAATTAGAGGAGTGGGAACAACAATATTTATTAGTCGCCCCTATAGAAGGGATTGTGAATCAAATGGAAGTTTGGAGTGAAAATCAAAATGTTAGCAGTGGAGAAGTTATTTTTACAGTAACTCCTATTAAGGATACAACAGTTAAAGGCAAGGCTCTATTGCCGATAGAGGGAGCAGGAAAAGTAAAAGTAAATCAACAAGTAAACGTTAGAGTTAATAATTTCCCAGACCAAGAATTTGGTTATTTAAAAGGAAAGGTTGCAAGCATCTCAAGAGTTCCTAATAAGGATGGGTTCTATTTAGTCGCAATAGATTTTCCTAATGGATTATATACAAATTACCATAAAGAACTACCACAAATGGGGGAAATGAAAGGAGTTGCAGAAATTATAACAGAAGATTTACGATTAATTGAACGTTTTTTTATGCCGATTAAGAAAATTCTCAACAATAAGATATAGTAGTAGCCAACAAAATCCGCAAACAATATGAATTCGATATAAAACAGTGATGTTTATATAAAAAAATTGCCTAAATCAAAAATAAAATATAAATTTGCGGCAGAAAGAACTTAATCTTTCGAGGGTATTTTCAACACCTCTATTAAAGGTTGATTAAAATTAGGTATAGTATGAAAAAAGAAAAATTGACACTAAAAAAGGAAACCATTGTAAACTTAAACAATGAAGAGATGAGTAATCTAAAAGGAGGATTTCTATCTATTTATGCTTGTAAAACAAATGGGAAAACAAGAGGACGCAAATGTTGTTGTGATTGTGAAGAAGTAAAAAAGCAAATTGAAGATGCTAAAAAAATGTATACAAAAACAAATTATGCCGCTTGTCAACTTTAATGTTTTAAATACAGGTATTTAACTTTTAGATTAGGTTCGATATTCTTTATGAATGTTGAACCTAAATTTTGTATTCGCACAAATTTGATTTTAATACAATACGACTTTGTGTGTTTATTATTATTACACAACTCAAACTGAACATCTTAATTATTTTAATATTGGTTAATTTTATGATTTGTTATAAGATTCAATTTTATGCTATTAGATTTCTGTTTTTAATGCTACTTGTATCATTAACAAATTATGTTAGTGCTCAAAAACTAAGTAAACAAGAGCAAATTGCTGACTTGAAAAACTATGTAAAGGTGTTGAAGAAAAAACACATTGGGTTGTATAGATATACACCTAAAAAAGAAATGAATACTTTTCTTGACAGTATTGTTTGTTCTGTCTCAGATTCTTGTACGCACGGAAAATTCTATAAAAGGATTTGCAAAATAAATGCAAGAATTAGGTGTGGACATACTAAAGTTGAATATCCTGATGATATAATGTTTAGCAAAGAATCATTTATACCATTTAATTTGTTTTCAATTGGTAATAAGTTCTATATTTACAAGAACAAGACATTTCCTTATTTGCCAATAGAAAGCAAACAGCTAATCTCTATCAATGATATTCTTATTGACTCTATTGTCAATAAGATAAAGGAATATCTTCCCGCAGATGGATATATTGAAACAGGAAAAAATATTCAGATAAAGGAGTTTTTTTGGAGAAATTATGCTCAATTTATAGATAAAAATTCATATCATAAAGTTGTAATATTAGATTCAATAGGTAAATTTGATACCTTGAACATTAAGTCTCTAAAAATTAAAGATTTGATTAGAGATGATTTGAGAAATAAAAATAGAGAAAATAATAATTTTATTAAGTTTCATATTGATTCTACAAATAATTATGCTTATGTTGGTGTAAATTCTTTTCTAATAAAAGAAAAAATATTTAAAAGAAGACTAAAGAATGTGTTTTCAAAAATAAATGAAAAAAAAACTCAAAATTTAGTAATTGATTTAAGAGGTAATGGAGGTGGATATACGAATAATTCCAATTTATTACTGTCATATTTGATTCGTGATAAAGTAAATGTTCCTCTTAAGCGTTTTATTCGTGAGAGAACGAAAGATAAGGATTGGGGGAAGAAAAAAATAAAACCAAAATCAAAACCTTATACAGGTAATCTATACTTTCTTATGGATGGGTCTTCATTTTCTGCAGCATCACTTTTTTTAGCAATTGCCCAGTATTTAAAATTGGGAGTGTTTGTTGGAGAAGAAACAGGAGGAGCAAAAGATGGGTGTAATTCAGGAGGCTATAAGTATGAATTACCAAATTCTAAATTAGTTTGTTATATACCAATGCAGAAATCTGTTTTTACAAAGCCATTACTACAAAAAGGAAGAGGTGTTTTTCCTGATTATCCCATTGTGTATTCAAAAGATGATATTATAAATAATAAAGACCTTTGCATTCTTAAGGTTATTAATTTAATAAAAAAAAATAATGCAGCAATTATTAAATGATATAAAAAATGGGGAATCAATTATAACATCCGAATATGATTTATTTTCTGGAACTTCAGGATATTTACTATTACTTTATCACACAAATGATTATGATAAACTATACCAATGTTGTAAAAAGATAATTTCAGATATTCAATACAAAAAAACAGGCAAGTTTTTTTATACTTATACTTCTGGAATAACAGGAGTATTATGGGTTTTAAATTATATAAACAACAGTAAGGAGATAGACTACCTAGATGAAGTAATTGACACATTAAATGACATCTTAATTAATAATTTTACTAAAGAACTCAAATGTGATTTAGATTTCTTGTATGGATTTTCAGGTATAATACATTACCTAGTTGATTATACAGATTGTCATTACTCTAAAGCTATTATTTTAGAATACTTAGAGCTTTTATATCTCAAAACTTTTACATCTCAAAACTCTTTAGAAATAAAGAATTCTTTTTATACTGATGAAGTGCTTGCAAACTTTGGTTTAGCACATGGCTTACCCTCAATAATTCAGATATTATCTAGGATTTATAAAAGAAATATAGAAATTGATTTATCTTTAAAATTGATTAATGCCTACATACCATTTTTGATTGCAAATAAAAATAGGAGTTTAGGTAAAAATGGATGTTTATTCCCATATACATTGGAAGCTTCAGGAGCTGATAGTCGCTTAGCTTGGTGTTATGGAGATTTAGGAATAGCAATTTCTCTATGGCAAGTTGGAGATAATATTGGCAACGAAATATGGAAACAAGAAGCTGATAATATATTCGATATCACATTAAAAAGAAAATCATTAATAGATAATATGGTTCAAGATCCAATGGTGTGTCATGGCTCTATTGGAATTGCTCTTATTTACAATAGAATGTGGAAAAACACAGGAGATGATAAATATTTAGAAGCTCGTAATTATTGGATTGATAAAACAAAATCATTTAAAAAGTTTAACGATGGAATAGGAGGTTATAAAAGTTTTAATCCAACCTTAAATCAATGGGATAATGATTACAGCTTGTTAAATGGAGCTATTGGTATAGCACTGTCATTTATATCCTTTGAGGATGGTGTTAATATTAATTGGGACAGACTATTATTAATTAGTTAAAATATTTGCAGATGAAATATAGTTGTTACAATAAATATATTCTAAGAACACCTATTAATAATCTACAAAATATTAAACATACAGATTATAGTATAGACTTTTTTGTCAATAATAAGGTCTTTATGGAAGCAATTAGTTTAGCTTCTCCTCTACTATTTGAAATATGTATGAAACGAGTAAAAACAGGGTTTGTTAATAAAAAAGAAGATGAAGAGTTACTTTTGACTTTGGTAAAATATTATATAAGGTCAAGTATGCGTTGTACTCCATTTGGTCTTTTTGCAGGAGTAAGCGTAGGAGAATTTAATACAGAGAAAAGTAATATTATAATTTCTGACATAAGTAAACATAAAACCTTTTCTCGGCTTGATATGCAGTATATAGGGAATATTATTGCAGAATTAGAAAAGAACAATGAAGTGCGTGAGACAATTAGGTACTATGTTAATAATAGTGCCTATTTTGTAGCTAATACCATAAGATACATTGAATATACAAGTGGTAACAGTAATAACAAAAAGTATAAGATTTCCTCAATTGAAATTGATGATTATGTACAACTGATTCTTGACAACTCAAAAAATGGAACAACAGTGGGGGATTTAACTTATCTTTTTGAGAATGTTGGAATATCCTATGATGCTGCAACAGACTATATCAACCAAATAATTGATAGTCAACTACTTACATCTGAATTGAATCCAGTTATTACAGGGGAAGACCCGCTTGAATTTTTAATTAAAAAACTATATAAAATAAAACCTATAGAGAATCGTCTATTTTGTGCTTTACAAAGAATTAAATCCATGTTGGCAAATTTAGATAAGTATTTTATTGGGGAACGTTTAAATATCTATACTGAAATAATTGAAGAAATAAAGAAGGTTAATATTAAATTTGATAAGAAGTACTTATTTCAAACAGACCTATCAATTTCTAATATAAACAATACCTTAAATGATTCTTTTGCAGATATTTTAGAAGAAGGCATAAATCTCTTAAATAAGTTATCAGCCAACGAGACATCATCAAACATTAAAGAATTCATAAATGTTTTTTATAATAGGTATCAAGATGCTGAAATTCCATTATTACATGCACTAGATACAGATATTGGTGTTGGGTATATTCAAAATAAATCTGAAGATAATACACCTTTGGTGGATGATTTAGCTAATATTAATACAAATCAGGATGCGTTTGTTAATAATGTAAAGTTTAATAAGGTGGAGAGGTTATTATTAAAAAAATATATTGAATCTATAAAAGAAAGAAGAAGAATAATTGAGGTTTTTGATGAGGATGTAAAAGAATTTAAAAGTAATTGGAATGACTTACCTATTACCTTTTCTGCAATGGCAAGAATTGTATGGGTAGAAGGTAAATATAAAATAATACTAGATAGCGTGGGAGGTTCAAGTGCGATGAATTTATTTAGTAGATTTTCAGCTAATGATGATGAATTAAATAATCTTACATATAAAATTGCAGAATATGAGGAAGTATTATCAAAAGACAGTATCGTTGCTGAAATTGTACACCTACCTGAAAATAGAGTTGGAAATGTTTTATTTCATCCAACATTTCGAAAATTTGAAATTCCTTATCTCTCTCAGTCTATGTTGGATAAAGAGAAACAAATACCTCTTGATGATTTAATGATTTCTATAAGAAACAATAAAATTATTCTTAGGTCTAAAAAATATAATAAAGAAGTAAAACCTTACTTAAGTAATGCTCATAATTTTGAATATAAAGCTCTTCCAGTATATCAATTTTTGGCAGAACTACAAACCCAAACCCTTAGAGATTCTATTTTTTTTAATTGGAATTTTGCTAAAGAAATCGATTTTATTCCTCGAATTACGTATAAAGATATTATACTCTCTCTTGCTTGCTGGAGGTTTAATAGAGAAGAAGTTAACAAGATACTAAAACTAAATGATGACAAGAAGATTTTAGAATACTTCACTTCTTTACAAATAAAAAAGGGAATACCTAATGAAGTAACAATTAGTGAAGGAGATAATGAATTGTATATTGATTTGAGAAATATTACACATTTAAAGATTTTAATTTCATTAATAAAGAGCAGTAATAGTTTTATTTTACAAGAATACTTGTTTGATAATAACAAGTCAATAGTTACTGATGCTTATGGAAAACCTTATGCAAATGAAATAATTTTCTCATTCTATAAAAATGAAAAATGAAAGTAAAAAGAACTTTTACAATAGGAAGCAAATGGCTGTATTATAAAATATACTGTGGTGTTAAAGTCGCTGACAAAATACTTAGGGAGGTTATAAAGCCTATCTGTGATAGTCTAAAAGATAACAATCATATAGAGAAATGGTTTTTTATTAGATACAGAGATTCTGATAATCATTTGAGAGTAAGGTTCTATCTTGCTAATGATAGTAGCTTTGCAATCGTTAATTCAGTATTAAGTTCTGCGTTGCAAGATTATATTGAAAATAGACTTATATGGAAAGTTATTATAGATACTTATAAACAAGAGATTGAAAGGTATGGAAGTAATACAATTTCTATTGCAGAAGATTTATTTTGTAATGATAGTGATTTGTGTATTAGTATAATCTCAATGCTTGAAGGTGATTACGGAGAACGTATTAGATGGGCTATGGCAATGCGTTCAATAGATTCCCTGATTGATGATTTCAAATATACGCTTGAAGCAAAATTTGAACTTTTGGTTTATATGAAAAATTCTTTTGAGGAGGAATTTAATGCAGACAAATACCTAAAAAAACAATTAAGTAGCAAATATCGTAAAGAATCAGACTTTATTAAGCAAATAATGGATAAATCAAATGATGATTTAAGTCAATATAAAACAATAATTGAATTAATAAAAGTTCGTTCTGATCTGAATATAACGTTAATAGAAAAAATGCTCTATTTACAAAAAGAAGGTAAATTAGAAAAATCATTAAATTCATTTATGTGGAGCTATTTACATATGTTATGTAATAGAATATTTATTTCAAAACAAAGAATACATGAACTTGTTATCTACTTCTTTTTATACCAATATCATAAATCAAATCTTGCTCGCAATGGTGTAAATGTAAGAGAATTAGAGAAGACATTTACAGATGTTATATAACCTATAAAACAACAAAAATTCTCTTTTGACTATTAAGAATACATACTTAAATATATTTCACTTGGTTTTAATGTTAAGTTGTTTGTTATCTAAAAGCGTAGAGGATATATCATTTTAAATCCCCATAAATATGTTGTGTTTTTTTCAGGTAAAGTAATGTGTTATTAGCTCTTTGTTTTTGTGGTAATTTATTTAATTTAAGCCGACAATCACCGACATAAACCGACAATAAGCGACACAATCGAAACCGTATTTGTATCCGTTTTACATTTGGATTATTTAACCCTAAAAACGAAGTAAA
>PDWI01020259.1_pt1 | contig 10581 bp, 10 predicted proteins | sample 1430891 | NCBI WGS metagenome assembly PDWI01 (sample SAMN01162508, study PRJNA174530) | Oral metagenome, whole genome shotgun sequencing project. | biome: Marine environment; feature: Marine mammal; material: Swab sample of the gingival sulcus; isolation source: swab sample of gingival sulcus... | reverse complement strand
GGATTATATCGGCGATGTGGGTGTTCGGTTGCTATAAAATTTTTCTTGTTCATTATATTCCTCTTATTGAGTTTGTTATTTTATAACATTTTTATTCAATATTCTAATTGATACTTTTTGGATATTTTTTTGCTATTATTTATTTTGATATATTTATATTCTGTATGAATATGGTTATATTTACTATTTATAATTTTCTTTTTGTGTTAATATTAGCAATCAGAAAAAGACAAGACGTGTTTTTACATTACTTGTGTTTGTCATTTTCTACACAATAATTAATGCAGTATTATTTATAATACATTTAATAAATAAGATGATTATATTATTGTGTTGTTGACAGACAATTGCCTAGAGCTTCTAGTTAATTGTTTATTATTCTGTTTTATAACAAACGAGGAAAAAATGAAAAAATTAAAAATTGCTGCAATGGTTATGGCGTGTGCTGGCTTAATGCAATCTAGTATCGCTGCTGATACATTAGGTGTAACTATCTATAAGTATGATGATAACTTTATGGCTACTATGAAGAAGTCTATTGAAGATATCAATGCAGAAAAAGGTAGTTTTAAATTATTAATGAATAATTCAGATGGCAACCCAAGTATAGAGCTTAAAACTATTGAAATACTTTTGTCAAAAGGTGTAGATGTTTTAGCCATCAATATGGTTGATCAAGGTGCTGCTAAAGAACTAATTAAGAAAATCAAAGACGAAGAAATTCCAGTAGTATTCTTTAACCGTGATGTTGGTAAAGAAGCTTTAGAAACTTATGAGAAAGCTTACTATGTTGGTACTGATCCAAAAGAATCAGGTATTATTCAAGGTGAATTAATTGCGAAAAAATGGGCTGCACATCCTGAATGGGATAAAAACAAAGATGGCGTTGTACAATTTGTATTGTTAGAAGGTCAAAAAGGCCACCCAGATGCGATTGCAAGAACTAAGTGGGCCGTTGATACTATGAAAGCTAAGGGCTTAAAAGTAGAAGCGTTATTCCAAGATACTGCTGAATGGCAAGCATCACTTGCTAACAACAAAATGCAAGCGTGGTTAAGCTCTCCAAAAGGTAAAGATATTGAAGTTGTTATCGCTAACAATGACGGAATGGCAATGGGTGCTATCAACGCAATGAAAGCAGCTTTAAATGGTAAAGTATTACCTACTTTCGGTGTTGATGCTCTTCAAGAAGCACTACAACTTATCAAACAAGGCGAATTACAAGGTACTGTTCTTAATGATGGCGAAGGTCAATCAAAAGCAGTATATGCTTTGGCTGAAAATCTTGCTAAAGGCAAACCAGCAACAGAAGGTTTAAACTATAAAGTTGACGGTCGTTATGTAATCGTTCCTTATGTTGGTGTTGATGAGTCTAACCTTGATAAGTTCGTAAAATAATATAATAAATAATAAGGATAATGAGCAAAAGTTTCTAAAACTAAATCTAAATTGATTGCTATTAATTATCTATTATTTAATTTATTATTGATCTGCTAGCAGTGTTGTTTTTTACAGCACTGCTAGTCTCTTTGTTAAACAACATACAAAACGCTGATGAACCCACAACAAAATAACGCTCATACAACTCAAACGCCACAAGAATTATCTGAACAAAATAACCAAGAAATACTGTTAGAAATGGTAGGTATTGATAAGTCTTTTCCTGGTGTAAAGGCTTTGGATAATGCTGGTATTACCGTAAAATCATACTCAGTACACGCCCTTATGGGAGAAAATGGTGCTGGAAAATCTACGCTGTTAAAATGTCTTTTTGGGATATATAGCAAAGATACTGGCGAAATTAAATATCTTGGCAAAGATGTTGATTTTAAAAACTCTAAACAAGCACTGGAAAATGGTATTTCAATGGTGCATCAAGAACTGAATTTGGTGCGTCAAACTACGGTTATGGATAATATTTGGCTTGGTCGCTACCCTATGAAAAAGGGGCTTGGCTTTATTATTGACCACAGCAAAATGTACCACGATACCAAAGCAATATTTGAAGAGTTGGATATTGATATCGACCCTAAAACCAAAGTAGCCAACCTTACTGTTTCCCAAATGCAAATGGTCGAAATTGCCAAAGCATTTTCATATAACGCCAAAATCGTTATTATGGACGAGCCAACTTCCTCACTGTCAGAAAAAGAAGTACAACACTTATTCAAAATCATCGAAAAATTAAAAAACAAAGGCTGTGGCATTATTTATATTTCTCACAAAATGGACGAAATTTTTGCTATTTGTGATGAGGTAACTGTTTTGCGAGACGGTAAGTTTATCGACACCGTTCCTGTTAGTATTGTTTCTCTTATGGTAGGACGAGAACTCACTCAACGATTCCCACCAAAAGACAATACACCAAAAGAGGTAATGCTCGAAGTAAAAGGCTTAACCGCTCAACATCCTCGTTCTATCAAAGATATTTCATTTGATTTGCGTCGTGGTGAGATATTAGGTATTGCCGGACTTGTCGGTTCTCGTCGTACCGATATTATGGAAGTTATGTTTGGACTTCGTCAATATCAATCTGGTGAAGTAATCCTCAATGGCAGTGATGCCGTTTGTCATAGTTCGCTAGAAGCAATAAATAGAGGCTTTGCTCTGGTTACTGAAGAACGCCGTCAAACAGGTATTTATGCAGGACTTGATATTAGTTTTAACTCGTTAATTGCCAATATGGGCGAATATGTGAAGTCGGTCTTACTTGATAGCAAACAGATGGAAAAAGATACGCAATGGGTTATCGATTCAATGAGTGTAAAAACGCCATCGCACAAAACGCCAATTGGTTCTCTTTCTGGTGGTAACCAACAAAAAGTCGTACTTGGTCGTTGGCTTCTCACACAACCAGAAGTGTTGATGCTTGATGAGCCAACTCGTGGGGTTGATGTCGGGGCAAAATATGAGATTTATCAGCTGATGATTGACCTTGCGAAAAAAGACAAGGGAATTATGATGATTTCATCTGAAATGCCAGAATTACTAGGTGTTACCGACCGCATAGTTGTAATGAGTAATGGACGAGTGGCGGGCATTGTTAATACTGCCGAAACCAACCAAGAAGAAATTTTACAACTTGCAGCAAAATATTTATAAATATCTGTAAATTTATATAGTTAAATAATTAAAAAAATAAAGTTAGGAATTATTATGAACACAACAACAAAAACAAAAACATTTGATTTTATGAAAAATAACGCACTCTATTTTGTGCTGTTAGTTTTATTATCAGTGATAATTTATAGAGAGCCTTCATTTTTAAGTTTGCGAAATTTCAGTAATATTTTGATGCAATCATCAGTGTTGGTTATCTTGGCACTGGGTGTTGCTAGTTTGATTGTAACACAAGGGACTGACTTATCGGTTGGACGAATGGTTGGTTTGTCAGCAGTAGTTTCTGCATCACTGTTGCAATCACCAGACAATGTTAATATGATTTATCAAAATCTTAGCGGGTATTCTCCTTTTATCCTCATACCTGCAACTATTGCTATTATTTTGGTTATCGGTATGATATTTGGATTTATTAACGGTGTGGTCGTTACTTATTTGAATGTAACGCCATTTATCGCTACCTTGGGTATGATGTTAGTGCTATACGGTGTGAACTCACTGTATTTTGATGAAATTGGTTCACAGCCAATTGCTGGATTGAACGAAAGTTTCCTCAATCTAGCACAAGGCTCATTTAGAATTCCATTACCTGAATTTATCAGCCACAAATCATTCAAATTATCATATTTGACAATTTACGCCACTATCGCTGTTGTTCTCGTATGGATTATGTGGAATAAGACTCGCTTTGGTAAAAACCTCTTCGCCATTGGTGGAAATCCAGAAGCAGCCAAAGTTTCAGGGGTGAACGTTACGAAAAACTTACTTATCATTTACACTATCGGTGGAGCATTCTACGCTTTCGGTGGCTTCCTAGAAGCTGGTCGTGTAGGTAGTGCCACAAACAACTTAGGTTTTATGTACGAACTTGATGCGATTGCAGCCTGTGTTATCGGTGGTGTATCGTTTACTGGTGGTGTTGGTCGTGTTTCTGGTGTTGTAATGGGTGTTATCATCTTTACTATCATCAACTACGGATTAACCTATATCGAAGTAAACCCTAACTGGCAGTACGTTATCAAAGGTAGTATTATTGTGTTAGCAGTTGCTATTGATAGTTTGAAATACGCCAAGAAGAAATAGATAATACAACAAAGATTTATTTCTTACAAAAAGCCTATAAAGAGTAATCTTTTATAGGCTTTTTTTCTGTTGAGAATTAAAATGTATAGTGAAATAGATTAATTTTTGATACAAGGCTTGCCGTTGTAGACAGTATTCTAATACGGCAAGACGGCATAACGCTGTATCAAGAATTAAGATATTCCACTATAACAAAAAAATTACGGAGACACATTATGTTTTTATATATTCACGGATTTTTATCATCTCCACAATCGGCAAAGGCCCAGCAGTTAAAGCAGTGGCTAGATGATAGGGGGAGAGTTGATGAATGGATATGCCCACAATTATCTGCTCATCCTCGTGAGGCGATTATACGATTGACAGAAATAGTTGAACAATCTCTTAAACAAGGGAAAGAAATCAAATTAGTAGGGAGTTCACTAGGGGGATTCTATGCAACGATTTTGGGTGAGAAATATAACTTAAAAACGGTTGTTGTTAATCCCTCAATTAATCCAGCAAAAACACTAGCACAAAAGATTGGTACTCATACATCGTGGCATTCTGATGCCCAGATAGAGTTCACTCGTGATGATGTGCTGACGCTACAACAATTACGCTGTGCAAAAATTACTCGTCACAATAATTTTATGCTGATGGTTGAAAAAAATGATGAAGTGCTTAATTATGAGGAGGCTGTAAAATATTTTGATGGTTGCAATCAGTTAATTTTTAACGGTGGCGATCATAGTTTTACTCGTTTTGAACCGCTTTTAGAACTGATTAATGTTTTTTAATGTATTAAATATACTTTTATATATATAATTGTAATAACAGAGAAATATAATAATGAAGACAACGGAAAAAATAGAACAAATGCAAGCTATCAAACTGCAGTTGCAAGAACAAATTGCCTATCAAGAGCTTACTATTGAAAAGCTCAATGAAGCACTGACAGCACAACAAAAACAGATATCAAAATTGCAGGAAGAGTTTAGAATTGTTACTCAACTGATGCGACAACTGAAAGAAGACAGCCAAGTAGGCAACAACAGTAGCTCTGCAATAGAATATGAAATTCCTCCACATTACTAATTGATGATTCCTTTATGAACTTTATAAGCCTATTGTTAAAAATATTGGTTTAAAAATGAGGGTTGAATAACTGCTGTATAAAGCGAGTGGCAAAATCAGGTCGTAGGAAAATAGTCATTCCTACGCCATACGCCGCCCCCCACAAATGTGCACTGTGATTGATATTATCTCTTGCACGTTGTTGAGCATAAATGCTGTAGGCAACGTATAATCCTGCAAAGACAATTGCAGGAATTGGAATAGCTGCAAAAAAGTATAATTTTTCCCAAGGGGCAATGAGAATAAAGGCAAATAATACAGCAGAAACAGCACCTGATGCCCCTAGACTGGCATAGTTGTAGTTATTTCTTTGTGTGATATAGGTAGGGATAATTGCAACAATGATGGCTGATATATAAAATGTAAAGAAACCTAATCCCCCTAGATATTGATTATACAATCTTTCCATAATAGAGCCGAAAAAGTATAGTGTAAACATATTAAAGAAAAGATGTCCTGTATCTGCGTGAATAAAACCGTGTGTGATCAAACGGTATATTTGACCTTTGCTAATTGCATACGGTGTAAATATCAACTGTCTTTTTAATGAAATACTACTAAAAGCAATAAAGGAAATAATACTAGTAATTGCAATAATGATGATAGTGTGGTTGATTGCTAGGGGCATAAGAATATTTATATATTGTTAAAAAAGACCATTATAGCGTAATTATACTCGTTTGTAATAGAGGTATAGTAAAGATACAATAAATTTACGCCTAAATTTACAACAGAGCTTGTTTACGCTATTATATGCGCTCTATTAATTTATATGATAAGCACTATACAATGTACCAACATCAATTACTTATAAAAGATTTACTTCTAACTCCAGTTGTCAATAATCCAGAACAAGAAATTATATACAGTGATATATATCGGTTTACTTATCGTGATTTTCATCAGAGAGTCAAAAAACTCGCCAATACGCTACAAGCATTAGGTGTTAAAAAAGGCGATACTATTGCCGTTATGGACTATGATTCTCACCGTTATTTAGAATTGTATTTTGCTGTGCCAATGATTGGTGCTGTATTGCATACTATCAACATAAAACTAACGCCTAAACAAATTCTCTATACGATTGAACACGCAGAAGATAGTGTTATCTTGATTCACAGTGATTTCTTGCCTCTTTTATCTGCTATAAAAGGTCATATTAGTATGGTTAATACATACGTTTTACTCAGTGATGTTGCTGATACGAAAGAGCTTCAAGCAAAATCAGATATTGCCTTTGCGGGTGAATATGAAAATCTCTTATCGCAAGAAAGTGATGAGTTTGAATTTGAAACATTTGATGAAAATACTCGTGCGACTACGTTCTACACAACAGGGACGACAGGACTGCCAAAAGGTGTGTATTTCTCTCATCGTCAGATAGTTTTGCATACGTTAGGTGTGATTGCAACGTTATCAACTGCAACATCACAAAATCTCAATCGTGGTGATGTGTATATGCCAATGACACCAATGTTCCACGTTCACGCTTGGGGGTTGCCATATATTGCAACATTTATGGGGATTAAACAAGTATATCCAGGAAGATACATTCCAAATCACTTGTTAAAATTGATTGATGAGGAAAAAGTAACATTTTCTCACTGTGTTCCGACTATTCTTCATATGCTTTTACATAGTGAAAATATTGATACTATTGATTTGTCAAATTGGAAGTTAATTATCGGTGGTGCAATGCTTCCTAAATCAATGTGTAAAGCCGCATTAGAGCGAGGTATTGATATTTTTACTGGTTATGGAATGAGTGAAACTTGTCCTGTATTAACATTAGCACAGCTTACTGAAGAAGAGTTACAGGAAAATATTGATACTCAGGTAGAGTTGCGTACTAAAACCGGACGTGCGATAGGTTTAGTTGACCTTAAAGTTATTGATGATGAAGGAAATATGATTGATGATAGTAGTGATGATGAGCAGAATGTAGGAAATCTTGCTGTAAGATCGCCGTGGCTTACCGAAGGCTATTATAAAGACAATAAAAATAGCCAAACATTATGGCAAGGTGGCTACTTAAATACAGGCGATGTCGCCTATAAAGAGAAATCTGGTTTTTATCGTATAACAGACCGCTCGAAAGATATTATCAAAGTAGGGGGGGAGTGGGTTTCTTCACTTGAGCTTGAAGATATTATCAACCAGCATAACGATGTTACTGAAGTTGCTGTTATCTCTATGCCGAATGCCAAATGGACTGAAGTTCCGCTTGCATTAGTGGTTACGACAAAACCACTGAACGAAGAAGAACAACAAGCACTACATAAAGAACTTCTTCAGCATACAAAAGGCTACATTAATAAAGGAATTATGGCTCGTGAAATAATGCTGATTAAATTCAAATTTGTTGATAGCATTGATAAAACTTCAGTTGGTAAAATTGATAAAAAACTCTTGCGAGAAAAGTATTTATAGTATTGATTATTACGATAAATGTTGTAGAAAGCGTAGCTTGGGTTAGTTCGTACAAATGAATGTAGAAAAATACAGCAATCATTCAGATGTAACCTGACCTAGCAACTTTTTGTATGGTGTTATGAGTTGTGTATAATGATTGTATGAGTATATATAATAAATTAAAGCAGCCATTCATAAAGAGTGTTATCGTTCTTGGTTATGTAGCATTTTTTGTTATTATCATTTCTCAATTATTCGCTCAACAATGGTGGTTCTTAGAATTATTTACTCATTTTTCTGTACATACTTTGCCTTTGTTTATCATTGGTACTGTTGTTACACGTTATTATCAGCGTTTATTTTTCTTTATTTGTTCTGTGATGATTGTGGTATGGGCAATAATGCCACTATCATTACCAAATACGGTTTCATCACAATCTGAGCTACAATTACGAGTGGTAATGGCAAATGTTTATGTTAATCACAAAAGTCCACAGCATAAATTAGAGCAATTACAATCATACAATGCGGATATTATCGTGCTGATAGAAACAGGGGCAAGGTGGCAATATGCTCTAAAACAATTATCACTCTCGTATCCTTATTTTTGTGGAAAAAATAAAGATACTCCATTTGCACTGCATATATACTCACGTAAAAAGCTACAATCTTGTAATGTTAATATGATTAATGAAGTGGCTTATATTCGAGCGAAGATAGCATTAGTTAATAATCAACAGTCGTACACTATTTACGCATTGCACCCACCTCCACCGATTAATGCTGTACTTGCAAAGAAAAGATATAATTATTTGCTGACTCTTGCCAAGCATATTGAAGGAGAAACAGGAGCGACTTTGGTAGTAGGGGATTTTAATACGACTGCATATTCGCCGCTATACCGAGAATTTCTAACACAGGCAAATCTTATTTCTACACAGCGTAATGCTCTTCCAACGTGGGCATTATTGCTTAACGTATCCACGAATATCATAGCAAAAAATGGTAGCGACCATAACGGATTGCTAATTGACATAGGGAAAAATGCTGATTGATGAAAAAACTTTAAAAGGATTTCAAAAAGTAAGAATGGTGGCTACAACTATCACCGAGTTTTGGCTGTAATTTATTGATAAATAAAACTATTATCTCTTAGGTACTATTTTTTAAAAAGTGTAGAAAATATGTTGTAATAATTCTTTTGCTCAACTCACAGCATTATACCACAACTAATGACGGAGAATATAACTCAACAACATCATCAGCCTTGTAATCTTGTTCAGCTTTCCAAAGGTCATATTTTATTTGAGTGTTTAACCAACTTTCAGCACTACATTTCAGATAATGCCGTTCTTGTTATCCCTAGTGCTTTTGCTGTTGCTGTAATGGTTAATCCCATAGGCTCTAAATACAAGCCTTGTAATATTTCTCCAACGTGTGGGGGGTTATACATTTTCATTGTTACATACCTCTAATGATAATCTTGATAATCAACTATTTCAGCATTGCCATTTTCAAACTTGAAAGTAATACGCCAGTTTCCATTAACTTTTACGCTCCAATGGTCTTTTAAGTTCCCTTTTAGTTGGTGTAGATTAGCACCTTGAAAACTCATATCCTCAACAGTAACAGCGTCATCTAAACGTGCGAGTATAAGACGCAGTTTTGTTGCGTGTTTCGTCTGTATGCCTTTCGTGCTTCCTGTTGTGTAAAAGTTTTCTAATCCCTTGTGCTTAAAGCTAACTATCATTTAATTGCTCTTTTTTATTATTGATTAATCGTATCACATAACGATACGGCACACAATAAAAATCAATGTGTTCTTTAAAAAAATAGTGTTGCGTTTGCTGTTGCGTTTTATGTAATACTTTCATTACATTTATTTTATTTGTGGTGTGGTGTTGCGTTTGCTGTTCAGTTTATGCGTTCGGTTTCGTATTTATTTTTTTATATAGTTATGATTAAATTGTATTTTCTTTTCTGCAAGTGTTCGGTTTGGAGAGTTGATTATTCTTACTATATTTTATTATTTGATAGGTTTAGTTTTTGTTTAGTTTACTATTTTTCTTTTTATATCAGATTGATTATGTATGCTTTTATTTACATATCGTGTTTAGTTATTGTATAAACTTCAATCTGCTACTTTTTATTTTTTTGTAAGCAAAGAAACAAAACGCATCTCGAGTTACCCATTTACTACCCCCTCCCTATCAGGAGAACCTATTTTATTTCAAACAACTTGTTGAGTAATCTCTCGCATTTTTCCCCTTATATCCTTTACCTCGTGCTTTTGCTAGATATGATAAATGATGAATTGCATTTTGGATTTTTTTGTAGTCAGTGCGTGTGAAATGATGATATGGTCTGACAATGTGAAAACTACTGTCTGTTCTAAATATCCAATCTTTACGCATATATTCCATTAACGGATAAGCATTTTTTACTTTGTTACCGTCAAGAATAATAAAACAGTGGTAATGCTGTCCTTTTGACTTTTCTATTTCTCTCGCCCAGCCATAACCAACACGCAACAATTTATATTTTCTCTTTGCATTTTTAAAATAGTTGTTTAAATGTGCGTTATCTTTTGTGTAGTGGTTTTGGTGGAGGTCAAATCTTATTACCAGCACTTTATTATGATGAGTGAGCATAACTTCCACCTGTGATAACACCTTTTTTAAAATTGTACCGTCCAGCTTCATATTCTTAAACTCCCCAGCATTCACTTCATACACTCCACCCATAAATTCTGTATGTGTAATTATTGTTGTATTTCTGCTCATAGAAAGAAAATAAAATATGATGATAAATTGCTGTATAGATATTATTAAAAAACCTAGTTGATTTTTT
>PDWI01010177.1_pt1 | contig 10581 bp, 6 predicted proteins | sample 1430891 | NCBI WGS metagenome assembly PDWI01 (sample SAMN01162508, study PRJNA174530) | Oral metagenome, whole genome shotgun sequencing project. | biome: Marine environment; feature: Marine mammal; material: Swab sample of the gingival sulcus; isolation source: swab sample of gingival sulcus... | reverse complement strand
ATATGAGGATGTTCGCCAAATATTTTACGAAAAGTTAAATCGTTTTTAGGGTCTAAGTATTTTGTATTCTTTTCTGCCATAATCACTGAAATTTTAGTAGATTTACTATTGCAAAGATAACTCTTTTTTTGAGAAGAGAATTTTTACGGATAGTTTTTTTATTTTTCGTACAACAAGTGAGCATGCTCACTTGTCAGTATAATTAACAAATGAGCATACTCACTTGTCAGCATGCTCATTTGTTAATTAAACTCCGATTTGGACAGCCCAAATTCGGGAAAAATATCGATTGTTTATATTCGATAAGAAGTGTTATTTTTTTACGTTTTAGAAAAACTTACCTCTTTTGTCTTCTATTTCCATTTTATTTTTCAATGCTTTAAGATAATCTCCCTGCATATACATATTTCCTATTGCTCTTGAGCGTATAGAGCGGGCCATACGTTGCTTTTCCGCTTCGTAATTTGCTTCGCCTTCCGCTTTTTCCGCCGACTTAACTACTACAACATAAACTCCCTCTTCTCCTTTTATCGGTTTTGAAACTCCGCTGTCGGCTTTCATCAGTGAGGCGTATGCAAGGACTGACGGTTCTGCTCCCGTTTCGGGTAAGGCAGGAGCTGCGAAATTCATATTTTGGGCTGTATGTATTTGTGAACCTATTTTATCCGCAACTGCGTTCAGGTCGGAAACAGTTCCCATATCGGCTATTATCTTTTCGGCTTTTTTATCCTTTTTTATTATCGGTATTATGTCTTCTTTAACTTGTTCTATCGGTGCAATACCTTTTTCGTATATCCTGTATAATGCTCCGACAACATATCTGTCTCCAAATTCAAATACTTTTGATACTTCTCCTTTTTCTGCTTCAAATGCCCATTTTACCATTTCTCTGGGCGAAACAAGACCGGCAATACGGCTGTCTGCCGAATGCAAATTGCTTGCCATGCGTTTTGTGAGTTTTTGGGCTTCCGCCGCTTTATCGAAAAGTGCGATAGTGCTGTTTTCTCCGGCAAATTTGTTTGCTTCGTTAAATATTTTATTTCGTGTTTCTCGGCTCGGCTCCATGATACGGTCAACGTAAGCTATTTTCACGTATTCCGATTTTTCTGAACGTTCAAGTACTTCCAATATGTGTATTCCAAACTGTGTTTTTACTTTTATTATTTTGTTTGGGGCGATGGTGAAACAACTGTCGTTAAATTCCTTAACCATTAATCCTTGTTCAAACCAACCTAAGTCTCCGCCTTTTGCTTTTGAGCCTCCGTCTGCCGAATATTCTACTGCAATGTCCGCAAATTTGGAAGTATCCGCTTTTACGATGCTTAAAAGGCTGTCTGCCAAACTTTCGGCTTCTTCCAATGTTTTTATTTGTTCTCCCGGACGTATTAAGATATGTCTTGCATGAACGGAGTCGGGCATTTGTTTTGCGTCTAAGAATTTTGCCAATTTGTATGCTCCGTTATCTTCGTAAGGTCCGTAAATATCTCCTATTTGTGCTGTGGTTACAAATGTATCTATTTCGGCATTTCCGGTTTCGCCTCTCAGTTTAAATTTTGCGGGCATTGGATTGTCGGAATTTGCTTTTACAAATTGGTCTGCATCGGTGGTCTTGGCAAATTTCTCTTTCATCTCGTTTACCAATTTGTAATCATTTGCCTTATCTTCCTCCGAAGCTGCAATGTCAAAAGCTACATATATAACGTCTCTGCTTGCGTCTTGCTCGTATTTATGTTTGTTTTTATCGTAGTATTCTTCTATTTCGTCTTCGCTTACTTTTATTTCTTCGTCAGGAATGCTGCTGTATTTTTTTACTGCATATTCTATGGTGAATTTATTATTTCTTTCGTTATGGTCGTTTTCAACTTCTGCTTTTGTTACGTAAATACCTTTTGATATAAGAATGTCGTATTTTTGATTTAAGCGTTTTGTTTTTATGTCTCTTTCTATGTTTAACCATAAATTTTTATTTCTTTCGTCTTGGCGGTCAAGATTATTTATAAAGCCTAATATTTGGGCTTTGTTTACTTTTCCGGTATTCGGGTCGGTAAATAATCTTCTCACTAAGGGGTCGATATTATCACCCGAAATTAAGTCTAACAGTTCTTGCGGACTGACCTCTAATCCGAGATGCTCAATACCGTCTTCCAGCATTTTATCTTTTATGAGTTGTTGCCATACTTCTGCTCTTACTTGTTGTTGTGAGTATTCATCAAGCGGTCGTCCTGTTTGACTTTGATATAATTCTACCTTTTGGTTTACTCTGTTTTGATATTCCGTATAAGGTACTGATTTCCCTGCTACATTGGCTATTTCTGTTTGCGAGCCTTGTAATAATGATCTTCCTGAAGTAAGGAAATCTCCTAATATGAAGGCTAAAAGGGCAAATCCTATAAGGACTGCTATTAACACACCTGCTTTTGTTCTAATTTTTTCTAATGTTGCCATTAATTCTATTATTTAAAATGTTCCCACTTTATTTTTTGAAAGCCGCAAAGATAGAAAATTTATCAATGTTTAATTATTTTTCCTTAAATTAATTGCTTTTTATATTTCTATTTATTTGCTGTCGTTTTATGGTATTATTTTTTGTTTTTTGTATAAATGTTTAGTATATAGACAGTTGGTTTTGTTTTCTGTGTTTTTTCCCTAAAACATAAATAAGGCTGTTCTATGAAAATATTTTTCGTGGAACAGCCTTTTTTTATGCGAAAGAGAAATACTATATCACTCCAAGGTCTAACATTGAATTGGCTACTTTCAGGAATCCTGCTATATTAGCTCCTTTTACGTAGTTTACTGTTCCGTCTTCGCATGTTCCGTGTTCTACGCAAGTGTCGTGTATGTCTTTCATTATACGTCTTAGTTTGTCGTCCACTCCTTCGGCAGACCATGCGTATTTGTTTGCATTTTGCGACATTTCGAGACCTGAAACGGCAACTCCTCCGGCATTAACGGCTTTTCCGGGTCCGAATGGTATTTTATTTTTTCTGAATAGTTCTATTGCTTCGGGAGTACAGCCCATGTTCGATAGTTCGGCTACAAGCATTGCTCCGTTGTCTATTATGTTTTGTGCGTCTTCTCCGTTGAGTTCATTTTGTGTTGCACAAGGAATAGCAATGTCGCATTTTACTTCCCATGGTCGTTTTCCTGCTATAAATTCAACTCCGAATTTTTCGGCATAAGGCTGAACTACGTCATTATTAGTTCCTCGCAGTTCTAACATATACTCTATTTTTTCGCCTTTGACTCCGTCGGGGTCGTAAATATAACCGTCGGGACCGGAAAGAGTTACAACTTTTGCTCCGAGTTCTTCGAGTTTAAGTGCCGCTCCCCATGCTACGTTTCCGAAGCCTGAAATGGCTACTGTTTTTCCTTCAAGACTGTCGTTTAGGTTTGCGAGCATTTCTTTTACGAAATAAACTCCGCCGAAACCTGTTGCTTCGGGACGAACTAGACTACCGCCCCAATTTAATCCTTTTCCTGTAAGTACTCCGGTATGTTCGCGGGCTAATTTTTTGTACATTCCGTACAGAAAACCGATTTCTCTTCCGCCTACTCCGATGTCTCCTGCGGGTACGTCGATGTCTGCTCCTATCAGCTTCCACAGTTCCAGCATAAATGCTTGGCAGAAGCGCATAATTTCGTTATCCGATTTTCCTTTTGGATTAAAATCAGAGCCTCCTTTTCCGCCTCCCATTGGTAAGGTGGTGAGGCTGTTCTTGAAAATTTGCTCGAAACCCAAAAATTTGAGGATACTGAGGTTTACGCTCGGGTGAAATCTCAAACCGCCTTTGTATGGTCCTATGGCGTTGTTGAATTGTACTCTGTAGCCGAGATTTACTTGTACGTTTCCATTATCGTCTATCCAAGGAATTTTGAATGTAAGGATTCTGTCCGGCTCTATTATTCTTTCAAGAATCCCTGCTGATTCAAATTGTGGATTTTGGTTGTAAACCTCTTCTATTGATTCTAATACCTCGTGTACGGCTTGCAAATATTCTTTTTCGCCGGGGTGTTTTTTTTCGAGGTCGTTCATTATACCGGTAACGTTCATGTTTTTGTTTTTTATAATTGATGTAATCGAAGGTTGTTAGTTTTATACTAACAATTGGTCTTATTCTATCAGTACAAATGTATATTTTCTTTATAATAAACCAAAATATAATATAACAATTTTCAATACTTTTTTTTATTTTAATTCAAGGCTGAAAAGTTATGGATTAATCAATTTATAATGAGGTAGTTATTAGGGAAGGTTACTATGCTTGGAGAGCTTTTGGGTGTAGATTGAATAAATTTTTTGAAAAGTAAAATTATCGGAGTATAAATACAGAAAGCTTGCCGACAAGCTCTCTGCATTTAAAGATTGTGTGAGTTAAGCTATAAACTTTATTTAATTATGAAAAATTGTCTTATCATTTGTTTTTCTTTGTTTTCTTTTTTGTAGTTTATTATCAGATAATATGTACCTTGAGTAATTTTTTTATCGCATACTATTGTTTTTATTTTTTTTGATTGTTTTTCCCATACAATATTTTTGTTGTTATCTTTTATTTTTATGGTTATTTCTGTTGCTTTATTCCATTTTATATTGAAGGGAATTTTTACTGTTTCCATTTTTTGCGGCGATATTATTTCGGCATTATCGCTTCGGAGATTTGACAGTGCGATATTTGTGAGCAGACTGTTTTCTTTGAAATTTTCGGGAAGTTCTATGCCGGCGTTTTCTGCATAGGCGAGCAGATTTACATCTTCATCGTTCTTTAAGTTGTTTTTATAGTCTTCTATAAGTTTTTCTATTTCCGACTTTTTTCCTTTGTTCTTGTTTTTTTCGGCGATAAGTGTTTCTGCTTTCACTTCTTTTGTTGTTTTTATTTCTGCTTTTTTCTTTTCTGTTTTTATAATTGTTTCGGTTTTGTTTTCTTTTGTTTCTTCAGCTGCAATATTGGCAATTTGTTGTTCCGAATCGTTGTTCAGGCTTGTCTGCAAATAGAAGCGTCCGATAAATAGTATTACTATTATTGCGGCGGCGGCAGATATTCTCAAGCTGTATTTTTTTATAATATTTTTGCTGTCTTTTGTTTTGTGGTCAAAACTGTTGTTCAGAGCATTATATATTTCTGCTTTTTTTCGGAAGTTCGGATCTCTTTTTTGTTTGTATGCAAAATACAGTGCTTGCTTTGAACTTAATTCTTTTTTCCGTTGATTTATAATCAGCTCATTTTCACTTTCGTGCCTCAAATCTTCTGCTCCTTTGTTTATTGTTTCCAAGGAACTTATTTGTTGAGCAAATTTGGTGTCATTTGCCGCTTTGTGATAGAATTTGAGGAGTTCGTCTCCTTTTAGTTCGCCTGAAAGGTATTTTTGTATTAATTTATCTTGCATAATCATAAAAGTTGTTCGTTAAATTTCTTGGTAGTTGAATTTTTGGGTTTATTGCAAAAATTCTTTTAAACGGTCATCTTCTCTCAATTTTGCTTCGAGATTTCGTTTTCCTCTTAATTTTATTTGTTTGAGATAGTTAATTTCTTCATCAAGTTTTAACATATCTTTTATTTCTTGATATGAATAACCTTCTATTTCTTTCAACCAAAGAATTTCTTGTTCTCTTTTGTTTAATTTTTTTATATTTTCTTTCAGAAATTTTTTTAGTTCTTCTTTTTCTATATTGTCTTCGTAATAGGCATCGTCTATTTCATCGTGTATTGCTTTTTTTGCTTCTCCCAAACCTATTTCTCTGCTTATTTTTGCCCATTTGTTAAACATGGGCCAATACATAAAGGAGGATATTTTGGCTTCGTAAATATATTTTCCTTCTATAACAAGTGAAATTAATTTTAATACCGCTTCGCTGAATATGTCTCGTGCATATTCTTGTACATCTGTTTCGGCAAGTGGTTCGTTTGCACTTTTTGATTTGTTCACTATGTCTATCGCCATATCGAAATAGGCTGCTTTGAATTCTTCAAAGCTATTTTCTTTTACTACTTTATTTATTAGTTTTAATTCTTTTTCTCTTGTTTTTATTAATTCTCTGAAATCTTTTTCGTAAACATTGCTTTGTTTGCAGATATAACTTTCCTTTATATCGACTGAACGTACTATCCTAAATCGTTTTTTCTTTGGATTTATTACGTTCACTTCGCTACGATATAACTCTCGACTTAAAAAGTACATTAATTCTTTCATATTGTACAAAAGAAGATGATTTGTCAATCTCTTTGATTTTGCTAAAGCTGTAAATCGCATATTTATTACTCCTAATACACTTTTGTATATGTAATTTGCATCTATCTTTGTGTTATTATGAGTATTATTGAGCTTGACAAATTCATCTGTATGTTTGTAATATTTCAGATATAGTTCACTTTTTATTGTTATATCACTTTCACAAATCCCTTGTATGAGTTGTGTGCAATTATTCATATCGTCTAACTATTTCATATATGTATATGTTCTCAAAAGGTTACATTTTTTTGAGCTGAATACGAATTAAAAATTGAAAATTGCGAATTATACTAAAATGAAATTGGTTTTCATATTTTATTTTTGTATCCGTATGCCGGTTTTGGTGCAGAAGTGAAGCATGTTTTGTACAGAAAATCCAAATTACTATGGTATAAATTAAATTTGTATCAAGCTGAAAAATAGAATAATATGATTAAACAAAAAGGCATCAAATAAATTTGATGCCTTTTTGTGAGGTTCCGAGCGGATTCGAACCGCTGTACAAGGTTTTGCAGACCTCTGCCTAGCCACTCGGCCACGGAACCGTTTTGTTTTGGTGCGCAAAGTTAACAAATTTTCTGCTTCTTCAAAATATTTTTCGGATTTTTATTAATCGGGAATAAAAATCAGCTGTGTTTTTTTAGTTAGAGACCTTGCCCTGCAAGGTCTCTAAGGTTTTAATTAGCGGATTGCGCTTTAAATTTACAGTTTTATTTTTGCTGTTGTTATGTATGGTGTTCTTGTTTTTGTTATTGTTTTTGCGCAGATAGTAACTTCTTGTCCTTTCATTGAAGCGGGAACTTTTACTTTGGCTTCATATTTTTCGGTATGAACTATTTGTCTTAGTTTGTGGTTGTAGAATTCGTCTTCTATTAGTTTTCCTGCATAGCATTCAAATTTTTTTATTTTACCGTCATATTTAACTGTTATTTCGTAGTTTCCGCCTACTTTTCTTTTGCTTAGCAATAATTTGGGATAATCTGTTTTTAGTTTTCCGCTGCTTGAAAATTCTTTTATTTTGGTTCCTACAAAATTCATTTTGTAGTTAACTTCTGCCATTTGTGTGCCACTTTCCCAGAATCGTTTTTCTGTTCCGGTGCGTTTTCCGTCTTCGTATTGTCTTATTCTGTATAGTTTACCGCTGCCGTAATATTTTTTTTCCGTTCCGTGTTTTTTGTTGTGCAGATATTCTGTTTCGCAGTCGATAGTTCCGTCTGCATAGTAGGCTTTTTCCAAACCTTCGCGCTTACCGTCCACTACATTTACAACGAGTTTTAATTTGCCTGTACTTTGATGGTAAGTTCGTTTTATGCCGGAGGTTTTTACTTTACTTGGATCTACTACTTCTCCGTTTTCGTTTTTGTCTTTTTGTTCGCCTCCGCAGGCAAGTATTAAAAGACTTAGGCTTAAAAATAATAAATTTAACAGTTTCATACTAAAATCTCCTTTTTATTTAAGTTTAAATTATTTGGAATCAATGTTTAATTCTGTTTATTGTCGGTACTTATCAAGCAATAATAAGTCGGGAGCAAATATAAATAACTCATTGGCATAAAAAAAATAATCGTTGGTTCAAGTTGTTTAGTTTGTAACTTATATTTGTGCATTTTGCATATAAATATTCGGTATGTTATTTTTTGTTCAGGTATTTTTTGCAGAATGCAATATTGTGTTCCGAAATTATTTTATTTCCGTTTTTATACATATCTTTTATTAGTTCTAAGTATGTTTCGGTTATTTTATATCTCACCATTTTCATTGTTGAATTTATCATTTTGTTTTTTTCGGAAAATGGTTCTTCTATTATTCTGAATGCCGACGGTATCCACTTTTCGGGGAATTGATTTTTATATTCTTTGGTTTTTCTGAAGGCGTATAGTTCTGTTTTTATTTCGTCTAAAAGTTTTTCCGCCGAATTTATTTTTTTTGTTTTATTAAGTTGTCAAGTGCTGTGTTGTCAAGTGTTATGAGTGCGGTCGTATATTTTTCATGGTCGTTATATACCATAGTTTGAGCGATTAAATCGGAGCAGTTTTTTATTGCTTCTTCTATTCCTTCGGGAGAATATTTTTCGCCGTCTTGAGATATTAAGAGTGCTTTTTCTCTTCCTACTACCACGAGGAAATTATCTTCATCATAATATCCCATGTCTCCGGTGTATAGTTTTTCGTCTTTTATTGTTTCTTTTGTGGCTTCTTTGTTTTTGTAATATCCTTTCATTACATTGTCTCCTTTTATTACGATTTCGCCTTTTTCATTTGTCTTTGCTTCTTCTCCCGATGCTTTTATTATTTTGCATTCCAGCTTGGGAATAATCATTCCCGATGTTCCGAATTTGTGTCTTTCCGAAGTGTTTACCGAAATTATAGGTGTTGCTTCCGTAAGTCCGTATCCTTGATATACGGGAACTCCTATTGCATTGAAGAATAGTTGTTGTTTTATATCGAGTAATGCTCCGCCTCCCACAAAAAATTTTATGTTTTTTCCCCATATCGTTTTTATTTTCTTGAACAGTATGGCATCAGCTAATTTGTAAATGGGCATTTTCAGCATTTTCAGGGCGGGATTTATTTTTTCGTGTCCGTTTCCGTATATTTCAATTCCTGCTTTTAATCCTTTGTCGAAAATGAATTTTATAATTCCGCCTTTTTTGTTTATTCCGCTTTTTATTTTGTTCATAAAATTACCGCTTAATGCCGGTACGGTGAGCATAAAATGCGGATTTGCTTCTTTCAGATTTATTGGGATATTTTTCAGTGCTGCTTTTGCTCCATTGCTTGCATCTACAAAATAGATTGCCATTGCTCTGATGAGTGAGGCGTAAATTCCTACGGTGTGAGCAAAAGAATGGTCGAGAGGAAGAACGATAAAAAGTCGGTAGTACATAGGTACATCGAAATATTGCATTGAATTATTGCTGTTGGAGTAATAATTGAGATGAGTGAGCATTATGCCTTTGGGATTTCCGGTTGTTCCCGATGTATATGAAATTGTCAGGGTGTCGTTTTCTTCTATTTTGCTTATTTGCTCTTCTATAATTTTTCGGTTTGTTTCATAGTTTTGTTCCGATTTCTCTATCAATTTTTTCAGGGATAATATTTTTTCTTCCGATATTCCTTTTTGTTTTGCTTTAATATATTGATTATCAATATCATCATCAATGTAAATAATTCTGAAGTTATTATTTTCTATTTCGTTAAGGATTCCGAAAACTTTTTCTATATAATTTTTTGATACGATTATTGCGGAGGCTTCGGAGTGGTTCAGACGAAATAATATTTCTTGAGGCAAGAGTTGTACCGATAAAGGGACAGAGATGCATCTGTTCATCAGTATTCCGAATTCTGCCGTAATCCAGTCTGTTCGTCCTTCCGACAGTATTGCTATTTTAGCATCTTTTTTTAAACCTTCCTTATTTAGTCCGGCTGCGAGGCATATTGCTTTTTTTTCTATCTCGGCAAAGGAGCTTGTTACATATTTTCCTCCTTTTTTTTCGGCTGTATAAGGTCTGTCGCCATGTTCGGAAACAGCTTTTCTCAGCATTTCTACTACTGTTCTCTTCATCTTTCTGTATTATTTATGTTTGTAGTGCATATTGCAATAGCAAATAAAAGTTGCAATTGTTGAACACTTCTTAAATTGTTGATATTGAATTTATTTATTTTTTATTATTAAACTCTTGCTTTCTTTGTTGTTTTTATCGAAACCGAATAAAAGCACGGCATAAAAATAAGCAAAAAAAGTGGCTCCGGCTTGTGTTTCAAGAGTATCTTCATTAAGCATGGATATAATGGTTATAGCCATAAAAATAACAAAAATATTGCTTATATTGTTATAATTGAGATAAATAGGAAAAAATAAGCAAAATAAAACGGCTGAAGCTCCGATAATTCCGAAGGCAATAAAGAATGTAAGTATCTGATTATGTGCTCTCAATCTTTTTTCTTTGTTCAATTTGCTTTCGCTTATTTTGTATTGTTTATCAAATTCTTTTTGCAAATCGCCTGTTCCTACTCCGAATAATATATTTCGTTTAAATATTTCGATGCCGATTTTCATAAATTCTATTCTCTGGGTAACGGAATGTCCCGAAGGGTTGGCGGTTTTCAGATAAACATCAAATTGCCATATTAAGGAATATATAACAGTTTTTATGTTATGCTTATTTTCTAATATCGGATTAGCGATACCTTTTTCAATTAGTTTTATATCATTATTGTTCAGTTGTTCTACTCCTTCTGCATCTTTTCTCAAGCCTTTGGCTGTTAAGTATCGCCATAAAGTCATTTTAAGTTCTTGTCCTTTTTTGTCTTTTCCTTTGTATGCAATAGTTGCTTTTTTGTTCCAAGCCTC
>PDWI01010176.1_pt1 | contig 10582 bp, 7 predicted proteins | sample 1430891 | NCBI WGS metagenome assembly PDWI01 (sample SAMN01162508, study PRJNA174530) | Oral metagenome, whole genome shotgun sequencing project. | biome: Marine environment; feature: Marine mammal; material: Swab sample of the gingival sulcus; isolation source: swab sample of gingival sulcus... | reverse complement strand
ACACAATCTTCATAAAGGGATAGGTTCTGATTAGGGATTACAAGGTCTTCTTCAATACCCATTACCATACCAAAGCCCTCACATTCGGGGCAAGCACCTACGGGATTATTGAAACTGAACATCTCGGGGCTTAGCTCTTGGAAAACTCTCCCGTCAGCCTCAAAAATGTTGCTAAAATCCTTCTCTTTACGTTCCCCCTCGGGCGTATCAAGCACAAGGCGACAATAGCCGTGTCCCTCAAAGAAAGCCAGCTCGGCACTGCCCTTCAAGCGTTCCAAAGCCTCCTCGCTGGTTTTCATTCTGTCTATCAGAAGGAAAAGTTCGTCGCTCGCCTTGGGCTTATCTTTCAGGTAATCCTCAATAGCGACTACCCTACCCTCGTACCAAAGACGGCTGTAGCCTTGCTGCATTTGCACTTCTAAATGCTGAACAAGCTTACGACCTTTGGGAACTTGCAAGGGAGTAATCAGATAAAGACGTGAGCCAAAAGGAAAACCTTTTGCCCAGTCCAAAAGATCTTCTTCGCTGTGCTTCTTCACACGCTCACCACTAATAGGCGAAATCAGATGCCCCACACGAGCAAAAAGCAGACGTAGATATTCATAAATTTCGGTAGAAGTTGCGACAGTACTGCGGGGGTTACGGCTGATGACACGTTGCTCTATGGCAACGGCTGGGGGTAAGCCTTTAATATAGTCGCATTCGGGCTTAGCTTGTCGCCCCAGAAACTGACGAGCATAAGAGGAAAGGCTCTCCACATAACGGCGTTGCCCCTCTGCGTAGAGCGTCTCAAAAGCCAGCGAACTCTTCCCCGAACCGCTGACGCCCGTAATGACGACGAGTTGTCCTCGCGGGATTTTCAGGTCAATGTTTTTGAGGTTATTGACACGAACGCCTTTGAGTTCGATAAATTGCTCTTCTATATGTTTACTTTCGCCTTGCTTCTTTTGCTTCATCTATTTGGGTTGTTGTTTGTTCTTTTGCGTTGAGTTTTGGCAAAGAAATAGAGAATGTTAAATTCCCCTCCGTGGGAGGGGTGGCGGGCTTGCCCGACGGGGTGGGTTTTCTCTCACGCCCCACCCCGCCACTACGTGGCACCCCTCCCACGGAGGGGAATTTATCTAAAACGACCTTCTTTTCTTTGTGCTCAACGCTATAACAAAGATACGACTTTCCCCGAGCTTTTTGAGAAATAGCCCCGAAGAAATCCCAAAACAGTCCCGAGCATTTATTTGACTTTTCGGGACTGCTAAAAAAATTGCTGCGGGAAACTCAAACAAATATCCCCGACTATTTCTAAAAACAGTCGGGGATATTTGTCAAATTCTTCGGGGAAACTTCTCTTCCCCTATCACGCTATCAATTTATCCTTTCCCTCAATGTTTCACGTGAAACATTATATTTAATCCAAGTACCCTCGTTTTATCCCTGATGCGATTTCAGACATAAATACGATAAGCGAGAGTAAGGCTATAAAAGCAAAATAAATCGCAATAGATTCGGAGAGCATAAACAAGCAAATTAAGAGATTTATAATAAAATTCAGCCCGCTAAAAAGCCAGATGCAAGTACGAGCTTTGGATCTTAGCCTTAATTTCTGCCAAGCTACAAGAGTATAAAAACAAAGCAGATAGTAAGGGATAAACAAAATAAAGCAAACAAACATTGTCGTCATACTCGAAAAGCTAAAAATAGCACCAAAGACTGAAATAATAAACAAGAATGACAAACTAAATATGTACAACGAGAGGCTTAATGATGTTACACGTTCCAAATTAGAGAGAGCTTCTCCTTGATAGCTCTTTAATAGGGCAAACTCTTTATTATCATTAATTGCTTGTGCAATGTGTATTAGCAAAACCAGAGGAATACCCACACTAATAAGCATTGAGTAGTTACCGCTCATATCAGAAAAAGCCTGCAATGCTGTCCCACTGACAGACATAAATACAAAGACCGATGGAATAAGCAAAAGCAATAAGCGAGCAATCTTTTTATATACCTGCTTCTCTATGGAGATTATAAGGAAGCAAGTTATTAATAATACAAAGACATCTACTGCATAGTACAAAGCTCTATTCAACAAACCTTGATGAGTATAGCCCAACAATCTAGTAAGGTATCTAAACATCGAAACTCCCCCCATCCAAAACCACAGCATAGCCAGTAGGATTAAACAAGCCTGCTGTACACGTTCTGACCAAAATAATTTTCTCTTCTCCATATCCAAAAATAACTAATAACTATTAACTCAAAACTAATGAAGCGTATTAAATATAAGCTTCGCCTTCGCCTTGCCGACAAGTTTCGCCAAGTCTTCTTCGCTGGCTTCGGTGATACGCTTGACACTCTTAAATTCTTGCAAGAGCAAAGCCTTAGTCTTCTCCCCTACTCCCTTAATATAATCTAATCGTGAGGCTACCTGCCCCTTACTTCGCACATCTCTGTGAAAATTAATCGCAAAGCGGTGCACTTCCGCCTGAATGCTTTCTAGCAAGCGAAAAGAAGTGGAATTATGCTTGAGTGGAATTGCCTTGATGGGCGAGCCGAAGAGCAATTCGCGAGAGCGGTGCTTGTCGTCCTTAACCATTCCAGCAACAGGGATTGTTAGCCCCAGATCAAGCAAAACCTCCCGCACGGCATTCATCTGACCCTTCCCGCCATCTGCAATAATTAGATTAGGGAGTTTTTCAGGCTCTTCTCGGAGCTTTTCATAGCGACGGCGGATTACCTCCCGCATTGCGGCGTAATCGTCGCCCTGAGTCTCCAAAGAACGCAGATGATACTTACGATAATCCTTCTTACTTGCCTTAGCCCGCTTGAAAACCACACAGGCAGAGACGGGGCTTCCGCCCTGAATATGAGCATTGTCAAAGCAGTCGATTTGTATAGGCAACTCGGGCAAAGCTAAAATATCCTTTAACTCAGTCAAAGTTTGCATCATTCGCTGATCGGGATTTAGTCGCTCAGCTTGCTTATACTTGTCGAGCTTGTATTGCTTAACGTTCCGCTCAGAGAGTTCAAGCAGCTTCTTCTTATCTCCGATTTTTGGGATAGTAACGCTTGCTCCCTCTATATCCCAGCCCAGTTCAAATGGGAGAATAATTTCCTTTGCTCGGCTATCAAACCGCCTCCGCAGCTCCATAATCGTTGAAGCAAGCAGTTCATTATCCTCTTCTCCCAGTCGCAGTTTATATTCCAGCGTCTGAGCACGATTAACCATACCCTGAGAAATATGCAGGTAATTCACGTAAATCACACTATCATCTCGCTCAAAACTGAACACATCAACGTTGTGAATATGGTGCGGTGCGACGGTATGCTTAACTTGATACTGCTCTAATTGCTCTAAACGCTCCTTGTAAATCTGAGCTTCTTCAAAGCGAAGTTCTGCACTCAAAGCCTGCATTTCCTCTTGATAAAGCTCGATAACACTCTGCATATTCCCCTTCAAAAGATTAGCCACCTCACGCATATTTGCATTATAATCCTCTTCCTCTTGCCACGCCACACAGGGAGCCTTGCATTTCTTAATGTGGTACTGCAAGCATTCCTTATAACGCCCTTGTTGGACTTTCTCGCGAGAGAGGTCTAAGCGACAGGTGCGAATAGGGAAAATATCTTTGAGCATTGCAAGCGTTGCGTGAGCCATCTGCACGCTCGGGTAAGGACCAAAGCGTTGCGAGCCGTCGCGTGGAGCTCGACGAGCCACGAAGACACGCGGAAAGCGTTCACGAGTAATAATAATTTCGGGATAGGTCTTGCCGTCTTTTAGTAGGACATTATAACGAGGCTGATGTTCCTTAATCAAGGCATTCTCCAAGAGCAAAGCATCAAACTCCGTCTCAACGACAATGTATTCTATCCGCTCAATCTGGCGCACCAGCATACGCGTTTTGGCATCTAAATGCTCCTTATGAAAATAAGAGCTGACACGACGACGTAAGTTCTTCGCCTTGCCAACATAAATCACCACGCCCTCCTTATTATAATACTTATAACAACCTGCCGACTCTGGCAGGGTGGGCAAAATTTGCTTTATTTCCTCTAAGGTCATTCTTTGCTTCGTTTTGAGTTGTGAGTTAGTAATTATGAGTTTGCAGTTAATAGTTTTGAGTTGTTTTTTTTATTTGATCAGCTATTTATAACTCAAAACTATTAACTCACAACTCAAAACTACAACCGTTCCACGTGAAACATTCGTTTAATCCAAGGCTTTAATCTGTTTAACAAGCCAAGAATTTTTTAGTTCAGCCTGAACATCTTTATGATTTGCTTTCTTGACAAATAAAAAAGGACTGATGTAGACCCCCATAAACTTCACGTAAAGATCGTCTGGGGCATCGCCCTTAAAGTGATAAAAGGTTTTGAACATTTCTTTAACCTCCGCCTTTAAGTCTTTATTTGAATAGCATTTCTTCAAGAGTTTAAGCGAAAGCTCATTTGAATGCCAAGCTCTACTTCGCATTATCTCCTCTTCAAAGACAAGAGGCAACACGCTTTCTAAAGCCAAATGGTCAAAGCCAAAATGCTCATAGATTAGGGCTTTTTGATAAGCATTCTTAACATCCCATTCAATCCCTTCGATTCCACAAGTTGCGGGACACTCTAATCGCCCTTGAAGGATAAGGTAAGATAAAACCTTCATCGTATCAGCCTTAGACTTGTAGTAGTCTATAATCATCTTGGCTGCATCGTCTTTCGCAAAAGCGTCTGTCTTTTTGGAAAGAAGGCTATCGATTGCTTTTGCCACTTCCCTACCCTCTTTTGTTCGGAGGTTAAGAGCTTTGCGGTCTGCGTTGAGCTTGGGCATATTGATAGTTTCAAACTCCTCCAAAACTAACTTTGGCAGATTTTCATTGACCTCCACGATATTAAAAGCATCTGCTGACTGACTTGTTTCAGCTTGACTTTGCTTCGTCCCTTGACAAGAAGCGAATAAAAGAAGCGAAAATATAAAAGTAATAAATTGTTTCATCTTAATTTATCTATTTGTACTATAACAAATATACGAATTTCTTAGGCTATACTAAAACCTCTCCCCTAGCCCACTTAGCCAAATGCTCCCGACGAAATTAAAAACTAGCCCCGAACAAATCTGAAAATAGTCCCGAGCATTTATTTGACTTTTCGGGACTAGTGAAAAATTTCGTCGGGAGAAAACAAAAAAAACACTGCGGGACATTTCTAAAAATGCTCCGCAGTGTTTCTGAAAATAGTCGAGAACATTTTGGGAAATAGTCAGGGGCAATAAGAGAAATGTCCTTTATTTTTTGTATTTTCGTATAGAATCAAAAATAAAAGTCACAAACTAAGACAAAGAAACTTAGAAGATTAAACAAAAATAAAAATGAAAGAAAGTATCGAAAACATTGAACTGCAATACCTGACCATTGAGGATTATCAGGAATTGAAGGATCTGATGATTGAGGCATATTCGGCAATGGAAGATGCCTACTGGAAAGAAGAACAAATTCAAACCCTAATTAGTAAATTTCCCGAGGGGCAGGTTGTCATCAAGATTGACAATGTGATTGCTGGCTGTGCCTTGTCCATTATTATTGATGATAAGTTACTTGCAGGCAAACATACCTACAAGAAGATTACAGGCAACTCAACATTCAGCACACACACCAACGATGGCGATGTGCTCTATGGTATCGATGTTTTCATCAAGAAGGAGTTTCGCGGACTTCGCTTGGGACGTCGTCTCTATGACTACCGCAAGGAGCTGTGCGAAAAGCTGAACCTCAAAAAGATTGTCTTCGGCGGTCGTATGCCAAACTATCATAAGTATGCGGATACGCATTCACCTAAGCAATACCTAGAAGCCGTTAAACGTAAGGAAATCCACGATCCAGTGCTTAACTTCCAGATGTCTAATGACTTTCACCCTGCGAAGGTCTTGCGTGGCTACCTCGAAGGCGACAGCGAATCGGGCGAGTACGCTTGCGAACTTGAATGGAAGAATATCTACTATGAAAAGGATAGCAAAGAGGTTTCAGCTCAGAAGAAAATCGTACGTTTAGGCTTGATACAGTGGCAGATGCGTCTGTACAAGAACTTCGATGAGCTAATGCAACAGGCTCAATTCTTCGTGGATGCCGTTTCAAGTTACCGCTCAGACTTTGCGCTCTTTCCAGAGTACTTCAACGCTCCGCTGATGGCAGAGAATAACCACTTGCCAGAGGCTTTGGCAATCCGCGAACTGGCTAAATACACTGCCGACATCGTTAAACGATTTGCTGAACTAGCAATTTCTTATAACATCAATATCATTACGGGTAGTATGCCTGAGATGAGAGGGGATAGACTCTACAATGTGGGCTACCTCTGCCGTCGTGATGGCTCAATCGAAAGCTATGAAAAGCTACACGTTACGCCAGACGAAGTTAAGGTTTGGGGCTTGCAAGGCGGAAGTAGTCTCAAAACCTTCGACACGGACTGCGGTAAGATCGGTGTACTTATCTGCTACGATTCAGAGTTCCCTGAGCTAAGCCGTCTCCTTGCTGACGAGGGTATGGATATTCTCTTCGTGCCATTCCTAACAGATACGCAGAATGGTTATTCACGTATTCGCCTCTGTGCACAGGCTCGTGCTATTGAGAATGAGTGTTACGTTGCGATTGCGGGTAGCGTTGGTAACCTACCGAAGGTTAGCAATATGGACATTCAATACGCTCAGTCAATGGTCTTCACGCCTTGTGATTTCTCATTCCCAGCGAATGGTATCAAGGCAGAGGCTACACCAAATACAGAGATGATTTTGATTGCCGACTGTGATATAGACCTACTTCGCGAACTGCACCAGTTTGGTAGCGTGAAGAACCTCAAAGACCGCCGTAAGGACCTCTTTGAGCTTCGCAAGAAGAAGTAAGGTGACTTACTTATCAGATATGATAAAGGCTTGCCGTTTTTGGCAAGCCTTTTCTCTTGTTATAAAAGTTTCCCCGACTATTTTGCAAAATAGTCGGGGAAACTTTTTCATTTTGTCCCGAGTAAATTTTTCACTAGTCCCGAAAAGTGGAATAAATGCTCGGGGAAATTTCTGAAAATACTGCGGGACTTTTTGGAGATTTGTTCGGGGAAAATTCTATATTTGTAAAATAGTTCTACTTAAAGTAAGACTAAGAGCACTGCAAATTTATAGAAACGTTAATTATAAACCTATTAATAACATTATAACTATGCTGAAATATAGAAACAAATGGGATAGGCTGAACCTCTGGCTAACGATCATTGTAACAGTATTATTAGCCCTCTCCTCTCCACTGATTTTTCAACAAGCCATAGTAGATTTGGGCATAGGCGGAATAATAATTCAGATTATCTACGGCTTAGTCATTGTATCAATGGTTGGTTCTGCTCTACTACTCTGCCCTATTTCATCGGAATTAGATGGCGAGACGCTGAAAATCAACTTCTTGTTAAGGTCTAAGACCATTGACCTACGCGGGGCAAAAGTTAGAACCATTCGTAAGGTTGGTATGTTTGAATACTGGCGAAAGTTTGGCGGAGCGGGCTTCTGCGGTTATTGGGGCTACTTCGGCAAAGAGGGCGAAACCTACCTTTTCTACTTAAGCCATAGCAAGAAAGACCTTTGTCTAATCTCATCACCATCGGAGAAGTACAAAATAATGATTAACGCTCCGCACGAGTGGTTTGACAAGGCATAATAGCCCTTTTGTGTATCTCTGCCTTTTTCCTTATCTTTGGGTTTGGTACTTTTATCAAAAAGCCTTGCAGAAATTCCCCTCTTTGCCTAAGGGCGACCTTCGGTTGAGGGGTGGCAGTGAGCGAAGCGAACTGACGGGGTGGAATGTTTAACGAGTACTCCACAACTCAACCGTAGGTTACCCTTCAATTCCCCTCCGTGGGAGGGGTGCCACGTAGTGGCGGGGTGGGGCGGTCTATCGAATTAAGAATTATCAATTATTCATTAACTTCGCCCCACCCCGTCGGGCAAGCCCGCCACCCCTCCCACGGAGGGGAATAGGTCGCCCTTCTACAAAAAGAGAAATGTGAGGAATGAAGCGGTACGTTTCGACGCTTCGACAACCTCAGCGACCGCAGGCTCAACGACCGAATAGCCCCCTACCCTCTTAAACAGAGAGGACAAGACAAAAAACAGAGATTGACAAAGGATAATGAGCAGTAAGATACAAGACATCAAACAGAGATTTGGGATAATCGGGCGAAGCCCATTATTAGACAGAGCGATAGGCGTAGCAATGCAAGTCGCTCCAACGGATATGTCTGTTTTGATTATTGGAGAAAGTGGCGTCGGAAAGGAGAGCTTTCCGAAGATTATCCATCAGACAAGTCTGCGTAAACACAATAATTATATAGCCGTAAACTGCGGAGCTATCCCCGAAGGGACGATAGATTCAGAGCTTTTTGGTCATCTAAAAGGCTCATTCACAGGGGCGATGAACGACCGAAAGGGCTACTTCCAAGAGGCGAACGGAGGAACAATTTTCTTGGACGAGGTTGGCGAATTGCCCCTCTCAACACAGGCTCGCCTCTTGCGTGTCTTAGAGACTGGCGAGTTCATTCCCGTCGGAGCTAGCACACCGATGAAGACAGACGTGCGTATCGTGGCAGCAACGAATGTGAACCTTGAAGAAGCTGTTCGGCAGGGGCGTTTCCGCGAAGACCTGCTCTTCCGTCTAAACACCGTGCCGATTGAGATACCCCCACTGAGGAAGCGTCGCGAAGACATCAGCTTGCTCTTTCGTTACTTTGCAGCACAGGCGGGCGATAAGTATCATATGCCCCCTCTTCGTCTGACGGAAGATGGCGAAGACTTGCTCAGGTCTTACGACTGGCTAGGGAATATCCGCGAACTGCGTAACCTTGCTGATAGAATTAGTGTACTCGAAGAAGAAAGATTGATTTCGGCAGAGCTACTGAAAGTCTATCTACCAAAGGCAATGGATTTAGACTACCGCCCTGCCCTCCGTCAGGATAGACGAAGCGAAGAGGCGGGGGCTTCCGACCCTATGCTGTGGAAGCTTTACTTGGATATGCGACAGGAATTGAACGAATTAAAGTCGCTTGTGGCTTCGCTTATGCAAGGCTCAATACCAAGTTATCCAAGTAGCCCAAGCAAAGAGCTAATGCCTTCACCAAAGGTCTTAGCACCACAGGGCGACTTGAAGCAGGACATTGAGGAGACTTACTGGCAGAATGAACACAGGTTACCCACAGCTTCAAATGCAGAGGACATAGAAGCCCAAATCATTGAGGCGAGCCTTGCCACAGATGAAAGCACTTCGCTCGAAGATATGGAGCGGAATATGATTATCTCAACCCTCAAACGCCACAAAGGCAAACGCCGACCAACGGCAGAAGAACTTAAAATATCAGAGCGAACACTCTACCGAAAAATAAAAGAATATGGCTTGGATTTCTAAGATTAAAGGAGCTTATCTGCTCATTATTAGCCTCATAAGCCTTGTACTTGCCTTGACGGCTTGTAGTATTAGTTATAAGTTTAATGGCGGCTCACTGGACTACACCCGTCTGCATACCATCTCTATTGCCGATGTGAACAACAGGGCTGCACAGGTTTATCCGCCACTTGCGGTAAAGCTTACCGAAGACCTCAAAGACTTCTACACGCAGCGTACGCGTCTTGACCTCGTGCCTCGTGCGGGCGACCTTGAACTGGAATGCGTCATTACAGGTTACGACCTTAGCCCTATGGCGGTACGACAGGATAACTTTGCCGATAGAACTAAGTTCCAGCTCACGGTGCAAGTAAAATATGTCAATCACGATAACGAGAAGGAAAGCTTCGATCGTAGCTTCTCTGTCCACAGGGATTTTGCACGTGACCAGACTTTTGAGTCGGTTCAAGACCAACTGCTTGAAGAAATGGTTGAGGAGCTAATCAAGCAAATCTACAATGCAACGGTAGAAAACTGGTAAGATGACCTTAGATGAGTTATATGAATATATAGAGCAACCCGAGCGCTTGAGTTCGGATAGCCTCCCTGCCCTTCGGACTTTGGTGGAGACCTATCCCTATTGTACGACGCTTGTGCTTCTGTACCTCTATAACTTGGCTCGCTGCAAAGACCTGCAATACACCTCCGAGCTTAAACGACTTAGTCCTTATATCCACGATAGGCATACGCTCTATCAGCTGGTTGAAGCGGGAGCTTCGCTCAAAGCCCATAAGAAAGCTTGCAAAGAGGAAACGAATGACCCCTTTGCCTTGATTGAAAGCTTCTTAGGACAGCAGCGGGCTTCGGGCGAAGATTTGCCAAGTGAACTGAACTATGGCGTTAGCTCTTCGGATAGAGACGATTATTTTGCCTCGGAAATGGGGCAAGCTTCACTCGAAAGGATTACGCCAAAGAAGGCAGAAAGCAAGGCAGTAAAACCGAGTAATGAGCCAAAGACTGAGCCGAAAAGCAAAGAAGCTCTTCGAGAAGACGATGAACTAGAAGAAGAGCTTTTTACCGAGACCCTCGCGAAAATCTACATCAAACAGGGGAAATTTGAGAAAGCTTTACGCATAATTCGCTCAATAAGTTTGAATTATCCAAAAAAAAATCGTTACTTTGCAAATCAG
>PDWI01026199.1_pt1 | contig 10584 bp, 6 predicted proteins | sample 1430891 | NCBI WGS metagenome assembly PDWI01 (sample SAMN01162508, study PRJNA174530) | Oral metagenome, whole genome shotgun sequencing project. | biome: Marine environment; feature: Marine mammal; material: Swab sample of the gingival sulcus; isolation source: swab sample of gingival sulcus... | reverse complement strand
GGGGGAACTCAAGGAAATGGCAGGGGTGTCCAGGAAATTTATCATTCCCATCATGGAGTATTTTGATTCCATTCATCTGACCCTCCGGGTGGGGGATGACCGGCAGCTGCGAAGGGCCAATCCTGCACAAATCTAACAGACTGGGACGGGATGTTCTGGGGGAATTTCCATTGTCAATATCGCCGGGGAGATCCTGATCCACCATCAAAATGCCATCTGCGGCGTTAGCCCGCGTATGAGATCAATCCGCATTCCCTTGCGGTGTATGTCTAATACGCCTCAGGGCCTGCTCCCCATTTTTGAGATCGGGCGGCCTTGCCTCTGGCTTTCTGATGGTGGATCACGGACTGCGGCTGGCATTGTATGGAAAATCAGGGAAAAATATTTTCCTTTACTTTGCAGATGTGTCATTGTATAAATGTAGGGTTTATGAAATTGTAATTTTAAAGGGTATTGCAGATGCAGACCCTTGTATTGAATGCAAGGAGGAAAGATTTCATGTCAAAAGAATGTGCTATCTGTGGAAAGAAACCTATGGTTGGAAATAACGTCAGCCATGCTCATAATCTGAATAAAAGAAGATTTAATCCAAATTTGCAACGAGTACGGGCACAACTCAAACCCGGACTTGTGAGAAAAATTGATTTCAGCTGAAAGACAGATCAACCATATTTCAGTGGTGAAAAAGAGTTTTTCGTAAGTATATTGCGGAAAACTCTTTTTTTATATGAAAGTATCTATTTATATGAAAGTATCTATAAGCGATTAAATTAATTTTATTATTTGTTGTGGGCTGATCTTGAGGGTCCCCCCATACCCCACCGTAGCTGTTTATATGAAAGTCTCTATAAGCTATTAAATTACTTTCATTCTTTGTTGTGGGCCAGTCTGGTCAGTGACAGACCAGATCGGCCCGTGGCCGTTATATCAAATACCCAGTTTAAAGAAATAGATGCTTGCATAATTTTCAATTTTGCTTGAAAATACATAATGGGAAAAAAATATTGCCACACCACAAAAGGGGGGATTGTCATGCCATATCCAAATCTGCAGCGACCCGGTACAATTGAGTCTCTGGAAATTAAAAACCGGGTGGTCATGACTGCTGCAAGTTGTTCTCTTGCCTCCCTTGACGGGCGTGCCACAGAAAATCTACTGGCCTATTACGACCGCCGGGCCCAGGGGGGCGTGGGATTAATCATCACGGAGATGACCTGTGTGGATGAAACCTATGGAATCCTTGTGCCAGGTTCCCTTTCGGCTGCCAGGGACGAATCTGTTACCGAGCTGAAAAAACTGCCGGAAAGAATCCACCCCCATGGAACCAGAATTTTTGCCCAGCTCATTCATCCCGGTCATAATGCAGATTCCCGGTTAAACCGTACTCCGCTGTTATCGGCAAGTCCTGTAAAGGGCAAATACGGAAAGGCCGATGCCAGGGAAGCCACACCAGAAGAAATTCACACCATTGCCCATCAATTTGGCATGGCAGCCCGGCGATTGAAACAAAGCGGTTTTGACGGTGTGGAAATCCATGGGGCCCATCACTACCTGATCCATTCTTTTCTCAGCCCGGTAACCAACCGCAGAACCGATGAATTTGGGGGGGACCTGAGTAATCGGGCCCGTTTTCTGCACCTGATCATGGAATCTGTCCGGCAGCAGTGCGGCAGGGATTTTCCCGTTATGGTCCGCATTTCCCTGGAAGAATACATCGGCAAACAAGGCTACCATGCAGACACTGGTATTAAAATCTGTCAGATGCTGGAAAACTGGGGAGCCTCTGCCATCAACGTGTCTGCATCGGGCACAGCAAGCAAGCTCAGCCAGAGCGTAGAACCCATGGCCTTTATGCAGGGCTGGAGGCGCCATCTGGCCAGGGCCGTAAAAAAAACCGTATCCATTCCCGTATGCACCGTGGCCCTAGTTCGGGATCCTGCCTTTGCAGAATCCCTGATAACAGAAGGATATACAGATTTTGTGGGCAGCGCCCGATCCCATCTTGCAGATCCAGACTGGACAAAAAAGGCATTCCAGGGAAGGGATACGGATATTAACAGATGCATTGGATGTATGTCCTGCTTTGAAATGTATCCCCAGGAAAAACATATCACCTGTGCCATTTGTCCGGAAACCGGCTACGAAGCAGAATATCCGCCCATGGTTAGAGATGGGGCCGGAAAAACCGTTCTGGTGCTGGGAGCGGGCCCCGGAGGAATGGAATCGGCTCTTGTGGCAGCAAGACGTGGGTTTTCTGTTACCGTGTATGAAAAAAAAGACCAGCCAGGGGGCCAGTTGCTTCTGGCATCCCTGCCCCCCAGAAAAGAAAAGATAAAATGGCTGATTGATTATTTGTATGAGCAATGTCTCAAGGCAAGAGTGAAATTTCTATTCAATACCTGTCCGTCCATGGAAGAATTGCAGGCAAAAAAACCCCATGCCATTCTGGATGCCACAGGTGGAACATCTATCATTCCCTCTTCCATAGAAGGGGCAGACACAAGTCCCCTGGTGTGTACTCCTGAACATGCCCTGGTTCACAACAGGGAAATCTGCGGAGAAAGTATTGTTATTGTGGGCTCAGGAATGACCGGACTGGAAACGGCAGAGATTCTTTGTGAACGGGAAAAGAATAATGCCATTGTGATCATGGAGGCTGCCAGCCGCATTGCGCCGGGTGCCCATGGTTCCAACCGGAACTGTGTTAGTGCCGTACTGGATATCAACAATGTGGTATTCATGCTCAACCGTACCCTGACCCGGATCGGAGCAGACCGCATTTGGTTCTGTGACACCAATACCAAAGAAGAATTTGTATACCCCTGTGACAGGGTGGTTCTGGCCTTGGGAATTCGCCCCGTTAACCCATACAAAGAGGCATTACAGGAAATCTGTCCCATTGTCCATCAGGTGGGAGATGCCAGAAAATCAGGGAAAATTTGGCATGCTGTCCATGATGCCTATCTGGTTGCATGTAGTCTATAAGACTTGCTTTCTGTGATTTCTCTTGGCAGGGAAGACCAGAAAAAAATATCAGTTCTTTATCATCTCCACGAATTTTCTGAAAGGTCTGAATCCCGACCCTGATCCACCATCAGAATGTCACCTGCGGCGTTAGCTGCGGCAGCATCCGCCTACGACGTATGCCTAATACGACTCCGGGTGCTGCTGCCTTGCATCTGACATCCTGCCGGTGGCCAGGAAATAAACGTATGTTTTATAAAATATAAATGTTATAAAATCAGGCGGTGGATTTGGACCCGATGGGCAGCTTTTTCATGGCAGGGGCTCCTGATCCTTGCAATCTTTATTGGGAGCAAGATCAGCATAATGTCAATTCAGATGCAAAGAAGGCGGTCGATTTTAAAAATAGGGAGCAGTGCCTGAGGCGTATCAGACATACGCCGCAAGGGGATGCGACTTGATATCATACGTGGGCCAACGCCGCAGGCGGCATTATATGGAGAATCAGGTGAGTTTGTGATTTGATTTTGCCGTTCATTGGCCCTAAATACATTATTTCTTATAAAATTATGTGTTTATAATTTTTATTCAAAATGAGTACAATAGCAAATCTGGTTTTTTTCCCAATGGATAAGGGAGAGGAACTTGCAGACCATGTGGCAGGCGTCGTGAAGGTAATTCAGGACAGCGGATTACCCTTTGTACTTGGCCCCATGTCCACGGTTATTGAGGGTGAGTACGATGAGGTTATGGAGGTTGTGCGGAATTGTTTTCTTGCGTTGAAAAAGAATAGCAGACGTATTTATATGACCCTGGCCATTGATTATAGGGAAAGCGATGTCCCCCGGATGGATTCCAAGGTGGCCGCAGTGAGAAAGAGACTGAATCAGGGCTATTAAGGAAAATGCATCATTGAAGGGCTGTTATGTTTTATCTGCATGTTGCAAATCGTACCGAAAATCTTTTACAACAACTTGCCGCTGTATTGAAAAAGGATCCACAGTCTCCCTTTACTGAAGAGCTGTTTCTGGTGCAGAGTCGGGGAATGGAGCGGGTTATCTGCCAGGGGGTTGCCGAATCGTTAGGGGTTTTTTGCAATTATCGTTTCCTTTTTCCGCTGGAATTTTTGCATTTTGTGGCAGAACGCCTGGGGATGGAAAGCAGTCCCGACGGCTTTGACCGGGGGAATCTTGTCTGGCGCCTGGAAGCCCTGCTGCGGGATATTGATTCTGCCGAATATCAGCCAATTTTTTCCTATCTGCAGGGAGAAGATGTTGCGGTAAGGCGTTTTCAACTTGCCAGCCGTCTTGCTGACTGTTTTGACAAGTATCAGCTCATGCGTGGGGATATGGTGCTTGGCTGGGATAGGGGGGAGCCCTCAACGCCCAATCCCACCGCCGCCGAAAGGTGGCAAATGGCTCTTTGGCAGCGCCTTCTTGCCCAGGGGAAGGGGAACATCCATCAGGCAAAACTGTTTGCCGATATTACCGGAAAGCTGGAGGAAGGAGAAAAGGGGAGGCTGTCGGCAAAACTGCCACATCGGATATCTGTTTTTGGCGTACATACCCTGCCGCCGGTATTCTTTCGCTATCTGGCGGGTTTTGCCCGGCACGGCGATGTTCATTTTTATCTGCTCTCCCCTTGCAGGGAATATTGGGGGGATATAGAGGACGGGAAAAGCGCGGTTAAGAAAATTCTTACAAACCGCCGTCCTTTAAAAGGCGATGAATTTTCCGAATTTACAGGGCGACACCCGCTGCTTGCTTCCCTTGGTCATCAGGGAAGGGATTTGCAGGAGATTATGGTGAACATGGAGATCGCCATGGAATTTTCCTCCTATATTGATCCGGTGGAAGTTGCAAGGGAAGAGGGACGAGCTCCTCGCCTGCTGGAGGTTGTACAGCGGGATCTGCTCAATGGGGAAGTCGGTACTGTGGAAGCGCTGGCAGCAGACGACTCCATCTCCATCGTATCCTGCCATTCCAGAGTGCGGGAACTGGAGGTGCTGCGGGAGCATGTTCTCCGGTTTTTGAATGAGAATGGGTCGCTTCAGTTGCGCCAGATTGTTGTTATGACGCCGGATATTCAGTTGTATGCACCGTTTATAGGAGCAATTTTCCATGATATTGAGCATTCGGTTGCCGATCGCAGCCTGAATATGCCCAACTCTTCCATTGCTGCGTTTTCCTCCTTTCTCTCTCTTTTTTCCGGCGGCAGATTTGGACGCAGTGCAGTGCTCGAGGTTTTGCAATGCCAGGGGGTTGCCGAACGATTTTCCCTGAACCGTACCGATCTGGAAAAAATTCTTCAATGGACGGAAGGCGCCGGTATCCGCTGGGGGCTTTCTGCAGGTGATCAGCAAAGGGGGGACGATTCCTTTGATTGCGGCAGTTTCCGAGCAGGGCTTCATCGGCTGTTGATGGGATATGCCATTGACTGCGACAATCTTATTGATGATATTCTTCCCTTTCCCGATATTGAGGGCAAAGAGGCACAGGCTTTGGGGGGATTGTGCCAGTATATTGAATTGCTGGAACAGACGGCACAGGATTTTCGGCAGCCCCGCTGTCTTTCCCAATGGAGGAAGCTGCTGTTGCGTTGTCTTGACCAGCTTTTGGCTCCAGATGAAACTCCATCCCAAATGGAACTTCGGGGGCTGCTCAACTCTTTGGGCGAAAGCGAGGGGTTTACCGGAGAACAGGATATTGAATTTTCTGTCATTCTGAAATGGTTTGCCGCAAAGGTTTCCAGCTCCAGCTCAAGTTCCGGTTTTTTGCGGGGGCAGCTTACCTTTTGTTCCATGCTGCCCATGCGTTCCATTCCCTTTCAGGTGGTTTGCCTGCTGGGACTGGACGATGGGGTTTTCCCAAAAAGTGACCGGATGGATACCTTTAACCTGATGTCTGGTTTTGTTGGTTCCGGGCAGGGGAGCCGTTCTCCGGTAAGCAAACCCAGACCAGGGGATCGTTCCCCGGCACATGATGACCGCTATCTGTTTCTTGAGGCGATTCTTTCCGCTCGCCGCAGTCTTTATCTAAGTTATGTGGGGCAGTCGGAAAAAACCGGAGAGAGTGAGCCGCCGTCTGTGGTTATCTCCGATCTGCTTGATTTGCTTAACCGGGGATATGGGGTGAAGATGAAAGCGGTTGAGCATCCGCTTTATTCCTTTGGCAGCGGCTATTTTGACGGCAGTTCTGCTGATCTTTTCAGTTATAGCGAGGAGAACCGAAAAATTGCCGAGATTCGGCAGAAGAGCGGCAAGCCAGAGGAGGGAGCTTCCGAGGTATCCGAAATATTTCCCTGGTGGCAGGGAGAGACTAAAATCAGGCCAGAGGAGGTGGATGTTGCTGATCTAATTGGATTCTATAAAGACCCTCCGGGCTGGTTTGTTCGTAAAATAGTGGGGCTTTCCCTGAAAATTGAGGAATCAGCAGCAGAAGATGTTGAGATGTTTGATGTGCAACCTCTCGACAAATACAAGGTCGAAACCACTCTTTTTGAAAAGATTTTTCATGGGAAAATGGGTACGGATAAAAAAGAACGGGAAAGGCTTTTTCAGCATTCTTTACGCTTATTTCAGCAGAAAGGGGAATGGCCGCTGGGGGTGCCCGGAAAAATTCTGTTCGACAGCCGTTTTGCGACGGTGGAAAAACTGGTTATACAAGCAGAAGAGCTTGATTTAGGAGAGAAAATCAGCGATCTTTCACTAGATATTCCTCCATGCAAGGAAACGGCGCAACTGCGCATAACCGGCAAGATTCCCGGAAGGTATGAAAAGGGAAATCTTGTTGTGTATTGTGGGAAATTAAAGGGGCATCATTTGCTTGTGGCGTGGATGTATCACCTGCTTGATAATTTTCAGCGGCAGGAGATTCGATCCACCTGGCTGCTTACGGAGAGTGCCTGCAATTGTTTTTCCAGGCTTCCAGCGGATAATGGGCCGGGGCTTTTGTGTTTATTGCAGTTATGGAAAAAGGGGAGCAGATTGCCACTGCCGCTTTATAGTGAGGCTGCTTTTGCATGGGCAGAGGGGGCAGGAAAAAAAGATGAAACTGCCGCCCTGGAAAAGGCAATCAAAAAGGCAAAGAAAGATTTGGAATACAATCCCGAATGGAAGCTGCTGCTTGGCAATAAAGAGATAGAAAAGAGCCTGGAAAACGAAGAATTTACACGCTATGCCAAAGAGATCATGATGCCGCTTTATACTCTTTTCAATAATGAGGGAGGCAGATAATGGAAAAAGAAATGTTTAATCCTGCCTCATTGCAATTGCAGCGGGGAGTCAATCTGGTGGAAGCCAGCGCAGGAACTGGCAAAACCTTTGCCATTGCCATGCTGGTATTGCGCTTTGTAACGGAAAAAGAGATCCCGCTGGAAAAGATATTGATTGTTACCTTTACCAAAGCCGCCACCAAAGAGCTGAGGGGACGTATCCGCAGGCGGCTGGTTGAAGCTCGAAATCTTCTTGAATGTGCGCAGGATAAGGCCCAATGGGAAAATTTCGACCCGCCATTACAGGAATGGGGGGAAAGAGTTATGGCAGATGGCAGGCAGCAACGATCCGGGCTGCTTTTGCAAAAGGCTCTCTATTCCATTGACCAGGCACCGGTTTTTACCATTCATGGATTTTGCCAGCGAATGCTTGGCGAACAGGCGTTGGAGAGTAATCAGCCCTTTGATTGTGAGCTGCTTACCGATATTGATTCCCTGAAAATGGAGATTGCCCAAGACTATTGGCGTACTCTTTTTTATCGAAAGAGTGGGGTTGCGACGATTCTGTTTGATGATGGGCGTTTTCGAAAACCTGAGGCTCTGCTTACATCCATTAATAAAATTACGGAGGACAGGGGGGGGCTGCCCTTTGGTGATTTTGAAAAAGAGGCTGCCACATGCAGCCAGAGGATTTTGCGCCACTTGACAGGAATTCGTCGTTGGTGGCTTGATTATGGAAAGTCCTTTCTGGGGAAGATTTGTGAAGCAGAACGTAGTGGATATTTAAAGAAAAATTCAACATTTTCAAAAAAGTGGCAAGAGTGGATTGAGGAGTTGAGAAAGTGGTGTTGTTCCGATTCTGCCAGCGGTCTGTTTTCTTACCCAGAGTGGTTGGCAAAAGAGACATTTTTGGAAAAAAAATTTTTGAAAAAGGCGAATGAAGCCTTTCTTGATGAATGGGATTTCTATCCAGAGGCGGCAGAATTTTTGGAAGAGCTTGAACGGCTGCCCCTTGTCTGTCGATGTAATTTTGCCCATTTCCTCCAGAAGGAATTGGCATTGCGCCTTACCCACCAGGGGTATATGAGCCATGACAGCTCTATCCTCAATCTGGCAGGAGCCTTGCAACAAGAAGGCGGGCAGTTGCAATCCACTCTTGCCGGGCGTTTTGATGTTGCCTTGATTGATGAATTTCAGGACACAGACAGTCGCCAATACAGCATATTTGCTGCCATTTTTGACAGAGAGGATAAATATCTTTACCTGATTGGCGACCCTAAACAGGCTATCTATAGTTTTCGCGGGGCAGATATTTACTCCTATTTTACTGCCCGGAAAGCGGCAGACAGATTGCTGATCCTTGATACAAACTACCGAAGCCACCCCTTATTGATAAAAGAGATAAACCGGCTTTTTGCAGAACGGCAAGACCCGTTTTTTTATGATGAGTCGATCCTGCCCTTTTCTTGTGTTGCCCCCCGGACAAAAGGGTATGAGGAACTGACGACGGCGGCTGGAGATTCGGCAAATGGAATGGTTTACTGGCTGCTGCCTCCCTGTAAAAGCAAGGATAATCTGCGATGGAGTAAAGCTGATGCACAGCCTTTGATTTTGCAGCATACCGTGGCGGAAATTGGCCGGCTGCTTGCAGAGGACAGCTTTTATATTCATGCCGACGGGGAAAAGCGGCGGCTTACGCCCCAGGATGTTGCTGTGCTGGTGCGCAGTAATGGCCTTGCCGAGGACTATGCCAATGCCCTTGCCGATATGGGGATGCTATTCTTGTTCCGAATCGTTTGGACAGGGTAAAGGCCGCTCTTTCCCTTTCTTGGTTTGGGCATGATGGTAAAGAACTTTATGACCTTGATAATGATGAAAAAAATTTCATGGGGGATTGGCAGCTTTCCCTGATGAAATATGCGCGCAAGTGGCATGAAAGCGGATTTTTTTCAATGATGGCGCGGTTGCTGAAAGAAGAGAATGTGTTTGCCCACCTTGCAGGAGATATACGCGGCGAGCGGCGCATTGCAAATCTTCGCCAACTTTTGAGGGTAATTGAAGAGGAGGCTCTGGCTCGCAATCTGTTGCCGCAGGAGCTTTATCAATGGCTGTTACGGCAGTATAACGGCGCAAGGGAAGCAGAAGAAAGTGAACTTTTGTTGGAAAGCGATAGGGACGCAGTAAAAATTGTTACCATGCACAGCGCCAAAGGGCTGGAATATGGCGTGGTGTTTTGTGTGGATTTATGGGGAGGATCGGATCGACTAACGAGTGAGAAGAATCAGATTTTATGCCGGGAGAATGGCGATTCATTTGTGGATCTTGGCTCGGAAAATTTTGATGCATACCGGGAACAGGCAAAACAGGAAGCACGGGCAGAAGATTTACGGCTGCTTTATGTTGCCTTAACCCGTGCGAAAATGCGTTGTTATCTTGTCTGGGCAGATGTAAAAGGAGCGAGCGGTAAATCCATCGACAGTTTTATTTCTCCTCTTGGCTATCTGCTTTTTCCAAGTCAGAAAGGAAAAGAGAATGAAAAGAAAAAAGGAAAGAAGAAGGAGGCAGAGAAGGGAAAAGAAGACGTAACAATCTGTGATTATTCCTGCCAGCAGGAGCGGATTTCTGCCCTGAGGAATCAGGAAAAAGGTATTTTTATACAGGTTCTGGAAGAGCTGCCAACGCCAATTATTCTTGATTTTTCATCATCGGAAACAAAATTGAAAAAGAGTGAGCTGCGGCGGGATGATTTCTCCTCGTCATGGTGTCTCTCCTCTTTTTCCTCTCTTGCCGGATTACGTGAGTATGAGCTTGAAGAAAAGAACGGTGAGGAGAAGGAAAATGGTACGGATGTTGCCGTTATGGGTCTTCCTGGTGGGGTGCGCTTCGGCAGTATGGTGCATGATATTCTGGAGAAAAATTCTTTCCCTCATTTGGCTCTCTGTGATGAAAAATGCGTGGAGTGGTGTGCTGAGATTGCTTCCAGATACGGCGTTACCGCCGACTCTGCAAAAATGGCAAAACTTATGCAGCAGACGGTGACGGCTCCCATCACAAATAAGAAAAACGGCGACAGTTTCAGCCTTACACAGCTCATGGATAACAATTGCGTAAAAGAAATGCCTTTTCACCTTTTTCACGGGGCAGTGAAAACCGATGAAATGTGTGAATTGCTGAAAGATGATCCGGCTGTCATTCCCTTGATCGAAAAGAAAATTGAGGGGTATCTTACAGGTTTTATTGATCTTGTCTGTAAATGGAAAGGCCGCTACTATATTATGGATTATAAAACCAATCATCTGGGAAATTCCCTTGCCGATTATCAGGAAGATGGCCTGCTGACAGCCATGCGCTCCCATAATTACGGTCTGCAATACTGGCTCTATACGGTGGCTTTGCACCGCTATCTTG
>PDWI01011282.1_pt1 | contig 10584 bp, 9 predicted proteins | sample 1430891 | NCBI WGS metagenome assembly PDWI01 (sample SAMN01162508, study PRJNA174530) | Oral metagenome, whole genome shotgun sequencing project. | biome: Marine environment; feature: Marine mammal; material: Swab sample of the gingival sulcus; isolation source: swab sample of gingival sulcus... | reverse complement strand
CATTTTTCAATCTTTATTAATTTTGATGAAAGTGCTTATATTAGTGAAGATGATGAAGATGATGAAGATGCTATGATTAAGCAATTGCTGGATACTTCAATTAATACTATTGACTTTACGGTTAGAGCTAGAAATTGTTTGGACACAGCTAAAATTACAACTCTTGGCGAGCTTGCTGAAAAGACAGAAGAAGAAATTTCAAATATGCGTAATGTCGGAAAAATGACTTTGACTGAGATTCATGCAAAACTAGCAGAGTATAATTTGAGATTGGGTATGACTGACTACAGTCATTTGAAAAATACAATGAAATTATCAAGACAAAAGGAAGAAACAGATGAAGCATAAAAGAGGCTTTAATCCGCTCTCGCGTTCAAGCGCACATCGTCGTGCCTTGCACCGAAATATGGTAACATCGCTATTTAAGTACGAGCGGATTACAACGACGAAACAAAAAGCGATGGAGATTCGTAGAACTGCTGAGAAATTGATTACTCGCTCAAAGGTTGACAGTGTTCATAACAGAAGACATGTTGCTAAATACCTTTGGGATGCTGATGTACTCAACAAATTGTTTACTGAAATTGGACCTAGAATGAAGGATCGAAATGGTGGTTACACACGTGTTTTGAAACTTGGATTCAGAGATGGTGATGCAGCTGATGTGGCAATTTTAGAACTTGTAGACTACGATTTCGAAAAGAAAGAAAAGGATTCTAAGAAGAAGGCTGATTCTAAGAAAGACGACAAAAAGAAGACTGCAAAAAAAGAATCAACACCTAAGTCTAAAAAGTCCGGTAATGAAGCTAAGAAGTCTGCTGATCAAGTAGATGCTAAGCAAACTGATAGGAGGTACAACCGTGTCAAAGGCTCATAGAGGAAAGGGAATCCGAGAAGAACAGAACCGAGGTAGAGGAACATGTCCTGTTTGCAAAAAAAGTGCTGTAAAAGTTCTTTACGAACAGGAAATTGACGGTGCAAAAACAAAGATTTGTAAGATTTGTAAAGCTGCTATAAAAAATAAGAAAGCAGCAGAGAAAGCGTCTGCTCCTGCTGAAGCAGCACCTGCTGAAGAATCAGCTGAGTAGTTTTTGTACTTAGAACAACGCCTGCGTGAGTCAGGCGTTTTTTTTTCTTTAAATTTTTTAATAGATTCTTTAATTTTTTTTATATTTTGGAAGGTTTATGTTATTTAGTTTAGCCCTTATTTTTATTTTTAGTCTAGTAATCGGAAAATTATTTAAGACGATTTCAATTCCTGCATTAGCCGGAATGTTGCTTGTTGGTATTGCTTTAGGTCCTTGTTATTTAAACTTACTTGATCCTAAGCTTTTGGATATATCTGCGGAGTTGCGAAAAATTGCCTTAATAATAATCTTGATGAGAGCCGGACTGGCTTTGGATATTAAAGACTTAAAGAAGGTTGGTCGACCGGCCTTTTTGCTTTGTTTTATTCCTGCTATTTTAGAAATAAGTGCTATGGTCATTTTTGCTCCAAAGATTTTAGGCTTGTCTACGATTGATTCTTTGGTTTTGGGCTCTGTTATTGCTGCCGTCTCCCCTGCCGTTATAGTTCCAAAAATGTTAAATCTTATGGAAACAGGCTATGGTACCGACAAGCAAATCCCGCAAATGATAATGGCCGGAGCCTCCATTGATGATGTATTTGTAATTGTCTTATTTACTGTTTTTACCGGCTTGGCTGTGGGCGGAACTTTTACGGCAATGTCAATATTGCAAGTTCCTGTTTCAATTATATTAGGTATATCGCTTGGACTTTTATTGGGTTATTGCCTATCTATATTCTTTTCAAAGGTACAAATGCGGGATTCGTTAAAAGTAATTGTTGTTTTAAGCATTTCATTTTTGCTTGTAAAACTTGAAGCTGTATTACAAGGTAAAATTGGCTTTTCAGGCTTACTGGCGGTTATGGCTATGGGCTTGAGTTTACAAAAGAGAAAGCCTGATATTGCGAAGGGCTTATCCTGGAAATTTTCTAAGCTTTGGATTCCTGCTGAGATTCTTTTGTTTGTTTTAGTTGGTGCCGAATTAGATGTCAGTTATATTTCTATTGTAGGTTTCAACGCTGTAATTTTATTGGCTGCGGTTTTATTGTTTAGAATGCTTGGTGTTTATTTATGTTTGCTTGGAACAAAATTCAGCAAAGGCGAGCGATTTTTCTGTATGTTCGCTTATATGCCAAAGGCAACCGTTCAAGCTGCGATTGGTGCAATACCTTTAAGTATGGGACTGTCTTGCGGTAATGTTGTATTAAGTATCGCCGTTATTTCCATTTTGATAACAGCACCACTTGGTTCATTCTTTATTGACTTATTACAAAAACGAGTTTTGAATAAGGGAGAACCTGTGCTTGATTTAAAAAGATAATTTTTCTTTTTTTGTAAGCTATTTTTCGTTTTGTTCAGCTGTTAGTGCATTTAATTTCTCGATGGATTTTGCCGTTTCACGTTCAATTTGATATACGAGAGTAATTGCATCTTTCATGTTTTGAATACTGTTTATCATTCCGGTAAAGCGCTGATTTACACCCTGACTAAGTTCATGTAGCTTAATAAATCCTTCTTCTGATTGTCCTTGGTTTTTCTCAAGAATTTTTGTTTCTTCTTGTACATGGTCTAGTTCTTCTTTCAGTGCAGTGAGCATATCGTTCATATCATTACCACGTGAACTCATGCTATTGATAAATTCTTCCATAAATGAAAGGGTTTTATCAAAGCTGTCGCTCTTTTTTATAATGTCTTCAAAATTATGCATAATTTTACTTGTAGCTTCTGTGAGACTTTCAATTGAGTTAATAACTTCCTTTAGTAGATGATCAATAGAGCTTGCTTCTTCTCCTGTTTTTTCTGCAAGGCTTCTTATTTCATCCGCGACAACAGCAAAACCTTTACCTGCATCGCCTGCATGGGCAGCTTCAATAGCTGCATTCATTGCCAGTAAGTTTGTTTGTTCTGATATTGCACTAATTAGGTTGTTAGTTTCTATAAGTGCTTGAGAATATCTAGAAACTTTTTCTACCGCTGAATTCATTAGTGAAACATGAGTGTGTCCTTCTTGGCTTGTTTCATTTAGATCGTTAAAATCCTTAGTTAGTTCTTCAGTTTTTTTATTTAAATTTGTTGTATCTTCAACGAGTAAGGAAATTTTATCTATAACTTTCAGTGATGTTTGACCTTGATGATTTATGCTTGAGTCGAGTGATTCTACAAATATATTTAGATCATTTATAATTTCATGTAGCTCCGAAATACTCTGATTTTCAAGATTGATTTCGTTTTTCATTCCATCTATATGTGTTTGTAGCGTTTCTGTTGAATTGTGTGTAGATTCTATATTACCTGCTAATAATTTTGCATTCTTAAAAAGATTTGTTGATGCTGTTTTTATTTCATCCAATAAGTGTGTAAGATTTTTTTGTTGCTCAGAGACTTCAATTGCTAGTCTTTCACTTTCTTTTTGATCTTTAGAAAATTTATGAGCGATTACCAACGCTTGTGACATTAAGAGTGCAAAAACTCCTATAGTGGTGAAATCAATCGTATTAAAATAGAAGATACTTTTTAATGTGTCAGTAATTGCTGCAAGTATAAGTAAAAAGAGTCCTGATGAAAAAAATATGGCTCCGGGTCTTCTTCTTATTAAGACTTTTATCATTGAAATTATAAAATATCCAAGCATGAATATTAAAAAGATTTGTTGAAATCTTAAAAATCTTGTGTATATATGGGCGGGGGTAAATAGAATTATTAATGTATATAAGATATTTTCACCTAAAATAATGTAAAATATTTTTTTGTTTATATCTTTTGGGAAAATAGATTTTAAATATCCGGTTAAAAATGCTCCGGCTATAGCAAAGGTTGCATATTCAATTCTTATTGATGTTGACAGTGCGATATTTGGTATTAAAATTGAAATTGGTATATGTGCTGTTGTTGCTATACGCAAAACTAAAGCTATAGCAAAAGCAATGAACCATAAAATTGAGCTTTGTTTTGATTGTAAACTGAAAAGTGCTATATGATAGAAAATGAAAGCAATTCCAAAGCCTAGAAGTAATAATTCACTTGAGTTAGCTTTTCTATATTTTGCAAGAATTCTTTTTTCAGTTCCTATTTCTACAGCTCTATACATTCCGGCACCATTGTAATTACGGGTGTTACTAACCTGTAAACATATATTACATTCTTCTACATTTTCTTCTATTAATATTCTTTCTCGTTTAATTGGTGATTTATTATTGGTTCGGGATGTTTCAATCCTTCCACTTTCACCTTTCAATTTGCCATTGACAAACATCTTCCAAGACATTTTTGATGGTACAATATCTATTAGTAAATTTGGATGCTCTTTAGGTAATAATAGTTTTAGTGTGTATGTGCAGTAGCCGTAAGGACTGTATGCTTTGCCATTTTCATCTTTTTGACTTGTCCATGCTGAAGGAACTTTAGTGAAATTTTTTGCTTTTTCTTCAGGTATTTCTTCTAATAGCTCTTTCCAGAAGAACCCCCAATCGGCATCTAGTTTCGTAATTTCATTTTTTCCAAAATTCCAATTGCGTAAATCCATCACGCCCTTTTCTGCGTACAAAAAAGAAGAGCCTAGAAGAACTACTATTAATATACCTAATTTTAGCTTTTTATTCATATTTTATACTCCAAATTAGTTATGAGTTTATACTAAACTAACATTATAACCTATTATATGAAAAATAACAAGTCCTTTTTTGCAAAACAATTATACATTATAAATTGCAAGTGATATTTTTCATAAGCTAGATTTATACTGAATTGAATTTATTTTTAAAATATGCTATACTGAAACGATTATGAGAAAAAATAAAAATAATAACGAAGAAATAACAAAAGAAGAAATTGAAGAAGCTTTGGAAGAAAGTTCATACAGGAAGAAATATAAAAATCTGCCGAGTATTGCAATTGTGGGCAGACCAAATGTTGGTAAGTCTACGCTCTTTAATCGTTTATTACACAGAAGGCACGCAATAACCGACCCGACTCCGGGTGTTACGAGAGATCCTATTGAGGTTCAAGCTTTCATTGCAGATAAACCTGTTATGCTGGTTGATACCGGTGGTTTTAAATTAAGTAAAAATGAGAATAAAATAGAAGACACTATGGATGACCTTGTTCGTGAGAAAACTATCGAGGTTCTGAAAAAAGCCGATAAGATTTTGCTCTTGCTTGATGCAGGATTGACAACTCCGGAAGATGAAGAGTTTATTCAATTCTTGCGACCATATTTTGACAAACTGATTGTCGCTGTGAACAAAACTGAGGGGGGACGGCTTATGGCTGAGGCTTGCTCTTATTACAGCTTTGGATTTAAGGAAATATTTTTTATCAGTGCCGAGCATGGCGATAATATTCAAGAGCTTACCGAAGAGATGGTTAAAGGCTTGGATTTTAGCCGAGTGAAGGAGCGCGGTATTGATGATGAAATTCGTATTACCCTTGTCGGTAAGCCAAATACCGGAAAATCGACACTTGCCAATTTTTTAACGGATTCTACAAATTCAATAATTTCAAATGTGCCGGGAACTACTCGCGATATTGTTGAGGGTGAATTCATTTTTAAAAATAAGAAATTTGCAATTCAAGACACAGCGGGAATCAGACGCAAGGCTAAGGTGAATGAGGATATAGAATATTACTCGGTTGTTCGCGCGATTAAAAGTATGAGTAAGTCTGACATTGTTTTTCATATGATAGATGCAGAAGAGGGCTTGACTGAGCAAGATAAGAAAATTATTGTGCAAGCAACGAATCGCGGTTTGGGAATTATTTTTGTATTGAATAAATGGGACTTAATGGAACAGACCAAAAAAGCTTTTAGAGATGCCGAATCTAATTTAAAGATTATGTTTGGAAAAATGCAATACGCTCCTGTTGTTGCAATTTCTGCAAAAGAGGGTGAGGGTATTAAACAACTTTTGAATACTGCTATTACTGTTTTTAATCAGATGAATAGAAAGATAGAAACTTCGGCTTTGAATATGGCTTTGCATGATTGGTTAGAAGCTGCTCCACCACCACAGGCTAGACGAGATTCTTTTACATTCAAGTATATGTTACAGACTAGAACACGACCTGTTGAGTTTTTACTTTTTTCAAATAGGCCTGATGCGGTAACAGAAACTTATTTGCGTTATATTCAAAATAGAATAAGAAAAGATTTAGGCTTTTCGATGATTCCGATTTTGCTTAGAGTAAAGGGCAGTCGCAAGAGATGGGAAGATAGACTTTAGCTCATCTTTTAATATTTTTTGAGAGTGTATTAATGGCGAAAAAAATAGACCAATTTTCTATAGGTGATATTGAAAAAATTACAGGCATAAAAGCTCACATTTTAAGATACTGGGAAGAAAATGTTTCCTTGATACAGCCAAAGAAAACTTTATCCGGTCATCGAGTCTACAGTAAACGGGACTTAGACTTTATTTATCGCTTGGATTATTTGATAAACAAAAAAAAATACACTCTTGAAGGTGCGACTCAAGAACTTCTGAACGGAATTAGTTCTGCAGAAAAGGAATCGGTTGCTTTCTCAAAATTAAGAAACGAGCTTTTAAGCATTTATGAAATTATCCAAGAAGGTAAAGATAAAGGTTAAGCAATGTCCAATTCAAAAGATGCTTTTTACGATAAGTTTGTAAAAAAAAATAATTCTCATGCTGTACAAAATAAATCATCAAAGAATAATAAAAATTCATATGATGAGAAAAGTCAGCGTAAAAATAATCAGAATAAAAATAATCAAAGTACGAAAAATCAACACACAAAAAATCAAAATACTAAGAATCATAGAAAAGATTTTATAAAAGCAAATAAAATTTTAAATTCGGAATTAGTTCTTGAACAGAAAAATGTTTTTGCTGATTTTTCTAAAATTCTAAATAAAGATTCAAAAAATCTTTTAAGCTCATTTGATAAAATCGCAAAAAAAGCCTTGGGTTTAAGTTCAAAGAAGGAAGAGCAATTGCCTAAAGAGATTCGAAAGCTTTTTCATGAGCTTACTGATGATAGAGGCAGTAGAAAAGTAAACTATTTAAATAACCCTATAAAGTTAAGTGCGTATATCTACTATTATATGTGGTGGAATATTGTTAGATCCTTTAAATTGATTTCCAATTTAAATTTTAACTTAAATGATGATTCTGTTATTGCAGACTTTGGTTGTGGGCCTTTTACCATGCTTTGTGCTTTTTGGATTGCCAGACCTGAGCTTAGAGAAAAAAAACTAAATTGGTACTGCGTTGATATTTCATCAAAGGCGCTTTCAGCCGGTGAAAATATTTTTAAAAGCTTGTGTGAATATTCAGGTGTAAAGCAAGATGACTTAGCTTGGAAGGTTACCAAAGTTGTAGGCAAGTTTGGAACAAAATTAAATAAGCCTGTAGACCTTTTTATAAGTGCAAATATGTTTAATGAAATATTTTGGGATTCCAAGCTTAGGATTTATTCGGAGGCGAATAAGGCTGTTAATAATATTTCAAAATACTTGAAAACGGGTGGGAGTTCATTGGTTATTGAACCGGGGATTCCTCAGGGTGGAGAATTTATTTATTACCTGCGTAAGGCTTTTTTACAGAAAAACTTTTTTGTAAAATCGCCCTGTCCTAATTCTAAAAATTGCTCTATTCCTGCAAGCAGTGATAAAAATTTGCTTAGTAAAAATTTTCCGACAGCGAATAATAAATGGTGTCATTTTTCTTTTTTTACTGATGACGCTCCTAAAAAATTAATTGACTTATCGGAAAATGCAAATTTGAAAAAAGTTAGAGCAAGTCTTTCATTTTTATATTGCAAAGAATTTAATAAAGGTGCAAATGAGAATTCGCAAAAGCAATTACAAAAAAACTCCACAAAAGAAAATTCTAAGGAAGATAAAAAAATCTTTTTGGCAAGAATCAGTTCTGACGTATTAAAACTGCCTGACGGAAAAATTGGAAGATACGCTTGCAGTGAAAAAGGTTTTTTATTAATTGTTGAGCGATATTCTCCAAAAGCAAAATTGAAACAATATATTGAAGGTGCTTTGATAAAACTGGAAGTAAAAAATATAAATCTCTTTTTAAAAGACAAAAAAACAGGAGCGTTATTATTTGAAGTATAAAATAAATACAAGATTAAAAGAAATTGCAAATATTTTTGAAGAAGCAGGTTTTTCTGCCTACCTTGTTGGCGGTGCTGTTCGTGATTGGTTTTTAAAAGAAGAATGTAAAGATTATGATATTGCAACTGATGCAGAGCCTAAGCAGGTTCAAAAGCTTTTCAAAAAAGTTATACCTACAGGAATAGAACACGGTACTGTAACAATTTTGTACAAGGGCTTGCAGGTTGAATGCACAACTTTTAGATGCGAGGCTGATTACGAAGATGGTCGCCGTCCGACAGAAGTTTCTTATGTTCGTAACATTGAAGAAGATTTAAGCCGTCGTGATTTTACCATGAATGCGATTGCGATTTCTCTTAAAGATTCATCTATCGTAGACCCGTTTGACGGTGTACAAGATATTAAAGACAAAGTTATAAAAACTGTCGGCAATCCCTTTGAGCGATTTGGCGAAGACGGCTTACGACCGATAAGGGCAATTCGTTTCTCTGCTCAATTGAAATTTAAAATTAAAGAGGAAACTTTAAACGCAATTCCGCAAGTCTTGGATGTTTGCAAAAAGATTTCGATAGAACGCTTTCACGATGAACTTGTAAAAATCTTAAAAACTGATGAGCCGATTATTGCCTTGCAATTGCTTGAAAAAACAGGCTTGCTGGAAATGTTCTTGCCTGAATTTGCAAAGTGTCGTGGTGTTGAGCAACTTGGTCAGCATAAGTTTGATGTTCTTGATCACCTATTTTTGGCTTGTAACGCAGCACCGAAAGACAATCTCATTTTGAGGCTTGCAGCGCTTTTCCATGATATTGGTAAGCCTGATACACGAGAAAAAAATGAATATGGTGATTACACTTTTTATAAGCATGAATTTGTTTCAGAAAAGATTTGTGCAAAGGTGATGCGTCGCCTTAAATTTTCGAATAAAGAAATTGAAGAGGTTTGTCATTTAGTTGTAAACCATATGTTTAATTATACAGATGACTGGAGCGACGCCGCTGTCCGCAGGTTTATAGTTCGTGTTGGTGCAGAAAATATTCCTAATCTTTTTGAGTTGAGGCGAGCTGATGGTTTTGCACATCAGGCTATTCCCGTAGACTTACGAGCCTTAGTTCCTTTCCAAAAACGGATTGAGAAAATGCTTGAAGAAGAAAACGCTTTCAGTATTAAGGACTTAGCTATTAATGGAAAAGACTTAATGGACTTAGGTATTCCTCAAGGTCAGTACTTGGGTATAATCTTGAAAGAACTTTTTGAGACTGTCTTAGATGATCCAAGTCAAAACACAAAAGAACAACTTTTAGAAATTGCAAAAAATCTTGCAAAGAGGGAAGGGGTGCTGTAAGCTTTTGGTTGTTGGCTAGTAGTCTTTGGTTTTTAAGACTTACTAAATCAAAAAGTAACTCACACCGGCAACCACCAACGGGATAAGCACATTGTCAAAGTCTTTTAGTGGAAGAGCTTCCACGACTGTTGCGATAAGCGCAATGACCAGACTATGCAAAAGATTCAGTGTTTCCAAAGCATTTTCCGGCCAAACTTGACAGACCGTCTCCAAATGCAAGGGCAAGAATTCCTATACCGGCAGTTTTTAGTGGAAATATTAGCAATGTTGCAATTACCCCTATAGCAAGAGTTACAGGGCCCAATACAAACTTACCCTTATCGCGCTTTCGTGATGCCAATTTTGTTACAGTTGAAAATAAAAATATTTTTTTTCCGTGTATTCTTAAAAATTCAAAAATTATATATAGAACTGTTACTACTGATAAAAAAATAATTGTTTCGTAAAAAAAATATTTTGCAAACAATGGAACAAAGGCTGAAGATATGTGTATGCTTTTTCGGAAAGCCTCTTTTAATATTATTTCAACTTTTTCGTTTTGAGAAAATTTACTGTATCTTATCCTCTGTAAAATATTCACGATTCACACTTATAACAAACTAGCACATAGCACAGTTGCAATTTTAAAGTAGACAATTAAGCTGACTGTATCAACTATTGTCGTAATCAGCGGACCTGCCATTATTGCAGGATCAAACTTTAGCTTCTTTGCAATTATCGGCAGAAGTCCACCTGTAAGTTTAGCTATTAAGACTGTAACAACCAATGTTGATGCGACACTGAGGGCAACCAATAAGTTTTTGCCTTCAAGAAAGTGCAGTTTTAAGAAAGTTACGCTTGCTAAAATTGTGCCAACCAAAATCGCGATTCTAAGTTCCTTCCATAAAATTTTGCCCCAGTCTTTTAGGCTGATTTCTCCGGTCGCCAAACCACGAATGATAAGTGTTGATGACTGATTTCCTGAATTTCCGCCTGTGTCCATCAGCATTGGAATAAAGGCTGTCAGAATTGTCATTGAGGCGAGTAATTTTGTGTAGCCTTCAATTATGCTTCCCGTAAAAGTTTCGGAAACCATAAGCAAGAGTAGC
>PDWI01019384.1_pt1 | contig 10585 bp, 11 predicted proteins | sample 1430891 | NCBI WGS metagenome assembly PDWI01 (sample SAMN01162508, study PRJNA174530) | Oral metagenome, whole genome shotgun sequencing project. | biome: Marine environment; feature: Marine mammal; material: Swab sample of the gingival sulcus; isolation source: swab sample of gingival sulcus... | reverse complement strand
ATCCTGATCGTCGCTCAAAATTGCTTTTACATCCGCTACAGTTACGATACGTTTCTTCCTGGTCATGGCGTCCTCCTTTTGAGGGGTGAATGTTGTTGAGATCAATCACTATGCCATGACCTTAATCTTTTTGCTGAAAATTCTGCGCATAACCCCAAAAATACCGTCGGAGAGACAACAAATGGCCAAGCTGGGCAGCCTCAGAGTGATTACACCGTTCAAGTATGACAGGGGTAAATCAAGCTGTGACCTCTTGGGAACGACGATTGGCGATCATGGGGAAGAACCAGCGTTTCAAAGGGGAAGATTTCATGGGAAAAAAGACCCACGACCTGGCCGGAGCTACGTTGAGAGATACTTTTTCTCGGCAACGAATCAATTTTCTATGTGTGTTTGTGGCAACGCTATAAAATGATTCTCATTTTCAGTAAAAGGTGTCATACTCCAACTCGCTAAAAAAGATAAAGAGGGCGTTCCAGGCGATATCTCGTCAAAGAGGGATGGCAGGGAGAGTACGTGGCGAACAGAAAATACGATTCCATACTCTATGATTTTTTTGAGAAACAGGGCGGCTCGGTCATTTTGCTGAGTCAAGACCCGATGTTTAAAAAAACGTTGGCCAATACGATCTTTAAGATAATCGGGACCAAGCGCGACTGCTTGTGGGCATATGAAGAGGCGCAGGCGGCTCTAAAAAGAATTCAGGAATGTCAAAGGAATAAAATTGAATGTGTTGTTTTTATCGAGCGGTTTATCAATGATCGTCCCAGCACCGACATCATTCTTAACTTAAAGGAACTGCTGCCCGATCTACGCATCATTGTATTGGTCGGTGAAACCAAACGGGAAAATATCGTTTATTTCTACGAAATAGGCGTCAACAACGTCATCTCCAAACCGGCATCTATAAATAACATTATTGAAAAAATGGCGTTCACTCTTAAGCCGCAGGGCAAACTCGGCGAATATATAGATACTGGTCGGCATCTTCTTGCCTGTGGAAAATTCCAGGAAGCGCTGAATATCAGTAGCAAGATTTTGTCCATCAAGCCTAATAGTCCGGCAGGCCTGGTGTTGCGGGGAGATGTACTTTTCAAGAAGAACAAGCACGCGGAAGCCATCTCCTGCTATATGCAGGCACATGAAAGTTCCCGACTCTATTTGGAACCCCTTAAGAGTTTGGCGAAAGCCTATGAGGACGTTGACGAAGACAAGCACCTTGAATATCTCAAGCAACTTGACCGTCTGAGTCCTCTCAACGTGGAAAGAAAGACATGCATCGGCAAGGTGCATGTCCAACGTAAGGAACTTAAGGTCGCTGAAAAATACTTTGATCAAGCCCTGGATTCCGCCACCAAAGAAGTGCTGAGTATGGTGAGCACTGTTGCCATATGGATTACCGATGCTATAGGACAGACGTCGCCAAAACTGGCCGAAAAGTATTTGAGCAAAGTCATTAAAACCAGAGGCGACAATTTAGGCAAGGATGATATCAACCTGTTTAACAAACTCGGTATAACCCTACGCGGACAGGGTAAATGGAAAGAAGCCATTGAAAACTATAAACGTGCTCTTGCCATTTCCCCTGATGACGAAGGGCTGTATTACAACATGGGCATGGCCTATTATGATGGCAAGGAAAAAAGAATGGCTGGGCAGTCCTTTGACAAGGCACTGTCGCTCAACCCGCAATTCTACAAGTCCAATGAAGTTGTTTCCATGAATCTCGGTGTGATATTCGCCGATCTTCGGGAGTATAAGAAAGCCATTATCTTTTATGAAAACGCACTGTCTCTTAATCCAGACAACAAAGTCGCAGCCCCAAAAATCAAGGAACTAAAAAAAAAGATCAGATAGCCGCAGGCTCCTGCCACGGCCCAATCGTTGCCTGTTCGATCAGAACATATGCGGGCAAAGCCGCGTTGCCAAGATGGCAGGCCTGTTCATGATCTGTTTTTTACGTTGTCGTTTAGGCGTTGCCGATGATCAAATCTCCACCAGCCCTTTCAGGAGCCTGAAAATTCATGGTCAGTTCCTGAGACAAATCCATATGAAAACTCGGCTGGTCAATATTCACAATGCGTGTCTCCTGGGCATTGATAAAATTGGTTTCCGAGTTGTCTACGTCTATCTGATTAACGTTGTTATGTATTTCGATGGTGTTTGAGTTGTCCGCCTCAATGACACGGGTGTCGGAAAATTCCAACGATGTATTGTCGTTTTCAACGAGGCGTGTGTCATTGTCATTGATGTAATGAACGACGGAATTATCCTGCTCCACAAAATTGAATATGGTGGATTGATCAATATTTCTGGACTGATCGAGATTGTTCTCGGAAGTGTTGTTGTAAACAACGGAGAATGTATCCTTGTCCACGATATTCGTCGTGTTGTTGTCGACAACCATCTCCCTGGAATTATCCTGATAGGTGGCACTATACATGATGCTTTGGTCAACGTGGTGGGAATTGTCCGTCTGATTGATTTTGGTTTCGCTGAAAGCTACGGCAGACTCGTGGCTGGAATCAATCACTGTCTGAGTTTCCTGATTTTGCTCGAAAATAGCGTTGTCCACCTGGTTATAGTTGGTCTCGCTCACTTTCTGCATGGAAACAGAGTGGTCTTCACTGCGGTGCATTGAGTTGTCATGGCTGACATTGACATCCTGCTGGTTCACATAGCGGACAGTCGTATTGTCCCGCTCACTTTGATCCGTAATATGGACGTCATTGACCACCTGCCCGGCATCAATATTCTTCACCTCAACATGCCTGTTTTCAGCGGAAACCTGCCGATTTTCCGTGCTGGAATACGATGTGGAAGAGTCCTGGTGGTTCGATATTTCCTGTGTGGAATTGACAACGCTTTGCTGATTCGTGACCTGTGTATTGGTGTTTGCATTGTTCATAATTACCTGCTCGCTCAAATCCTGGACGACCTCTCTGGAGGTGTCCAGAGTGCTTTCATTGGAAACCACCTCTGTATTATGGATGGTGGTATTCATGGATTGGTCGAGCGTATTTTCTATGGAATCATTGAAATGCGTATTGTGTGTCAGCTCTATATCCTGGGACTGATCAATGCTCATGTTGTAGGACATGCTCATATCAACACCGGTAGACGGTCCGCTCTGATCATCGAATTCCACTTTCGGTGTATGCGGCTCTTCATACCCGTCCATGGTGGGAACCCATGGAGCCATGGATATATGTTTGGGGTCATATCCCGCAGAATGGGTATTGTGATGCAGGACGTCATTGGGCCAGTGCTGGGTGTGTCCGAAATACATTCCGTGCGGTGTGGTCTGACGAAAAGCCTGTATGCTACCTCCAGGGTTAATGGGAACAAATCCGGTCATCGTGGGCATCGAAAAGCCGATGCCGGGAGTCGGGGAAACCCGTCCGGCCGGCGATATGGGCTGTATACCCAAAGTAGGAGCTATCGGCACTTGCCCTGTGGTATCGACAGACTTGTGCCCCGGAGAGCTAAACGGCCCGGCACTCACGCCACCTCCCCCTCTGCCACTGGTCGCTGGCGCAATGGCAGGTTTGCCAGGCTCGGTCGGTACAGACACGTTGGTGCTACCAACAGTGGTAGTCTGTCCGATCCCGACCCCACTGCTATTTTCTTTGGCAATACCACCACCTCCGTAGCCGATATGCGTTGCGGACGAATCGCCCCCCAGGCTGACGCCGCCAGGACCTCCGATAGCCGTACTGCCGCCACCAGCAACCACAGAGCCGCCGCTTGCGACAAACGTACTTGAAGAGCCTCCGCTGGGGGCAGCGTACGGTATTCTTGCTATGGATGTATCGATAGGAACATGTGACCCAGTATGACCAGCCGGACCGGCCATGAATGAACCTGCAGGACCCGCTGTCGTGTGCCCGGCCGGACCAGCCACAATGAAATCGGTAACGCTGGCAGACACTATAGTTCTCCCTGCCAAAGCCGACCTTCCCTGGTCCGCAAAGAAGCCACTAAGGGCAATTTGGCATAGCTCCAGTATACGCCTCTTGTTGGCAACGTCAAGTCACCATCCCAAGGCAGAAAACATACATTTTCCTTTCCCCGACCACGCAATATCCCATGCGTTCTTGTTCATGAAAGAACCCAGTTTACTCGTCTGCCCACCAACAATGCACAGAGGGCACACGGAACACGTGAAACCGTCGGATATCCCGGTTGATCAGAGACGGTTCCGCAAAGCAATGTCTGACGATTTGTTTCGGTGTTTATGCGGATTTTATTGAATATATTGCGGTAAATTTAAAAACAGGTTGGTCGTGTATGTTGTCATCTTGTCCATTATCCACGGAAACGCCAAGAGTAGAGCGATAAATATGGCCAACAACTTGGGAACCATGGTGAGGGTCATTTCCTGAATCTGTGTGGCGGCCTGAAGAATGGATACGGTAATGCCCACCACCATGCCGATACCGAGCATGGGCAAGGAAATGACAAGTGTCATTTCAATGGCCTGTCTGGCAAAACCTACGACAAATTCGGGCGTCATCGGACGTACTTCTCCCTGGGCAAGTCGGTGCGTTCCGTCACTGGAACGTATTGACGAGGGAACCAATAAGCAGGTTCCATCCGTCGACCAGTATGAACAACAATATCTTAAACGGCAATGAAACCATAACCGGGGGCAACATCATCATGCCCATGGCAAGCAGGATTGAGGCCACGACCATATCGAGAATGAGAAATGGTATGTAAATGAGAAAACCAATGGTAAATCCGGTCTTCAACTCGGAGATGGTAAAAGCGGCAACCAACATGAGCGTATTGACCTCTTCCTTATTCTTCGGACGAGGCTCCTTTGTGATGGAATAGAAAATAGACAAGTCTTTCTCGCGGGTGTGCTTGAACATGAACTCGCGTATGGGAGCCTGTGCCCGATCAAGAGCTTCTTCAAAACGGATCTCTTCATTCATGTACGGCTGAAGCGCTGTGTCGTTAATGGCCTTGCCCACCGGATACATAATGACAATAGTCATGAAGATGGCCAGGCCCGCCAGAACCTGATTGGGGGGCATCTGCTGCGTTCCCATGGCCTGTCGCAGAAAATGAAAGACGATAATAATCCGGGTAAAGGATGTCATGGTCAGCATAATGGCCGGAGCCATACTGAGAACCGTGAGCAGGAAAAGGATTTCCAGCAATGTCGAGACTTCTGTCGGCTCGGCTTGCCCCGCCGCCAATTCCATGGTCAGTTTGGGAATGGTCGGAGCCTGCGCCAGCCCGAGACATGGGACTAACAAAGCCGCGCCAAGGGCGCATAGGAAAAGGGCTGTCCGTTTTCCGTTACTCCGCATCCCCTTTGCTCCTTTTCAGCATTGAAGCAAATTCAGTCAACACCGTATCCTCCTCGATTTCATCCTCTTCGTCTGCTTCAAACTCCCGAAGCAGTGTGATGTTTTCCTCTGTAATGCCAAGAACCATGTCCTTGTCCCGATACCGCACCACAGCCACGCTTTGGCGGTTGCCGACCATAAGTCGCGTCAGCAGTCGGGGTGCCCCTTTGCCGCTCCGAATACCCATCCCCTGAAAGCCAAGACGCTTGAGCAGCCAATAGACAAAAAAAATCAGTCCGAGCAGAAGGCAGAGATATCCTAGTGTTGTCAGGATGGTTCCACCCGTGTCAACTGCCGGAAGAGGTGGCAGCACCTTGGCGACAGCGGTGGTCGTGGTATTGACGGCTTCGTTAGCCAAGCTGCTTCACTCGCTCAATTGGGCTGATGATATCCGTGAGACGGATACCGAATTTTTCATTGATGACAACGGCCTCACCGCGAGCCACCAACTTGCCGTTGACGTAAATTTCCAAGGGTTCACCAGCCAGCTTGTTCAGTTCGACAACCGATCCCTGCCCCAACTGGAGCAACTCGTTGATGAGCAATTTGGTACGCCCCAACTCCGCAGAGACCTCTAGGGGGATATCCAAAATAAAATCCAGGTCACGCTTTCCACTGGAATTATTGGCTTTGGCATCCGCCCCCATATCAGTTAATTCATAATCATGCGTCTGGGTGGAGAGAAATGCCTGCTCCTTCTCGTGCTTGATCTCGTCTTGTGCGGTATCGGCCAAAGCCGCAGCCCATTCGTCAGCAAGGGCTTCGTCTTCGGAGACATCCGCGCTTCCGGCATCTGCCGGATCCGTTACATTTTCCAGACCGGCAAGAGGATTATCGTCATCTGCGTTATCAGAGTCATCGGCAGGGGCATCGCCTTCAAGTAGAGAATCTGCCCATTCCTGAGCGAGTTTGTCTTGATCTTCGGACATATAGTTTACCTCGTGAAACAATTAAACCTATGGCTTCCGTCAAAAACAAGACGGATTACACAAACATTGCAAAATGTGTGCTACTGAATAACCATCTCGGTAATATACACACGCAAAACTCCCCCCTTGCCAATGATCTGATTGAGACGGTCAGCTATTTCCTGCTTGAGTTCCATCTTGGCCTTCATGGTAGAAAGGGAGTCGTAGGTCTTGCTGGAAAGCAACAGGAGCAACGTGTCTTTGATCTTGGCTTCATTCTTACCCAATGCAGCCTGCGCTTCGGGGTCGCGGGCCTCCACTTCCAGGCCGAGTTTCAGATAACGGCGTCCCAGCGGGTCGGCCAGATTGACCAGAAAGACCGGCAACGGAACAAGCGTTCCTTCCAGGGATTCAAGAGGGGGCTGCTCTTCGTTGTCGGTCGTCTCTTCTGTGGCAGACTCTTCTTCCGGTGCGGCAATAAACAGGGTATACCCGAAATATCCACCCACGCCGAGTGCTATCAGCAACACGACGAGAATGATCCATTTGAGCTTTCCCCCTTTTTTCCCTTCTTCGTAAATGTCGTCGTCAGCCATTGTGCCACCCCTTTTCTTTCTGCTTGCTTAACTATCCATAGCCCGATTCTTTCAGGTTATCCAGACAAAGTTTAGACTCAGTGATCCCGCAACGTTTATTGATACCCGCCTACGGGGCGGGCTGTTTTTAAAAATATTTCCACCCGCCTGTTTTTAGCCGACGCAACAGGATGTCCCAATTCATCCACCACCGGATATTCGCCGCCGTAGGCCGAAAGGGAAAAGCGGTTGTTCGGGATACCTGCCGTCACGAGAAATGAAAGTACAGCCAAGGCCCGATCTTCTGACAATTGCAAGGGTGTGGTGGCATTATCCGTTGCGTCGGTATATCCCGCAATATTTATGGGCGCAGATGTCTCCGTCATCATGGGAACCAGTCTGTCCATGAGAAGTTGCCCTTCGGGTGAGAGTTTGCTGGAACCGGGAGCAAAAAGCAATTTGTCCGTAAACACCAAGGCAACTCCTTCGTTTTTGGCCAGCACGTCAAGGTTTTCGTCCAGATCCCGCTTGTCTATTTCTTCCGGCAAAAGATCATCCGGAAACAACAAATCCTTAATTCGCTGTTTTTTATCCAGCACCTCCCATGGCTTTTCCATGAGGTCGACCACAAGGCGTTCCTTGACGTTGGCCTGCCCTGAACCGCGTTTGTCCAGCAACCCCAGATCGGCACTATGTAGCGTCACTTTGGTCAAGATGGCGTTGTCCATGGAGGACATGGTCAGCAAAAGCACGAAGAATGTCAAAAGTAGCGTCACAAGGTCAGAGAAAGTGACAAGCCACAACGCCAAAGGAGGACACGCTTCTGTTTTCTTTTTTGCCATGCCTACCTCGGCGTATCCTGAGGTCGGAAGTTGAACTCAAATCCATTCACATCCAGAGTTTCCGTCGATTGGTGTTCTTTGGGAGTCAACTCCCGTATACGTTCACCGGCCTCTACACTCCGTTTGTCCAGCACAATATCGACGCGCCTGTTCCTGGCCCGTTCTTCAGCGTTGTTCTGTGGATAAAAGGGCATGAATTTACCGAATGCTTCCACCTTGAGCATCTGTGGTCGCATACCGCGACTGACCAGAAACTGATACACAGCCAGACAACGGTTCAAGGAGATTTTCCAGGAAAGATCAGGGACTTTTGAGTCATCTCCCGATTCATAATTGATGCCAAGCTCATCGCGTAGCTCTGATGTGTGCCCGGCCAGCAAAAGTGGGTATTCAACCTGTGCCAGAACAGGCATGAAGCTATCGAGCAACGCCTTTCCCTGCGGGGACAGGACGCTACTGTCGGGCGCAAAAAGTAGTGTCGAATTAATGGATAGAATCTGAACGAACCGGTTTGAACGGAAATTGATATCCTGATCGATATTTTCCCACTTTAATTCCTGAAGTGGTTTCAGGTCGCCGACATCAATGGGACCGGGCTCAACGGTCCTCCGTGTATCTTTTTTGGAAAAGACTTCATAGCTCGCATCCTGCCAACCGAAGGTACCGATAATGGACCCCAACGCCACCAGTTTACGGCGAGAGTCGATGGTGGACATGGATACCAGCAACACGAAAAAAGTCAGCATCAATGTCATGACGTCGGAAAACGTAATCATCCATGGAGGCATTTCCTCGCAGATCAGTTTTTTTTCTTTCTTCGCCATGATCGTTGTCCCGGCAGGAGTGAATCAAACTAGTCAGAAGCCATACGGTCTTTAGGGGGTATGAAGCTGTTGAGTTTTTCCTCGATGATGCGCGGGTTTTCCCCCTTGGATATGGACAAGATTCCTTCCATGATCATTTCGCGGAGCAAAACTTCTTCCTTACTGCGCATCTTGAGCTTGCCCGCCATGGGGTTGAATACAAGGTTGGACAAAATCGCGCCGTATAAGGTCGTCAGCAAGGCCACTGCCATGGCTGGCCCGATGGTGGAGGGATCAGACATGGTTTGCAGCATCTGCACCAGACCGATGACGGTGCCGATCATACCCATTGCCGGAGCCAATGTTCCGAGAACGGCAACCACGTCTGCTCCGGTGGTGTGCCGTTCGCTGAGATACGATATTTCGGTCTCAAGAATTTCCTGGATGGTCTGCGGCTCAAGGCCGTCAACCGTCAGTTGAATCCCTTTGCGCATGTATTCGTCGTCGATTTCCTTGATCAGAGGCTCAAGGGAAAGAATACCTTCACGACGAGCACGGTTGGCGTAGTCCTTGAAACGTTCAATGATCTCGGCAGGAGATTCAAGATTGGAAAAAAAGGTGTTTTTGATGACGCCGATAACACCGATAACATAGCCGAGCGGATAATTGACCATGGCCGCGCCGATGGTACCGCCCACGACGATCAGGAACGAGGGAATCGAGATGAAGATGATCAGGCTTGACCCCGACAGGATTGCCGCGACAACCAGACCAAACGAAAGAACAATACCGATTACAGTTCCGAGATCCATACCTACGCTTCCTTGCGTTCGTTATACCCTTGGGGGCCGTGCCCCGAATATTCTTGTTCCGATCCTGACAAGAGTGGCTCCTTCTTCCACAGCAGGGACATAGTCCCCAGTCATTCCCATGGAAAGGTGCGGCAATTGTTTACCCAGTTGTTTTTCCAAATTTTCCTTCAACTCCCGCAACCGGGCAAAAACAGGTCTGGCCCGCTCGGGTTCATCGAAAAAAGGTGGCATTGTCATCAAACCGACAACCCGCACCCCGCTCATTTCCATAATGTCATCAGCCAAAGCGGGAAGGTTTTCTACTGCGATTCCAGACTTTTGCCTCTCTCCCGCGATGTTCACCTGAATCAAGATGTCCTGAACCACTTCCAGGCTGACTGACTTTTTATGCAATGCCTGAGCCAACTTGTATGAATCCACGCTATGCACCAGCCTAAAATTTCCGGCTACGAATTTGGCTTTATTGGACTGTAGCCCTCCGATAAAATGCCAGTTCACGGACAAATCAGCCAAAGATTCCTGTTTGCCCATGGCCTCTTGAACGTAGTTTTCACCAAAATCCACATGACCGGTTTCAGCCAATGCTCGAATGTCGTCAGCCGGATGGAGCTTGGAAACCGCGACAAGGGTCACATCCGCGATTTCGCGTCCAGCCCTGGCTGTAGCCGAGGCTAACCCCTCTTTTATCCGAGCAACATTTTCGGCCAATTCTTGTTTTCTTTTATCCATACTCTCCAACTGAGTCCGGGCCGTAAGTTTCTTTTAATCTTATCGACCCTTTTTTCATTTAGTTTAATAAATTAATAAAAAATATGCAGTTACCCAATGCGTTGTGTCTCCATATCACGATTTGAAGGCATGTAACCACCTGATTTTTCATCTAAAGGACAAGCTCCTAAAAAAACACGATTTTTTAGGTTCATCCGTTTCAAGCGTCCTTTTCTCCATGAGAGCGCGTGTGGTGAGGTTGCCAAAGCAAACGATAGTTCACGCATTTGACCTGCCAAGACGCGTGGGAGGGCCAAGCCATGCTTCCTTAGCAGGAGCCGTCCGCTTCGCTCCCGGCTGAGGCGCGGCATAAGGATGCATCTGCCGGCTACCGGATGTATGGTGGAAAAGTACCCTCAAACCCGATAATCCCAAATTATAGCCTCGCCCCATAGCTGTGAAGATTGTTGCCAACATTTAGTTGTGTGCGTCAAGTTCAGCAATTTCGTCTTGGCATGTGAGTCGTTCCCCAGGGGGCGCGCCCCCTGGGGAACGGTTTTACGCTACTAATTCCAAT
>PDWI01010175.1_pt1 | contig 10585 bp, 5 predicted proteins | sample 1430891 | NCBI WGS metagenome assembly PDWI01 (sample SAMN01162508, study PRJNA174530) | Oral metagenome, whole genome shotgun sequencing project. | biome: Marine environment; feature: Marine mammal; material: Swab sample of the gingival sulcus; isolation source: swab sample of gingival sulcus... | reverse complement strand
TAGTCGGCAGTGCTGCCGCAACTGGTTTAACCATGCTTGCTCTGCCGATGATTGTGACGATTTTGGCGCGCGGAGAGTTTTCTATTTACTCTGCCCAAATGGCGGCCAAAAGTCTCTCCGTCCTCGGCATTGGAGCCTTGGCATTGGTGTTGACAAAAGTGCTCGCCCCAGGATTTTACGCTCGACAGAATACTCAAACGCCTGCCAAAATTGCCATTATGTGCATTGGCATCAACATGCTTTGCGCGCTCAGCGTGTACAAATTATGGGGGCATGTGGGGCTGGCGGCTTCGGCGACGGTTGCTGGCTTGGTGAACTGTACGACCTTGTTCACGTTGCTCGTGCGCGACAAGTGCATTGTCATTGACGGCGAATTCAAACGCTTTATTGTCAACGTCATCTTTGCCAACGTCGTCATGGCGGCAGTCTTATATGCTCTCAATCAATGGATTATCGGCGATAGTGGATGGGAACATTTTAGGCAATTAACGCGTATCGGCTGGCTGGCTATGCTAATATGTGTCGGAGCATTAACGTATGCGACGTGGTTAATCGCCTTGGGAGTAAAACCGCGCTCGTTGCTAAGACCGTAAGCGAGGCGCAATTTAAAAAACGAATGAATATCAGACAAATAATACCAATTTTTATGGGTGCGTTTGCCATCTGTTCTACAGCTGTTGCAGCATCGGGAGATGCTGAGGAAAAAACTGAGAAGAAAAACGCGCAGCGACAGGCAAAAGTCGCCAAAGCCGTCGCCTCCGCGGTGCAGGCAACTGTCAGCGACAACAAACAAAGCCCTTTTGGCACGCTGCCTGTGTTGCACGTGTCTCTGTCTGGTGTGTCGGACGAGAAACAGCTCGCCAACGTTAAGGCATTTTTAGATATTTATAACGAAAACGGCAAACCGATAAAAAACGCTTCGTATACTCGCTATTTGGCAAACGTGGGGGTAGAGCAAATACAACAGTCTTTGCAACCGTTTGGCTACTATCTGGCGACTGTCGATGCCGATATTGACGAATCAGCCACTCAGTGGAACGTCAGCTACCGCATACAGCGAGGCGAGCCCGTTCGCTTGCGAAAACACGCTATCACTATTGAAGGGGAAGGAAAAACACTCCCAGATTTTATCGCGCTGGTGCAACAGTATCCGCTGCAACAAGGCGACATTTTAAATCAGGAGCGCTATACCGATTTTAAAAACGACGTACTCGGCGTGGCAACCAGCAAAGGCTTTTTCGATGGCGATTTTTCGCAAAAACAAATCGTGCTCTCAGACGATTTTTTGGCTGCCGACATTTTGCTCACCTACGATACGGGGCAACGCTACACTTTTGGCGACACCACCCTCAAACAAGATTTTTTGGATCAAGATTTTATCGACAGATACAAAACGTTTAAAAGTGGCGAGGTTTACAGCTCAAGCGATATCGCCAATCTACAGCGCGACTTGTACAACTCTGGTTACGTCAAAGTAATCGATGTCGACGCAACCCCCGACTCCGAGCACAAGCGCGTTCCCGTCACGCTCTCAATTACGCCGAAAAAGAACAAAAAGCACACGTTTGGTATCGGTTATGGAACAGACAGTGGAGCTCGCGGTCATTACGACTTTGACTGGCGTTGGGTAAACCGACGCGGACACAAATTTAAATCAGAAATTTTCGCCTCGCAAAAGGAATTTAAAACGGGCGTCGCATACACCATCCCAGGGAGCAGGCCAGCACACGATAATTATCGGCTCTTCAGCAATTTTGACAGAAAGTGGGGTGACAACGATAAGGAATCGACGCTCTGGAACGTGGGGGTAGCGTACAAAGACATCAACGGCAATCTCGCCCGCGAATTTGGCGTCAAATGGCAACAAGAAGATTTTAGCATTGGCAACGACAGTGGCAATATTGGCTTGCTTACGCCGTACGCGCGCTTTCTTTACACAAAAAAAGACAACCCCTTGCAAATCAAAGACGGACTGTACGCAGAAGGCTACTTTACTGCCGCCTCCGATACTTTGCTCAGCGACGTTTCGCTCTTTCAAGCCATAGGCAACGCGAAATACATTAAAACGTTTGCCGACGTCAACCGCGTAAAATTCATGGCTGGCGCAGGAAGAACGTGGACACACGATTTCCACAAGCTCCCCGTTGCCTACCGCTTTTTCACTGGCGGTGACAAAACCATTCGCGGTTACAAGTTTGAAGCCATTGGCGACAGGGATTCCAGCCACACCAACGTCGGTGGTAACAAAATGTACTACCTCAGTGCCGAATACGAATACTTTTTCAAAAAAAATATGGCAGCTGCCGCCTTTGTGGACGCTGGCGATGCCTACTCCGAAGACTCGTCGAAGCTCAAAGTCGGGGCAGGGCTGGGGTTTCACTACTACTCTCCCATAGGGCCTATCAAGGTTGATGTCGCCCACGGCTTTGATAATTCGGGAGGCAAGGTGAGACTGCACCTCTCCATTGGCCCAGAATTTTAAACACCACCATGACTGATACTCAATCTCCAGAACAAGCACAAAACGCCTCCGACAACGTGGGGGTAGCGAGCAATAAGCCTTTGCAGAAAAAGAAAAAAGGCGCGAAAAAAGGCGTAAAGAAAATCGTCAAATACTGTCTCGTCAGCATTGCCGCTTTGTTGATTATCGTGTTGATGCTGGCCTACTATTTGCTCAGCACAACCAGCGGACTTAAAAATCTTATCGGTATCGCCAGCCGCTACAGCGGATATCACATCGAAGCTCGGGAAATTACGGGACAGCTGATTAACAAAGCTGAACTAAAACAGCTGACCATCACGGGCAAAAATCTCAGTTTTTCCAGCGATAGCGTATCGCTTCGCTGGCAGTCAGACGCGCTGTTAAGCCGCTCTCTCACTATCACCGATATTATCATCACCGACAGCGTGCTGGAACTCAGCCCCAGCCAAGAGGAACAGCCCGTCAAAAAAACCTCGCCCTTTGAGTTGTCGGACATCGACTTGCCCGTGGGAATTCGCCTCGAGAACCTGCTGATTGAAAACCTCGCGCTGCAAAATCCCGTGACCAAAAAAGCCGATGTCACTTTTGACCGCATACACGTCGATATCGATTACGTCGGTCAAAAGGGGACGATAAAAAGCATGACCATAGCGGGAGAGGGGCTGGATTTACACCTTGCGGGAAGCATAGAAACCAAAGGCGATTTTCCACTTGTGCTCAGCAATAAAAACCAATACAAATCAGCTCACTACGGGGAGGAAAACGTCGATATAGCTGTCCACGGAAGCCTTAAAAAAGCTCTTGCCATCGACGTTACGGGCAGTGGCGTAAGTGATTTTACCGTGCGCGGTGAGATTATTTCGCTTCTCAAATCGCCCGCCTTCAACGTGGGGGTAGATATTCGCAAAGTCGACACCAGCGCGTTTGGTTTTCCGCACACGGCGACAACGGCGCACGTCACGGCACGCGGAGCACTTGCTGACACGCTGCAGTTGGAAACCGCTGGCGAAATCGTCTACGACTCGCCCGAAACCGAAAAAATTTCTCTTGCGTTTAAGGGGAATATCGCTGACAACAAGCTCCACATTCCGCTGTTTAGTCTAGGATTGCTAACGGCACAGCAGAAATTAACGGGGCAGGCGACCTATGGCTTAGACGATACGACGCTCGCCGTCAAACTGCACAGCGACGCGCTGCAGTGGCCGCAAAAAACCGACGCACCAGGAGTTCTGGCACGGGAGCTCAATGTCGATGTGAGCGGTACGCTGGACAACTTTCACCTTGCGGCAAACACACAGGCACACACTGACATTGCAGGCGTTGTGCCTGTGAAAATTACCGCCAATGGCTCGCAACAGTCCATCAGCGACGTCAATGCCACCGCCACGCTCAACGGGCAGCCGTTGACGCTCGCAGGTTCGGCAACGTGGGGGTCGAAACTCGACTATACGGCGAGCATAAGCGCACCAGAAATCAAGGCGTTTCGGGAGTTTCCAAACATACAAAATCTCGCTCTGACGGTGAGCGGAGACGACAAATCGTATACTGCCGAGGGCGGCGTACACATCGCTGGCAAAACTATTCCGCCCAGCGATATCAGCCTAAACGTAAAAGGCACGCCTCAATTGCTTTCGACTGCCAAACTCAGCCTCGACAGTTTGGGAGGCACGACAACCATCGATGCCAGCGGAACACTTTCGCCTGTGGATATTTCGGCGAAATTATTGCTCGATGCGGTTCAACCACACACTTTCTACCCCCACGTTGACGCAAATATCAACGGTACTGTAAATCTCAGTGTCAAGAGCAGTGGCGACGACCTCACCGCAGTGGCGAGCATCGACGCGCTGACGGGGCAGGTGCAGAAAAAACCGCTGTCGGGGAAAGGCTCGGTGGCTTTTGACAGCGCGCAGCAGCGCATCACTGTGGACGATATCGATCTTACTGTGGGGGGCAACAGGCTACAAGCCAATGGTAGGTTGGCGTTGTCGACGGCGGGTACGTCAGATATTAAAGCAAGCGTTAACGCCAACCATTTGAATAATATTGTGCCTTCGCTGGGCGGCAGCCTCGTCGCCGATTTACACGCCACAGGCGCGCTCAAACAACCCGAAATTGCGGCAACTGTTGAAGGCAATAACCTTGCTTATCAACAGCACCGCGTCCGCAAGCTCAAAACTGCGCTGGATATCAGTCTCAGCGGCGACAAGCTGGTCGTAAAAAGCGATGTCAGCGGCATTACAACGGGAGCGCAAAGCATAGACAGTGCCATGCTGGATATTTCTGGAAAGTTGTCGCAACACCGCATTGCGGCGAAGGTTTTGGCTCCAGCAGCGGGCGCGATTCCAAGCCTTGAGCTACAGGCACGTGGTGCGCTCGACATAGACGCGCCACAGTGGTCGGGGCGCGTCAACCAACTTGCAATAGACGACGCAACCGTGGGACGCTGGCAATTGGCACAGGCAAGCCCGCTGACGCTCTCTGCTGACAACGTGGGGGTAGAGTCTCTGTGTATGCAGCAACAATCTTCTCGCCTGTGTGCCACGGGAGCACTGAAACAGAACAGTGGGCAGTTTGAATTGAGCATCAAACAGCTCAAAACCAAGCAATTTGCAAAACTGTTTCCGCCGACTGTCGCCCTCGACACGACAATTAACGGTGCTGCGACGCTACAGCTGAAAGATGCCCAGCCCTCTGTCAAAGGCAAAATTACTGCCGAGGCTGGCAGCATTGATATCCTCACGGGCAGCGGAGGACTCTCTGACCGCATTCAAAAATTGGAAACGGCGTTTGAGCTTGCCGACAACCGGCTCGAAGCCTATGCCATCGGCGACCTAAAAAAAGTCGGGACGCTGAAAGTCAAGGCGCGCGTTCCCGATATCAGTGCCAATACACTGGAAGCCAGCGCTGAAATCGACAGTCCGAATTTAGCTTTTATAGAAGAGCTGACGCCTCAGTTGAGCGAGGTCAAGGGCAAGCTCACGGGGGCTATGACCGTCTCAGGCGACCCGAGCAAACAACTCAAGGTCGCAGGAAAAATTACCCTGCACAAGACCAATTTTGACGTTCCGCAGTTCGGCACGCAAATACGTGGGCTTACGCTGGATATTTTTGCCAAAGACGGTAACCAAATCGGATTCAAAGGCGGAGCGCGCGCAGGCGGCGGCAGTTTTACCGTCAACGGCAATCTCAATCCTGCAAATCGCCAAGGCGAAATAGACCTCAAGGGAAAAAACTTCCAAATCGCCGACTCGCGCCAATTCAAAATCGCCATCAATCCCGACGTGCAGATCCTCTTTGCCGATAACATTCAAGTGCGCGGTACAATCCTTGTTCCCAAAGCACTTATTGTGCCGTCGAGCAACAGCTCGAAGATAACCGCTTCCGAAGACGTGGTGTTGCCGACAAAAAAAGCTAAAAAACAGCCCAAAAGCAGCCCAATCGACATAGAGCTGGCAGTCAAACTGGGCAAAGATGTTCGCATTGCAAGTGCCGATATAGAAACTCGTTTACTGGGAGGAATTAACGTGCTGGCAAAGCCAGGTAAAGCTCTCTTTGCCAACGGCGTTATATCCGTGAAAACGGGGGCGTTGCGCGTTTACGGGCAGCAGCTCAACATTCGCCGCGGACGCGTTATTTTTAGCAACGGTCCCATCGCCAATCCCGCCCTCGACATTCGCGCTACGCGAAACATCGACGCAGAAGATGTGGTCGTTGGCGTCAACGTGTTAGGAAATGTACGCAAGCCCGAAATTTCGCTGTTCTCTACACCGTCCATGCCCGACTCTTCCATTTTGTCGTACTTGTTATTTGGCAAGCCTCCAAGCAGCGATACCTTTAGCTCCACGGCACTGTTGCAAACTGGGGGCTTGGTTGGTGCAAACAAAATTGCTCGCGATATTAAAAGCTCCACGGGGCTGGACGTTCTCGACTTTAGTTTGAGCGGCGTGGAGGTTGGCAAAAACCTTAACAAAAAAATTTATGTCGGCGTTCGCACAGATATTTTTAATGCAATCAATCAATTTTTGCTAGACTATAAGGTCAGCAGTAGAACGTATTTACATACAACCATAGGTACAGACGGCATTTCGGGCGACCTCATCAAAGAAATTGAAACCGATTGAGGGCGCCCTCGCCACAGGAGTTTTACAACGTGGGGGTAGGATGATAGCGGAATAATTGTTAAGTTATTTTGCTATATTTGAATTTCTACCCCCACGTTGTACAATCGTTCTTTAAAAATGTGGCGGGGTGGTCTTGTACCGACGCATGAATGCGTTTTTTGAGGCAGCGAGGCGAATGCAATCTGCCTCTGCCTTGGTTGAGTGCGTATACTCAAATATAATTTTTACGGAAGGTAATTATGAAAAAAGTAATTTTAATATTTCTTGTTACTGTGTTTGCCCCCTTTGTGTGTAGCGTGCATGCTCAGCCGCATTCGGTGTGGATTGACGTGCGCACACAGGCAGAGTGGGATGAGGGGCATTTAAAAAATGCTATTTTGATTCCCTACACTGAAATTGCACAAAAAATAGGGGAGCATGTAAAAAATAAAAGACAAATTATTAATTTGTACTGTCGCTCGGGACATCGCGCTGAAATAGCGTTGAAAACGCTGGAAAAGCTGGGGTATTTAAACGTGCAAAATCGCGGGGGGCTTATGGAGCTACGCCTCGATGGAATGGATTAATATCAAATCTACCCCCACGTTGGAGAAGAAGACTCTCACAACGTGGGGGTAGATTATTTTATTATGTCGCTACTCTTCGTGAGGGTGAACTGTAACCAAGGCTTGGGTAACTCGATTGTCGGCAAAGGACAACACCGTTAAATCGTAATTATCAACTGCCACTACGGTGCCCACGGTTGGGAAGTTCCCCAGCTCTTCTAAAATCAATCCGCTGAGCGTGGTCGGCCCATCGCTGGGCAAGCTCCAGTTCAGCTCTTTGTTGAGGTAGTTGACGCTCAAGCTGCCGCGAACTTCGTATTCGACGTCTGAGCGTTTAATGATTTCTTCGACATCTTCGAACTCTTCGGCAATCTCGCGCAGCCCTAAGTCGCCAACGATATACTCTAAAATATCTTCCAGTGTCAGTAATCCAATAACATCGCCGTACTCATCGACGACGATGCCCGTTTGTCGCTTGTGCTCTTGGAATAGTTGCAGCTGTTTGCGCAGCGGCGTTCCCTCGGGGATAAAATACGGTTTGTGCAGTAGCTGGAGCACGTTTTCTTGGCTCAGCGGCTTTTCTTCGCGATACAAGTGCAAGATATCGCGAATGTGCAAAATGCCTTTTACATTGTCGATGTTATCGTCATAGACCAAAAGGCGAGCGTGCTCGTTTTTCAAAATCGCCTCCAGAGAGGTCGACCAATCATCCTGTAAGTCCAAGCCGACCAGCTCGTGTCGCGCAATCATGATGTCTTCGACGCTGATATCCTCCAAGTACAACAAGCCGAGCATCATTTCTTGGTTGTCTTCGTCTATGTGCTGAGAATTCTGGCGCAAAATACTGCCGAGTTCTTCTTTGCTCACCGCTTCTTCATTCATGGTGAAATCTTTCAAGCCCAGCGGTTTTAAAACCATGGCCGCGAGAGCATTGATAACCCACACGGCGGGCGACAAGAGCTTCAGCAAGGCTTTTAAAATTGGCGAAATTGGAAAGGCAAACTTTTCGGGGTGCAGAGCGGCAAATGTTTTTGGGGCGACTTCGCCAAAAATTAAAACCAGCACCGTCAACACCATGGTCATAATAAAAATTCCCGCATCGCCCCATATCCGCAAGCCAATAATGGTTGCCAGCGAGGCGGCGAAAATATTGACAAAATTATTGCCCAACAAAATTACTCCCAGCAAGCGATCGGGGCGAGAAAGGAGCTCTAGGGAACGCTTGGCGTTTTTGTTGCCTTTTTCCGCCAGGTGTTTGAGGCGGTGTTTGTTGAGGCTAATCATGCTGGTCTCGGAGCCAGAGAAAAATGCTGAGCACAAAATCAACACAATTAACAAAATAATCTGAGCAAATAACGGTAGGTCGTTCACAGTAATTCCTTAGGGAGATGAGTGGGGTAAAATAATTTGTAGGACAAAAGCAGAGCCAAAATACGACGCGACAAGGCATGAAAATCCGCCCAGAATCCACCACGCTACTTGTCTGCCGCGAAAGCCTTGGCGGTAGTGGCGAATTAAAATAACGCCGATGATAAGCCACGAGACTGCTCCGAACAAGACTTTGTGGGCGACGTGCTGCGCCCACAAATCGTGAATAAAGAGCAAGCCCGTTGCCAGTGAAAGCGTCAGCAAAAACTCGCCAAATACGGAAAAGCTCATCATGGTTCTTTCGATGTAGTTGAGGGGCAGGGCGAGGTTAAATACCGATTTTCCTTTGCGCAGACGGGAGTCTTGTATCAATAAAAAACAGGCATACAGGGCAGCAAATCCCAAGGCGATATAAGCTGATATGGAAAGCGTGACGTGAACTTTTAAGCTCCAGCTATCGACGATGGTGCTCGGTACGCTCAGAAGGACGGGAAACCACAGGCAAACGGCAGCGAGCAGGGCGACGACAGTGTACACCACCTTGTCGCGCTTTAGAAAATAACGGATAGCACCCAAAATAGCCATGCATAGACTAACGAGTGTCAGCACGTTCATCACTGATAAATCGTGCAAGACACCTTGCAGGCTGTCGGAGACTTGCCACGCGTGGGTAGCAAAAGCTGCCCCCATAAAAAAGGCAAACCATGGCACGGGAAACACATCGCGTCGGTACAGAAAAAATACCGACAGCCAGTAACTCAAACTTGCAATAAAAGCGATAATCATCGCGACATTATATCCTAGGACACGCCCTAATAGTGAAACTAATAGTGAAAAAATAACTGAATTGCAACGTGGGGGTAGAATAGTATAATTTCTACCCCCACGTTGTGAGACAAGCGATGATACTATCTTGGGCTTGTGGAACATTCATCTATACTCGCTTTTGGGGCTAAAATTCGCTCATACGGCGTTATAAAACTTGCCAAGGCAGACGCATTACCTGCGTTTTATGCCTTGTCTGAGCAAATTTTTGCACCAAACATCAAGTATAGACGAATGTTCCACAAGCCCTTGATAACTTTCCTGAAGTTTCAAAGAGATTTTATTTTTGGACATTTCTCCGACAAATATGCGTATAATATGGGTTCGTCGCTGGCTCTTGAGACAGCTGGCTTCCTGTGTGCACGTGTGAGCGCACACACTTTAGCGTAGGAGACGCGAAAAAACGGCGCGACAAGGCTCGCGCAGCAGACGCTCCGCAATAAGCGCACGAATAAAATTGTAAACCCAATGAAAACGAGGGGGCACCATGTTTGAAAATCTAAGCGAACGATTACAAAAAACCACCAAAGCACTCAAAGGTCAAGCGCGACTGAGTGAGAACAATATCAAAGACGCCTTGCGCGATGTCAGAATGGCACTGCTCGAAGCCGATGTGGCGTTGCCTGTCGTCAAACAGCTCATCGCCGAAATCAAAGAAAAATCAGTTGGCTTAGAAGTCAACACCAAACTTTCCCCTGGGCAAGAGTTTATCAAAATTGTCCACGACGAACTGACAAACATCATGGGGGAAGAAAACGATGGGCTCGACCTCTCTGCTCAACCGCCAGCGGTCATTCTTATGGCGGGTTTGCAAGGCTCTGGTAAGACTACGAGCACGGCAAAACTTGCCAAGCGTCTCATTGAGAGAGAAAAGAAAAAAGTCGCCGTCATTTCAGCTGACACCTATCGCCCAGCCGCTATTCAGCAGTTAGAAACCGTTGCGGGGCAGGTGGGTGCCGAATTTATCCCGTCTTCGGGTGACGAAGACCCCGTCGCTATTGCCGCTCGCGGTCTCGCCTATGCAAAGCAAAAAACGTTGGACGTGCTCATTGTCGACACCGCGGGTCGCTTGCACATCGACAGCGAGTTGATGAGTGAAATCCAAGCTATACACAAAGCTGTCAATCCAGTAGAAACGCTGTTTGTCGTCGACGCTATGACAGGGCAAGACGCGGCGAATACCGCAAAAGCATTCCACGACGCACTGCCTCTCACAGGGGTTGTGCTGACCAAAACTGACG
>PDWI01010174.1_pt1 | contig 10586 bp, 5 predicted proteins | sample 1430891 | NCBI WGS metagenome assembly PDWI01 (sample SAMN01162508, study PRJNA174530) | Oral metagenome, whole genome shotgun sequencing project. | biome: Marine environment; feature: Marine mammal; material: Swab sample of the gingival sulcus; isolation source: swab sample of gingival sulcus... | reverse complement strand
AATAATATTCGACAATGTGGTTTTGCCCAATCCCGGAGGTCCGTGCAGCAACACATGGTCGAGAGCTTCGCCGCGCATTTTGGCAGCTTCCACAAATATGCTTAGGTTTTCGATGGTGCGCGCCTGACCTCTAAAATCGTCGAAACTCAAAGGTCGCAATTGCTGCTCAACCTCCTTTTCCGATTTTGAAATGTTGTTATTTCGTATGAAATCTATATCTGACATTGTTAAATTTATTAATCATTTACAGTTTTGTTTTCTACCGGCTTATTTTTCTTAAAAATTAAACCGAGCAATTTGTGTCGCACCAATCGGTTTACCAATACCATTACGACAAAACCCAAAAAGGCAGTTAATACCCACTCTAAAAAGCTGTAAGTTTCGGCGTTCACAACTGTACGTTTGGAAAACACTCCCCACACGTTTTTCCAACTTTTTTGTATAAAAAAATAGTCTAAAATGTCAATCGACAATAATCCTGCTACCCAACCTACAACGTTGGCTACTGTTTCTTCAATTAATTTATTCATTTGGTTATTAATTTGATAATTAGATAATATGATAAATTTCTATTTTCGTAATTCGTAATTTTTAATTCGTAATTTTCTGTTGCTTTTCAATCCACATATCAATCTTTTTTTCGAGCAACGAAAGCGGCACACAACCGAACTCTAACAATTGATTGTGAAATTCTTTAATATCAAACTTATCGCCCAATGTTTTTTGGGCTTTTTTGCGCCATTCCAAAATTTTCAATTGCCCAATTTTATACGACAAGGCTTGTCCGGGCATTGCCATATATCGTTCAATTTCGCGTTCTGCTTTATCGCGCGTAAAAGGCTCGTTGTCCATACAATACTTTATTGCCTGCTCGCGTGTCCAGCCTTTTGAATGTATGCCGGCATCTACCACCAAACGCACTGCGCGGTGCATTTCGTAGCTCAACATGCCAAAATATTGATACAAATCGGTGTATAAACCAAGCTCTCGCCCAAGCGACTCGGTGTATAAAGCCCAGCCCTCGCCAAAAGCCGGTTGCCACAACATTTGCATAAAACCGGGCAAGTCGCTATTTTCCTGCTGCAATGATATTTGAAAATGATGTCCGGGTATTGCCTCATGCAAAAATAAATCCTCGTCGGCAAATGTGTTATACGACTTGACATCGGGAATGGAAACATAAAAAATGCCCGGACGACTTCCGTCTTTTGCGCCCGGATCGTAGTGCGCTCCGCCTGTTTTTTGCTCGTGTTTGGCAACTTCTCTAACCTCAAATCCCGTTATTGGAACTTTATCGAACAATAATTTCAACTTAGGTTGCATGCGCGCATATATTGCATTAAAATTATCAATTACCTCTTGCGATTTAGAAAAAGGTTTTAAATCGGCATTGGTTTTCACATGCTCATAAAAAGAGGCTATATCTCCCTCATAATTAAGCCTTTTCATTACCAACTGCATTTCTGATTTTATTCTTGCCACCTCTTCTTCGCCAAGTTTAAATACCTCATCGGCAGTCATATTGCTTGTGGTAAAATATTTGATTAAATAATCGTATAATTTTTTGCCGTTGGGCAATGCTCCAATTCCTGATGCCGCAAGTCCTTTGGGCAAATATTCTTTTTCAAAAAAAGTAGCCAACTCCCGATGTTTTGGAATTACTTTTTTATTAATTAGTTCAGAATATGCCTTTTCTATTTCCGTGCTATCAGCTTTTGATATGTTATCAGGCATATTCAAAACGGCTTGATAAAACAAATTTTCCTTTGCTGGACTTTTAGAATAATGCTGCATTTGCGGAATAATTTTTTTAATTAATGATTTTGGCAAAACCACTCCCATTTGCATTCCTTTGCGCATATTCGACATGGCAGTATCGCACCACAACAAATAATCATCTACACGTTGCAACCAATTGTAATAATCTTGCTTTGTGTTAAATGGTTGCATTCCCTTGCCATTGCCCAACCTGCTCATAAACAGATTAGTTGACCAAAATTGATTTATTGGCAAATATGAAAACGAAAAATTCATACCGTCATAATTTAGCACCAAAGCCGGAGCAAAATCAAACGCTTCCAAATATATATCGCATTCCCACATTGCCACATCATAATACATTTGGCGGGTTTCGCTAAGCTGTTCTCTATCAATATTTTCTAATATTTTTTTATACTTTAAATAATGCTTTTTTAAATCGTTGCGATATTGTTGGCTCAAATGATTAGGCAAAATATTATTATAACGATTATCGCCCGCTTTGGTTGCCAAAATAGGCAAAAGCTGCCAACGTTCTTCCGAAAAAGCACTCAAAATGCTATCAACTTTTTTGTCGTTGTTAGTCTGGGTTTGCTGTTTTGTGCCACAAGCCACAAAAACACTCAATGTTAAAATAAATAATATCTGTTTCATATTTTTGTAATTGAGAATTGAAAATGGAGAATTGATAATTTCTCCATTCTACGTTAATAATTTAATAAGTCAAAAAATTAGCTTCGACTGTCGTAATTCGTAATTCATCATTAGGGCTGTTAAGAAAAATAATTTTAGTGTCTTTTTCTTAACCACAAAGTTCAATTTTTTGCAGTGCAGCAATTCCCTCTTGGAGAAGAGGGTTAGGGAGATTGACTTTTTTATAGCTTAAAATTTCTCTGAACAGCCCTAATTCGTAATTCGTAATTAATAATTCGTAATTGAACAAACTTCTATTCAACCAGCACAAATGCCGCCCAAGCATAAGCCGCACCTTTCACTTTTTTAAATTTAGCTTTTAATTTATTTTGTGCTTTTTTGAATGCCTCGCGTATTTCAAGCCCCGAAAACCAATATTTATAAAAATTCGACATTAGTTCTTTGGTTGGCTCATCGGGTATTTCCCACAAAGAAAATAGCAAGAAATTAGCTCCCGACATTTTAAATGAACGTTGCAAACCATAAACACCCTCGTTGCCTTTCACATCGCCTTGCCCTGTTTGACATGCCGACAATACCACCAATTTTGTGTTAAACAAATTTAGGTTTGAAATTTCGGAGGCGGTTAAAACACCGTCTTCAACACCTTGCGGCAAATTTTTGCCCTCAAAAGCATTATTTCCACCCGCCAAAATAAAACCCGAACGAACCATTGGATTATCCGAATGTGCAAACTTAACATTTTGAGAAACCATATCTTGTTTATCTTGGCTTCCGAAATAAAAACCATGAGTAGCAACATGCAAAATATACGGCGCATTATTTTCCAATGCCTTAAACTGCTCTTCGCTGCCTTGTTTGCCTTTATAAAGCGATATATCTATATTTTTATCACCCAAACTTTGCTTTATTGCCTCCACTTCTTTTAAACTTCCCGGCAGATACGACCAAGGTCCACTCGAAAACAAATCGTCATCAAAATTAGTTTCAATATCTTCGGTATTGCCAGCTTTGAAATTCTCCGACCGATATTGCATTTCGTCAATGCTCATATCATATTCAATTCCACCAAAAAGTGCCAAATTGTTAGCATTTTCAGCATACAGCGATGTTGGCGACAGCAGTTTAGAGGTACTGGTTAAATACGTTATTTTATATTTATCCGACAGTAAATCGCGCTTTTTATAAGGAATAGCATCAAAAGCAACATTGTTGAGCAAACCTGCCGGCGAAATATACACATTCGACACACCGTTTAAATATTGTTCAAGAGGTCGCCAAGCATATTGATACAACATTTTGGCTTTCAACGATTGAGCATCATACAAACTTGTAATGTAGCCATATTCTTCCATGCCCTCTTCGCGTTTAAAAATTGATTGCAGCTGACTTTGGTCGCACAAAAATACCGCTTTCGGAAAATCATAATCTTTGCGAAGCACCAAAGCGTAATAATAAACCGTATCGGTCAATTTAAAGCCATTGTGATAGGTATATTGTATAAATTCAATAGCAGCTTGGTCGTCTTGCAGCGTGTCTCTAATGGCTTGCCAACTCATGTTTACCGATTTGCCGCCCCTGTTTGTGCTGCGCAAAAGCTCTTTTTCCAAACTATTGACCTTTTCCTCCAATTCTTGAATATTTTTAGAATGTTTGGCAATGGGCAATGAATATTCTTTCGATAAAATTTTTCTATATTTTATCATTTCTTCATATTTTCTCACCAAAGTTGAATCTTTGCTCTGCAAAATAGATTTTCGCATGGCAACCGAAGATTTCAACAACTGCTCTTTTACATTCAAAGCATTATTATAAACAATTCCGATAAGCGAGTCGTTATTTTGTTGTCTATTTATGAAAAATGAGTGATTTATATTGAAAAAACTGTTGATTTTTCTGCTGATATAAATTTCGCGCTCTTTTTCACTCATATATTTTTCGCTTTGTTGAAGTAGCGAAATAAACATTTCGTTGGTTTGTATATACAAAGGTGCGGCTTTGTCGTGTTCTCCTATTTTATCGTAGAAACAAGCCAAACTATGAGGCACAAATGCAAAATCGGGGTGCTTAACGCTTCTAACAATGCGGTTTATACTGTCGGCTTCTACGTAGTAATATTCGGCAGAATCGTTTTTTGCCCACTCGGCATACAAACCGGCAAGGTTAGAACAGGTTGAAATATATTCTTCACTGTTTTTGCCATAGCGTTTTTTGCTAATATCCATAGCTTCTTTGCTGAATGCCACCGCTTTGGGCAAGTTAGACCTTTTGTGATACAACAATGCCACATTATTAAGTGCCGATGCGTATTTACTGTTGAATTTACCAATTGTAGCTTCATAAATGGTCAGCACTTCCTCGTATAATTTCACCGCTTGCTCCACTTTTCCCTTTCGGCTATAAATATCGGCTAAGTTTCCACATGCAGTAGCATATTCCGATGATTGTTTGCCATAAATATTGGCTTTTATTTCTCGCGATTTTAATAATAATTTGTTGGCTTTTTCATAATTACCCGTGTTAATGTAATAAACGCCCAAATTATTATAAATAGTAGCCGCCGTAGAGTTTTTACTAAGGTCTTCATTATCAAGTATTTTCAATGCTTTTGAATAATAATTTTCAACCTCATCATATTTTCCCAATTTATTGTTGATAAATGCAACATCGGTGCAAACACTTGCATACACAACATCTTTTGTCTTCGATTTATTCAAAAATTCGGTAAACAATTTTACGGCTTGATTATAATTTTTAGCAGACATATACAATTTTGCCAATAATCTCACACTCTTCAAATACGAAGTTTTATCGGCGTCAGATTTTTGCGCATCAATGGCATATAAATAAAGTCGCTCCGCCTCTTGGTTGCGTCCTAATTTTTGGTATGCTTGCGCCAATTTCACACAAGTGTTTATATATCGCGGGTGATTTGCTGCCAATGTTTTTTCCTGAATTTTCTTTATTTCTTCATATAAAACTGCTTGTTGATAATCATTTTCGGTTCTATCGTAAACCGTAGCCAAAGCATCACAAATATTGGCATACAACACATCTTTTTTAAACCTAATTTTACCAATTTGCTTGGCTTCTGTCAATATTGGCTCTGCCTTGTCATACATCTGTTTGTTGATATAAATAACTGCCAAATTATATGAGTTGAATGCGTATTCCATATTCAAAGTACCTGATTTAGATTTGATTATAGCCATCATTTCTAAATACAAACTTTCCATTTTATCATAGTCTAATTTGGTGGTATAAAGTTGCAACAACCATTCGATATTCAAAATATAAATATCAGAATTTGCAGCATTATTGCTTGTTTGTAGTTTTTTGGCATCTAATAAAATAGTTTCGGCATCGGCATAATATTTACTAATCGAATCGTTATTTGGCGTTTTTTTCTGCGCCTCTTGCACTAACATTTCTGTATAAAAACGCCCTAAATCAATGCAAGTTCTAATGTAATCGTCAGACGTTTTCGAGTCAGAATTTTCGTATATTGATTTTGCTTCTAACAATAAATTTGCAATAGGTTTGTCATATAATTTTGAACTAAGATAGCCCTCTGCCAATTGCATACAACTTTTGGCATAATCGGGATGCTCCTCTCCTACTTGCTCTTTTTTCACCTTATTATTTTCTTCTAAATTGCTTAACGATTTATCAAATTTTTTGGTAGTATGATAAAACCAAGCCAATTGATTGCAACTATTTGTATATTGAGGTGACTCCGTTCCTAAAAGATTAGCTGTCAATTCCTTAGATTTTATAAAATAGGTTTCAGCTTTGTCATATTCGCCGGTTTGTGTGTATAAAACGCCCAAGTCGTTGCAAACAAGCGCATATTCGGGCATTTCCATATTTTCATTAATCGCCCTAAACACTTCAATTGCCTTTTCGTATTGCTTGGTGGCGTAAAAAAATTCGCCCAAATTGATTGACGACATCATATATTCTTTGCTATTTTCGCCATAATTTTTTTTCTGCAAATCGCACAACTTTCTATACGACACCTCCGCTTTGTCAAATTCTTTGTTGTTTTTGTGCAAATTAGCCAAACTAGTGTGTATTTTTATATAAATCGGGTTATTTTGTGCCGTATTTTTGCCCAATTTATTTTTTGCTTTTAGCAATAATTCTTCGGCTTCGCCATACCTTTTTTGCGCTTGATAAATAGTTGCCAATTCGGTCAAGCTATTAATGTAGTAACCTGCTTTGGTTTGCCTATTTTTTTCGCAATAATTAATACATTTTACAAAATTTTCTTCGGCTTTCGTATAATTTCGCAATTGCGCATAAGCAATAGACAGGTAAAATACAGTTTCGCCATAATGCACAGAATGCTCTCTTTCCATTTTGGGCATTATTTTTTCAAACTCATTCACTGCTTCGGCAAAATTTCCTTTTGATAAATACAATTTGCCCTTGTTGTTGATTTGTGATTTCACAATATCAAGATTGGCACTAAAAATAGTTAATAGAAGTAATACAATTAATTTTTTCATATATTTAAAATTTGATAATTAGACAATTAGGTAAGTTTAAAATTAAGAATTAAAAGTTAAGAATTAAGAATGATAAGTTTAAATTAACATTAATTCGCAAAAATACAATTTTTATTACTAATTCCGGTAAACACACTACGTTAAAATGGAGAATGGAGTATTTCACGCTTCTAAGTTAATAATCCTGATAAACGATTAAATCGTGAGCGTTTTAAACACATTGTAAATCTATGTTTTTTTAAACCGCAAAGAACGCTAAGTTCGCAAAGATTTCGCAAAGTTTCGCTTTGCGAAATCTTTGCATACCTTGCGCTCTTTACAATTAAGTTTGCTGCTAAACACCCAGCCCTCCAAAATAAGGTAATAAGCCTTCTTTCCAATTCTTAATTTTTCATTCTTAATTCTTAATTTCCACCGTTTTGTGTAAAATAAAAAAGCAGCCGTGATAGGCTGCTTTTTTATTTTAAGAAAAGATGTATTATTCAACAATTTTCTTGAATTTATTTTTATCCCAATACTTAACAAATTCAACATCTCCCTTTGCATATTCTTTAATGTCTGAATTTATATCAACAGCTTTGTTCAAATTTGTGAAAACTGATTCTTTCTTGTCTAATTTTGCATTTACAATAGCTTTTAGATAATAGAACCAACCACATTCGCTTTTTCCAACAGTATTAAGTGTTGATTCAGCTCCTTCGTTTTCTTTATTTAAAGTTTGAGCTAATGCTTTTCCGAAAGTGCTTTTTGAACCAAAGTTTTGAACAGCTTGTGGATATTCACCTTTTACAATATTAATGATACCCATGTTGTAACCCAATTCTTCAGCTGCTAAGCTATTAGATTTTGCTTCAGTAAAATATTTTTCAGCTTCTTCCAAGTTTCCTTGTGCCAAAGCAATAGCACCCAAGTTGTTAAGAACTGCACCAACTGATGATTTAATACCATAAGCTTTCTCGAAATTAGCTTTAGCTGCATCAATATCACCGGTTTGTCCTTTCAAAACACCCAAGTTATTGTATGCTATAACGCAATTTGCATGCTGATTTAATGCCTCTTTGTATAATTTTTCTTTTACAGAAGCATCTTTTACGATAGAAGCAGTATAAAGCAATTCTTTAACACTAAGTTTAGTAATATCACCACTGTTAGCAATTTGAGTTAATTCCTCGTCTGTTTTTACTTTTGATTGATAATTAGCTACAATTTCTGATCTTCTCAAAGCAGGCAATACATCATCTTTCAAATATGTGTAAACTTCCGAAATATTTTTGATTTCTCTTTCTCTAACAACAGGGTCAGAATACATTGAAAGAACGCGCAAAATCAATTCTTTATCCTTAACATTTGAAGCTTCAACCTCTTTTTTGAAACCAGCCCAGTCTTCTGATGGAGTTGTTTCTTTAACTAAGAAACTTGCATTTTTTGCTTTCTCCGAAACCGCTTTTTTCAATTTTTTCTCTAAAAATTTCTGAGCAGCGTTTCCACGTCCTGTAACCAATTCTGCATTCAAATCCTCCGGACCATCAGGAGACGCATAACTTGAAACCTCTACATTAAGCAATTCTGTTTCGCCATCATCTTTTGTTGTTGTCAAAAATTCGATAAGTTTCTTAACATCTTCCTTGTTGGCTTGACTTTTCTTCAAATTAGCTTTTTGCAAATCATAAAGAATAACCGCCTTTTGAAGACTTGTAATTCTCTCGCTTTTCTTAACTGTCATATTAACAAGTTGCAATCCGTCTATCTTACTTGCATATTTCACAAGACGAGGAGTTACATTAATACCTTTTGCCAAAGGTAAAATTACCGGGTCAGCTTTTTCGGTTCCTCTTGATGCTTCAAATTTCAAACTAAGGTCGGAAACTCTCATAGCATCTTCGTAAGGAAATTCAACCTCATAGCTAAATGTACCTCCTTTTTTGTAAGGAATAACCTTATCATTATTATCTTTTACTTTCTCGCCTTGTAGCGTGTAAGTTTTAAATGATTTTTCGGCTGAACCATACTTCAATACGGGAGTTGTTACCAGAATAGCTTTTTTATCAAAATACTTGGGAGGAATAGTTCCCGCGATTTTAAACTTAACAACCTCGCCGTGCATTTCTAATGGACTTGGTGTAACGGTCTTTTTTAAATCATCTGCCCTGTCCACCATCTTCTTTAATCCTTTGCAACTACCAAACAATACGACAGCAGCAACGAACATTACTAAATAACTGAATCTAAATCTTTTCATAACTGAATAAATAATTTGTTTTACTATAATTAACTTTTCGTTTAAATATTTCCTAAGCGCAAAGATACACATTGTTTTTTATAAATAAAATATTAATTACATTTTTTTTTATTATATAAAATAATTAAAACAGATAAAACAATTAGCAACACACTGATTACAAGCAAATTAAAACTATCAACACAAAAAAAATAACATTTTGATAATAAATAAATTGATTTAGTAGTTTGCCACATTTCTGCAACCAACTAATAATCAACACTTTATTAAATATTTTATTATTATAAATCTTTGATTATCAATGTTTTAATTCTTTGTTTTTATTCCTAATTCTTAATTTTTAAATTTTAAATTTTAACTGTAAATTTTTAACACTTGTGCAAATAATTTGCGTGATTTTACGTTTCATTAAGAATAAAAAAGCCCGAAAGGTTGAAATACGGAAATACGACCCGCGTAGGTTTTCCGTCTCTCGACACCTTTTTTTGCTAAACCAATTTAAAAATTTTAATTGTGAAAATAACATTTTTGGGAACCGGAACTTCGCAAGGAGTACCCGTAATTTTGTGTGATTGCAAGGTTTGTAAATCAACAAATGCCAACGACAAACGCCTGCGAACAAGCATAGCCATCGAAACCAATGGCATAACCATAGTTATTGATGCCGGTCCGGATTTTAGGCAACAAATACTAAGGTCTGAAATAAGAAATATAAACGCAATATTGTTCACTCACAACCACAAAGACCATACCGCAGGACTTGACGATGTGAGACCTTTTAATTTTTTTTACAAAAAATCAATGGAAATATATGCGGAGGAAGCGGTGCGAGCGAGTTTGCACAACGAATACGCATATATTTTTGCCGAAAAAAAGTATCCGGGCACACCAAAAGTTAATGTTAATGTTATTGGCAACGACATTTTTTATGTTGAAAACATAAAAATTACGCCTATCCGCGTGATGCACGGACGACTGCCAATTTTGGGATACAGAATAAAAGATGTGAGCTACATTACCGATGCCAGCCATATAGAAGATGAAGAATTGGCAAAAATAGTAGGTTCTAAAATATTAGTTATAAATGCTTTACGCAAAAAAAGGCATTATTCGCATTTTACCTTAAACGAGGCTTTGGATATTATAAAAAAAGTGAAACCCGAACGCGCTTTTATAACTCACATTAGCCATTTGATGGGCTTGCACGATGAAGTTGCCAAAGAACTGCCCGACAACGTGCAACTTGCCCACGACAATTTAACAATAAAGATATAAGGTGAAAATTAAGAATTAAAAATTAAAAGTTAAAAATTAAAAGTTAAAAATTTATTAGTGTCCGATAAAACTCAAAACACGCTTAATTATTCTTTGTATCCCTTGTAAACAGGCATTACCTTTTGTAATTTCACAATCCAAGCCCCCTC
>PDWI01010173.1_pt1 | contig 10587 bp, 14 predicted proteins | sample 1430891 | NCBI WGS metagenome assembly PDWI01 (sample SAMN01162508, study PRJNA174530) | Oral metagenome, whole genome shotgun sequencing project. | biome: Marine environment; feature: Marine mammal; material: Swab sample of the gingival sulcus; isolation source: swab sample of gingival sulcus... | reverse complement strand
GATAGGTCGTGTCTTCTGTGGGCATTACTCATTAGTCTGTTCCTTCTATCAAAAGAAACTTATTATACAATAATTATCTTGTGACGACACTGTCTAGGGGGCTTAGCAATTTTTGAAAGATAGACTTATGCTTAATTCAAAATTAACGAGTTGGCTACGTTATTATAAAAAGCTAGAAAAAATAATGTTTACTACGCTTATTTTATGGCTTGTGTATGGTTATTTTGCCAATACACTTATAATCACATTTGGTTTTTTTATACAAGGAATCATAGTTATCTATCTCCATAAATGTAACTATGATAATATTTTAAAAACTAAAGAATATGACAAAGCTTATGACAAAAATAAGGGGATTTTAGGAGATATTATTATTTACTTATCCTTTTTGTTCCTGTATTGCTGGATGGCATTGGGAGAATACCCTAGATACTCCTTTACTAATATTATATTTGTGTTCTTAATTTATATGTGTGTTTATTTTACCATTGAAATATTATTTGCTTTATTTTTGAAATTTATTTTATTAACAACTAAATAAAAATTAAACCACAATAGCTCAGCAAGGCTGTTTACAACAACCCATTTGCCTTTAGAACCCGATGTACTCTTTGAGCAAGTTTCCCCATTTTTTGAATATCAGTAAAATTTGGGATTTCACCATTATCAAGACGTTGTTGCCAATCACTTAATTCCATATCCATAAGATCTAGTAGCTTTAGTGAACAACCTCGATTACAGCCACCCTCACACAACTTTTCTTTGGGTAATGAAAATGGAAACGTTTCTCTAATTTCCTTAATCAGTCCAAGCATTGCCTGTTGCGTATTTGCTTTAGTCATACCAAGCCCAAAAAATAAAATCTCTTTGTCAAATTTCGCTCGAAATATTAGTTATACGACTTCGCTCGTTTTCCTCGATAATTTTACTTTTTGGAATTGGTATCATTATCTGGTATTAAAGTAATTTTTGCCTTACTTACTCGGTTATCAGCAAAACTTAATACCGTTAATTGGTAATTGCCAATAATAATGGTTTCACTTAATTTAGGGAAATTACCTAGCTCTTCTAAAATTAAACCGCTGATTGTAGTTGGTCCATTTGCTGGTAATTGCCAGTCTAATTCTCTATTAATGTAATTAACGCTTGCACTACCTTGCACTTCAAATTCGTTTTCCCCAATCATAATAACATCTTCAATATCTTGGTTTTCCTCGGCAATTTCTTCTAATCCTAAATCACCGACAACATATTCCAATATATCTTCTAATGTTAGCAAACCAATCACATCACCATACTCATCTACAACCAGACCTGTTTGGCGTTTATGTTCTTGGAAAAATTGCAACTGTTTACGTAGTGGCGTACCCTCAGGAATAAAATAAGGTTTTGTTAGCAAACTGAGTACATTTTCCTTACTTAGTGGTTTATTATCACGATATAAGTACAAAACTTCTCGTACATTTAGAAAACCTTTCACATTATCAATATGATCATCATAAACCATCAAACGTGCGTGATGACAATCTAAAATTGTTTGTATTGATTCTTGCCAGTCATTTTGTAAATCTAAGCCGACAAGCTCGTGACGGGCAACCATAATATCTTCAACAACAACATCTTCTAAATACAGTACACCGAGCATCATATCTTGATTATCTTCATCAAGATGCTGTGAATCTTGCCGTAAAATACTGCGTAATTCTTCTTTGCTGACCGATGATTCTGTCATTGTGAAATCTTTAATTCCTAATGGTTTTAACACTAATGCTGATAAGCTATTAATGAGCCAAACAGCTGGATATAGAATTTTTAATAATCCTGCTAAAATGGGAGAAACTGGTAGGGCAAATTTTTCTGCATTAAGAGCAGCAAATGTTTTTGGTGCAACTTCACCAAAAATCAGTACTAAAATAGTTAGAATAACAGTCATTATTAAGATACCAGCGTCACCCCAAATACGCATACCAATAATCGTTGCTAATGATGCTGAAAGAATATTAACAAAGTTGTTGCCAAGTAAAATAACACCTAACAATCTATCAGGGCGAGAAAGTAATGTTAGAGCTCGTTTAGCTCCTTTGTGACCCTCTTCAGCTAAATGTTTTAGACGATGTTTGTTTAAGCTCAGCATACTGGTCTCAGAACCAGAAAAAAATGATGAACAAAGAATTAAGACAATAAGTAAAATAATTTGTAAAGATAATGGAATTTGATTCACGTTAATAACCTTATGATTTATGTAAAATCATTTGTAAAACAAAAGCTGATCCGAAATAAGATAGCAATAAACAGAAAAAGCCACCAAGTAACCAAAAGGCAGCTTGGCGACCACGAACTCCTTGGTGGTAGTGTCTGGCAAGTAAAATAACGATAACCGCCCAAGAAATAGCTCCAAAAACAACCTTATGAACAACATGTTGTTCCCAAATATCCCTAATAAATAATAATCCTGTTGCAAGAGATAATGTTAATAATAATTCTCCAAATACAGTAAAACTCATCATAGTTCTTTCAAGGTATATTAGAGGAAGATTTATATTAAAAATACGCTTTCCTTTGCGTAATCTATGATCCTGTAGTATCAAAATACAAGCATAGAGAGCAGCAAATCCTAATGCAATATATGCAGAAATTGATAAGGTAATATGGACTTTTAAACTCCAATTATTAACCGCTGTTAGTGGAGCTTTAAAAAATACAGGCAGCCAAACACAAATTGAGCCAACGAGAGCAACAACAATATAAGCAACACTATCATTATAGATAAAGTAACGAATTGCCCCGATTATTGTCATACACACAGCAGTCAGAGTCAGTACGTTCATCACGGACATATCGTACATAACGCCGTTTAGATAAGTAAATACTTGTGATAAATGTGCGATGATACCAACACTCATAGCTACCATTAAGTAGGTCTTTGTGTTTTTTTCTTGACGGTATAAAAGTAGCACTGAGGCAACATAGCCCCAAAAGGCAAAGAAAGCATTTATCATTGCGACATTATAACTAAAATATTTACTTTTTTCTAAAAAAGTAAAGTAATTTCTCAATGTTGTTTATGTTTTTACGGTAATTTTTATAAAAGTGGTTATAATGTTCACTTTGATTAAGTTATAACAATAAGAAATATTATGTTTGAAAATCTCAGTGAACGATTACAAAAAACTGCTAAAGTCTTAAAAGGACAGGCTAGACTTAGTGAGAATAATATTAGAGATGCTTTGCGTGATGTGCGAATGGCACTGCTTGAGGCAGATGTTGCACTTCCTGTAGTTAAGCAGCTAATTTCTGATATTAAAGAAAAAGCTATAGGCTTAGATGTAAATACAAAGCTTTCTCCAGGTCAAGAATTTATTAAAATCGTCCATGATGAATTAACTCGTATCATGGGTGAGGAAAATGATGAATTAAATCTTGCTGCTCAACCACCAGTTGTAATTTTAATGGCGGGTTTACAAGGTTCTGGTAAAACAACAAGTTCTGCGAAGCTTGCCAAGCGTTTGATTGAGCGTCAGAATAAAAAAGTTGCAGTAGTTTCAGCAGATATTTATCGACCAGCAGCGATTCAACAGTTGGAAACAGTAGCTGGTCAAGTTGGGGCAGAGTTCATCCCATCAGATAATACTGAAAAACCAGTAGATATTGCTAAGCGAGCACTAAATTATGCAAGAAAGAGTAGCCTAGATGTTCTTATTGTCGATACTGCGGGACGTTTGCATATTGATGATGAAATGATGTCAGAGATTAAAACAATTCATCAAGCCATTAACCCAGTTGAAACTCTATTTGTTGTTGATGCGATGACAGGGCAGGATGCGGCAAATACTGCAAAAGCATTCCATGATGCCTTGCCTTTAACGGGGGTTGTTTTAACAAAGATTGATGGTGATGCTCGTGGTGGGGCGGCACTATCTATTCGTCAAATTACAGGTAAGCCAATTAAGTTTCTTGGTGTCGGGGAAAAGACTGATGCATTAGAGGCTTTCCACCCAGAGCGTATTGCTTCTCGTATTCTTGGTATGGGTGATATTTTATCTTTGGTTGAAGATATTCACCAGCAAGTTGATAAGGAAAAGGCAGAAAAGCTTGCTAAGAAAATGCAATCTGGAGAGAAATTTACTTTAGAAGATTATAAAGAACAGCTTGAGCAAATGCAGGGTATGGATCTAGGTAAATTAATGGAAAAATTACCAGGTATGGGAGAGTTGCCTCCACAAGTTCTAGATAATCATTTGAATAATAATCAATTTAGAAGAATGATTGCAATAATCAATTCGATGACAAAAGAAGAGCGATTAAACCCTGAAATTATAAAAAGTTCACGTAAAAAACGTATTTCAGCAGGTTCAGGCATTCCCATTCCTGAGGTTAATCGTATGCTAAAACAGTTTAAAGAAATGCAAAAGCAGATGGCAAGCTTTAAATCTGGAAAGATGGGAAAAATGATGAAAATGGCAAGCAAAATGCAAGGAAAAATTCCTGGTTTGATGGGTAGATTAAAATAAAGGGAAAAATAAACCTTTATTTTTCTCCAAAAAAGCGTAGAATTGCGTTCCTTAATTTTTTACTTTAACTTAAATTATTTACGAGGAAATTTATATGGTAACTATCAGACTTTCTCGCGGTGGAGCTAAAAAGAACCCATTTTATCAAATGGTTGTAGCTGATAGCCGTAGAGCACGCGATGGTCGTTTTATTGAGAATGTTGGTTTCTTTAATCCTATGGCTAAAGGTCAAGAAGAAACTTTACGTATTGATTTAGAACGTGTTGAGCATTGGATTAAACAAGGTGCACAACCTAGCGAGCGTGTTGCTTCTTTAATCAAAGGTTACAAGAAAGCACAAGCTTAATTTAAACTTAAATCCAGATAATTGACGTGAACGATTATATTGAAATCGGAAATATTTCTGGTTTTTTTGGCGTTAAAGGATGGGTAAAACTTTACTCATACTCTCGTCCTCGCGTCGGTATTGGTAAATATAAAAAATTTTATCTTGGTGATGATAAAGTTTTAATTCGCTTTACGCAGATTAAAGAAAGCGGAAAAAATATTGTTGGTCATATTGCTGACATTAATTCTAGAGAGGAAGCAGCATCATATCTTGGTAAGGCTTTGTTTATTAAAAAACAAGATTTACCTAAGTTAGAAAATGAATATTACTGGCAAGACCTTATTGGTTTAACAGTAGTTAATCAACAAAATGTTACTTTAGGTAATATTGTTGAAATGCTGGAAACAGGTGCAAATGATGTAATGGTCATTAGCAATGATAAAAAAGAAGAATTGCTAATTCCTTATGTCTTTTCTCATTATATTGTGTCAGTAGATTTAGATAAAAAAACAATGTTAGTAGATTGGGAACTTGATGATAACGATGAATAAGCAAATGCGTATTGATGTTATCACTTTATTCCCTGAAATTATTCATAGTGTTTTTGATGAAGGTGTAGTAGGAAGAGCAATAAAAAATAATATTTTGAGTTTGCAAACCTTAAACCCTCGTCAATTTACTAATGATATACACCAAACAGTTGATGATAGACCTTATGGTGGTGGGCCAGGAATGGTTATGAGTTGTGATGTGATTGAAAAGTCATTTTCACATATCGAACAAAATAAGGGGTGTGGATACCGCGTTTACTTAACACCACAAGGAAAAACATTAAATCATAATTTGGTGGAACAATTAAGTAATAAAGAACACCTTGTTCTATTATGTGGTCGCTACGAAGGCATAGATGAACGAGTTATTGAGGAGCAAATCGACCTTGAGTGTTCTTTGGGGGATTTTGTATTAAGTGGTGGTGAACCAGCAGCAATAGCAATTATAGATGCGGTTGCGAGGTTATTACCAGGAACGCTTGGGCATAATGAATCAGCAGTTAATGATTCATTTGCAACAGGTCTTCTTGATCATCCGCATTATACACGTCCCGAATCGGTTAACGGTAAAACAGTACCCGATGTTTTATTAAGTGGTAATCATGAAAAAATAGCTGAATATCGCTTACAACAATCGTTGGGGAATTCGTGGATTAAGCGTCCCGATCTGTTTGCCAAGAAGGCGCTCTCTGAAGCAGAACTTTGTCTTTTGAACGACTTCTTAAAACAATATAGAAACTAAGTGTGGAGTACACAAATGAGCAATTTAATTAAAGAAATAGAAAAAGCACAAATGAACAAAGAAGTCCCAAACTTCGGTCCTGGGGATACTTTGGTCGTACAAGTTAAAGTAAAAGAAGGTAATCGCGAGCGTTTACAGGCATTTGAAGGTGTTTGTATTGCTAAGCGTAATCGTGGTTTGAACTCTGCTTTCACCGTTCGTAAAATCTCTCATGGTGAAGGTGTTGAGCGTGTTTTCCAAACTTATAGTAATACTGTTGATTCAATTGAAGTTAAACGTCGTGGTGATGTTCGCCGTGCGAAATTGTACTACTTACGTGGATTAACTGGTAAGGCAGCACGCATTAAAGAAAAACTTAACACTAAATGATTTTCCTCCTTTCTTATTTGGTGTTAGGTACCCTAATCATTTTTATGATTAGGGTTTTTTTTGTATTACAGGTTTAGTATTAGTAATACAATATGTCTATACCCCTATCTCTCTACATACATATTCCTTGGTGTTTACAAAAATGTCCTTATTGTGATTTTAATTCTCATAGGATTAAAATGGATTTGCCAGAGAAAAACTATATTCAGCAGTTGTTAACTGACTTACGTAAAGAAAAAGAATATTTCAATGAAACAAGAGCCTTAACTTCTATTTTTATTGGTGGTGGTACTCCTAGCTTATTTAGCGGAACAAGTATAGGACGATTATTAGATGGCATCGCACGAGAATTTTCTTTTCTTGATGATATTGAGATTACCTTAGAAGCAAATCCAGGAACATTGGACGAAAAACATTTCAACGATTATTATCACAGTGGCGTTAATCGATTATCTATAGGAGTACAAAGTTTTAATAATGAACAGCTACAAAAGTTAGGAAGAATTCATCAGGCTGATGATACTATTAGAACAGTAAAAATTGCCCAAGATATTGGATTTGATAATATTAATATTGATTTGATGTTTGGTTTACCAGAGCAGACAGAAGAACAGGCATTAATAGATATTGAAAAAGGTATTGAGCTGAATACTGAACATTTATCTTATTATCAATTGACTCTGGAACCCAATACACCTTTTGCCAATAATCCTCCGACACTACCTGCTGAAGAAGATATTGATAGTCGCTTTGAAATGGCTGTGGAAAAACTGCAAGCAAGAGGCTTTCATCGTTATGAGGTATCTGCCTGGAGCAAGGGAAGGCAATCAAAACATAATCGCAATTATTGGGAATATGGGGATTATTTAGGTGTCGGAGCAGGAGCTCACGGAAAAATAACAACATTATTAAATAATAAAAAGACAATTATTCGGACAACTAAACCTAGCTCACCAAAGTTTTATTTAGAGGATTTTCCTATTAATCATCGAGTAGTGAAGGAAGATGAAAAAGCCTTTGAATTTATGCTAAATACCCTACGACTAATGGATGGTTTTCCTCGAAAAATAATTACTAGCCGAGGATTGATTGATGAAAAAACCATTTATCCCATTTTACAAAATTTAATTAGCAAAGAGTTATTAGTGATGACAGATGATAAAATTTATCCAACTAAACTAGGTAAACTTTTTATTAATGATATGGTTGAGATGTTTTTATAATCTTCAGAATAGATTTTTAGTTGTGATAGAATAGATAATCGAATTTTTAAATTGAGGAAAATTTGTAGTTATGGGATTTTTAAATGGAAAAAAAATATTAATTGTTGGTTTGGCTTCTAGTTTGTCAATTGCTTGGGGAGTTGCTCAAGCAATGAAAAGGGAAGGAGCTGAATTAGCATTTACTTATCAAAATGAGAAATTGAAAGGTCGAGTGGAAAAAATGGCAAATGAACTGGGTTGTGATAGCCAATTAATTTTCCCTTGTGAAGTTACTTCTGATGAGGAAATTAATAATGTTTTTCTTGAGTTGGGAAAACATTGGGATGGCTTAGACGGGTTAGTTCATTCGGTTGCTTTTGCTCCACGTGAAACATTAGAAGGAAACTTCTTAGATGGTATTAATCGTGAAAACTTTGCTTTGGCTAATGACATTAGCTCGTATTCTTTGGTTGCTCTAGCAAAAGCAGGAAAAGAAATGCTGATTAAAAATAAAGGCTCAATTGTTGCAATGACATATTTAGGTTCTGTTAGAGTTATTCCTAATTATAATCTAATGGGTGTTGCTAAAGCATCTTTAGAGGCTAATGTTCGTTATCTTGCTAATGCTTTAGGTGAAGAGGGTGTGCGAGTAAATGCTATTTCAGCTGGTCCTATTAGAACTTTAGCGGCATCTGGTATTTCTGGATTTAGAAAAATGTTGGAGCAATTTGAAAAATCTGCACCACTGAAAAAATGTGTAACAACAGAGGAAGTTGGCAATACAGCAGCCTTTTTATGCTCTGACTTAGCATCTGGAATAACTTCTGAAATTTTGTATGTTGATGCTGGTTTTAATACTGTATCAATGACATAAATTAACAATTAGGATACTAACTATGAATAATAAAAGACTAAATAATCGTGGAATTATTCTCTCAACAATACTCTTGTTTTCTATCTCATTAGGAGGTTGTGTATCAAATAATTATAAGGTATCCAAACTGACAGATATGCAATCTATCGCTTTATGCCAAACAGATGAGCAGGCATTACAAGTCGAAAAACGTATTACTGCTGAATATGGGTTTAAACGGTTTTCTAAAAAAACTTATCGGCCAATGTTAGAGCAATCATTGTTTGGGCATAGAATTCGGGTAGTCGAATTAGGAACAGTAGAAAATAAATTATATATTGCTGGTAACCCTAAAGAATTCGAACATCATTTTGGTTTGTTGTTAAAAAATATTAGCTGTGAAAAAAATAGCTGCCAAGCTCCAATAAATGATGAGCAAACATTACATATTTATAAGGTTAATTTGAAAAAAGCAAAAGATACCACTGTTATTGAATGCACAAAACCTAAAGTAACAAATTAATACTAAATGCCAAATCAAACAGAACAAGAGCTTGTAGGGGTTGAAAATTCATACGCACAATTTCTTGAACAATTTATCAATGAATTGCGGGTTGAACGTCAATTATCTCAGCATACGGTGATAAATTACAAACGAGATATCGTTAATTTTTTTATTTGGTATCAAGATAATGCTGAAAAAATACTACTAGATAATCGGTGTATTCAGCATTTTGTTGGCTATATGAATAGACAAAAAAAATCCCCTGCAACAATTGCTAGGCGTTTATCATCTTTGAGGCAATATTTTGATTTTTTATTGGTGAAAAAAATTATTGCTTCCAACCCTGCTAGTAATGTTAAAGCACCTAAAAAAGCTAAGTTGCTACCAAAGGCTTTGCCTGTTGATGATATAAATGAGTTGTTGAATAATCCTAAAAAATATTTTGATTTTACTAAAGAACTACATATCAGAGACTATGCCATACTTGAATTGTTGTATTCATCAGGAATTCGGGTAGCGGAGTTAGCATCCCTCAACATCGAAGATATTAATCTATCCACAGGACAAGGTATTGTTTTAGGTAAGGGTAATAAAGAGCGCATTATTTACGTTGGCAATAAAGCAATTGATGCTCTGAAAAAATGGATTAGTGTACGTAGTGATTACTTGACATCTTTGAGCGATAACGATGACAATGCGTTTGTCAATTTAAAAGAACAACCATTGTTCATTAATAAGTACGGGAAACGCCTATCTATTCGTGGTATTCAATATCAGATTAAAGATTTAGGAAAACGTTTCAATTTAAATCTCAATTTGCATCCACATATGATGCGTCATAGTTTTGGTAGTCACTTGTTGCAATCAGGGGCCGATTTACGTTCAGTACAGGAAATGCTTGGACATAGTGATATTTCTAGTACACAAATTTATACCCATTTAGATTTTCAGCATTTAGCAAGAGTTTATGATGATGCTCACCCTCGTGCAAAACGTAATCTAAAAAAATAAATTTGGATATGTAGCATTGATTTGATTTTATATGGGATTATTCAATAGAAAAGTTAATAAACCTATTCGTCATCTTGTTGGTGAAAATGCAGAAAAATCAGCTTATTTGTATTTAAAACAGGCAGGTTTAAAGTTGCTTGAAAAGAATTTTCATAGCAGATTTGGAGAAATTGACCTTATTATGCACGATGGTGATACTTTGGTATTTATTGAGGTCAGATGCAGGAAATTAAATGCCCAAGTATCAGCAGAAGAATCGATTACTGCTACTAAAATTCGTAAAATAAGAAAAACTGCGGAATATTATTTGCAAAAATTTGATAGGCTACCTGCTTGTCGTTTTGATGTCATTGCAATGATACATAATGATAAAGATTGTGATTATAATATCGAGTGGATAAAGGACGCATTCTAAAAACAAACTAAAAAATTAATATTAATTAAAGAGGTTATATGAAAAAATTATTTATATTATTGGCAAGTGCTAGCTTTGCCTTATCTGGTTGTACAGGGTT
>PDWI01010172.1_pt1 | contig 10588 bp, 1 predicted proteins | sample 1430891 | NCBI WGS metagenome assembly PDWI01 (sample SAMN01162508, study PRJNA174530) | Oral metagenome, whole genome shotgun sequencing project. | biome: Marine environment; feature: Marine mammal; material: Swab sample of the gingival sulcus; isolation source: swab sample of gingival sulcus... | reverse complement strand
AAAGCCTTGTGTTTTTCTTGTTTTGAAGAATTTTTGTCTGTTCCTACTTTTTCAAAATATCCTACCGATTCTTTATAAAATTTTCTATCATATAAATTTTTCCCTATATTGTAGGTTGCCGCCATATTTGTTTGGTCCTTGCTTATAGCCTCTCTGTAAGATGTTTCACTATTGTTGTATTGTTTTTTTTTATGCAACTCATTTGCTTTGTAAGTCAGTGTTTTAGATTCTTTTTGTCTTTCTTTTATATATTTTTCTTGTTTTTGTGAATATGAAAAAACAGACAAAAAACTAAGTATAATCAAAAATCTTACCATATAAATAATCTTACTTTATTTTGCAAATGTACGAATTAATAAGAGAATACAAAAACAAAGGCTGTTAATCTTTATTTAAAACCTTAAAACATACTAATATCTCTTACTTTTTAGTTTTTTATAATAATTACTTTTTCCTGTTTAGAGATGTAAAAACATTATATTCTTCTCTCCCCCTTTTCCTTTACTTCTCCATTGTTTCTCCATTATTTCTCCATTGTTTCTCCAATCTCTGTCCATATAACAAAAAACTATTTTTATTATAAAAAACATCATATAAACTATATAAAAAACATTTTAATATTTGTGGATTTAATCAACTTTTTTTCATATTTTCTCAATTTATTTGAATAAATAGAAAAAAAGTTATATCTTTGCCTTTAATACCAATATTATACAATGAGTTATATGAATTTAAGTTATAAAAGGCTATTTTTTGGGATATTATTTCTTTTATCTTTTGTTTTCTTATCCTTTGCATCAGGTTTTTTTCCAAGAGAACTCTTCTCTTTGTTAGATGTCAAAGAATATAAATCTGTAAAAGAGGAGGTAGTATCATCAAAAATAGTTTCGAACGCATTGAATTTTAATTCTGAAAGAGTAAGAGTTTCACAATCTTTAAAATTCAAAGAGCCAAACTTAGAATACCACAAATTAAAAGACTTTAATTTATCGGTATACTTTGTTGATGATGTAGGGAGTAAATTGGGCAACAATGAGGCTGAGGTAGGAACAAGGGCTCGTTTGGTAGTAGAGATAGAGAATATGACGGACTACGATATGCGTACTCCTATCATTAAGGTAAAATTTCCAAAACACGATGGTATAGTCCTACCCAAATCGGACGATTTTGTTTTGAATGACCTTATCTCCTCTAACAAGCCTAGTATTGAATGGGATCAGTCGAGCCGTACTTTCACCATTCGCCCTGAGGCAAACTTGTTTTATAGCAAGAGTTCGAAGAGGGAATTTTCAGTACCTATCTATATCAAAAACGACTGCTCCAAATTCATAGATGCATTATCAAACTATGTAACGGTGTCAGTATCAGTCTATGACAGTAATGAAAAGGTACTTCCATCAGCAAGTAAGGACTATGCGGAGTTGTTTATTTCAAATAATAAATGCACGCACTCCGAATATACATGTGGAGGAGGTAGGTTGTCACTTCACCCAACAGGAGTAGGCTACGAATCTTTTAAATATAGTTTAGATGGTGGCAATACCTATAAGCAAATAAAGGTCAAGGGCAATGAGGAGATAAACACTAAGAAGATAAACATATCAAAGAGTGGTGTTTATATGCTTGAAAAGATAGTCTATCGCAAGGCCACTCAAAAAGAAATATTGGGCAAGGATAAAGACTTAGTAGAGCAAGAGGTGGAGAAAGAAATCTTAGATCCAGTAACAGGGAAGAAGACCAAGACAAAGGTAAAGAAATACTTTGTAAAGAGAAGCAACATAGAAAAGGTACAGGTCTTGGACGAACAAGGCTTTAAAGATAAGGCTAATAACCCCATCATCTCCCAAGCAGATGTCTATACTCACTGCGACTTGGTAAAAGGGCCAGTTGTTGGGCACTTCTATTTGTGTCCTAGCAATAACCCAAGTGGAGTAGGTAGTGATACTACGGAGAGAATAGTAAGAATACCATTTTATTCAGCCAAGAAGATAATCTGGCAAAAATATAAGATAGACCAAAAAGTTCGCCTTAAAGGAGATAAGAACCTAAACTGTACAGATACCAGTGCTAATATGTGGATAGATGTAGAGGCAGGGACAGGAAATGAAGAGAAGGTACATAGCAAACTGCTTACTAAGGACAGTGCTGGCGACTACCGAGTAAAGATAATCTCTTCTGATGACTGTGAGCCTTTATATCTGTATTTTAGTGTATATTCCACAAAACTAAGTGGTAGAGTCAAAGGAATGGGTCAAACCAATAACTCTTTGGCAAGTATCTCAGTGGAGATGTTTACAAAGAATGTATCCTATACCTATATATTGAGAGATGCCACAGGCAAGGAATTAGTTCGTGAGGTAAAGGTCTTTAATGGTCAGGCCGAAAATGCCTTGGATGCTCCTAATAAACATATATTTAGAAATATCCCTATTTTAAACGCAAAAGGGGAAAGATTTAGCGTAGAGGTATTTTCACCATCCTTGGGAAGTTGTAGTTTTATAGATGAAAGCATAGTTCTTACCGACGAAACGGACATAAAGGCAGGAGTCAGCGATGTTTTCTGGGAAGACTGTAACCATATCAGGGTAAAATTTGATATATCAGGAGGTAAGGCAAAACCACCTTATAAGGTAGCGGTATTTAGCATAGATGGAGTATCAGACTATGCCGAAGGAGGCTATGAATCAGTACCAGCATCTAAGTTTGTAGCGCTAAATGACTCATCTAATAGTGTAGTGATAGAGGCAGACCGCCAAAGTGCTGTATATCGCTTTTTGATAGCCGATAGTTTGGGTAACTTTGCTGTAACTAAGGATAAGGCCGTAAGTATCAATGAGGGCTTTAAACTAACAATAACCCCAGAGTCAGCACTTTGTGCAAATTCTCGAGGAAGTTTAGAAATTCGTTTGGGTCGCCAACAAGATGATGGTAGTCTTATGGATATGGCCATAGCCGATAATGGAGTAGAGTTACTTCGTATGGATAACCACGATAAGCTAACAAAGGTAGATGCAAAGAAAGAAGGCATACAGTTAGGAAATGCAGGAATCACTAATATACCACCAGGTAAGTATATGTTAAAGGTGAAGGTCTTTAATATGGATTGCGTCTTATCACGAGTAGTAGAAATCGATAGATTAAACACAGCAATAACAGCAAATATAGGAGTTATAGAAGATAAGTCTTGTAATGCAGAGGGTAAATTCACCTTGGCGGTACATAACATAAAAGGAGGTAGTCCTCATCCTTCTTATAGTTTCAGTTATGATGGAGGAACAAGTTGGACAAAGACAAACACCTTTACAGCAAGTAATTCAAGTTCTATCTTAGTAAAAGATGAGAACTCTCTTCCAGATAGTAAGGGGCACCGCTGTGGAGCGACAGAAATACCTTACACTTTGGAAAATGCACTGCTTATACCAAAAGTGCCAAAGAGTATAGCCTCAAATATAATAAAATATAACTGTGAGGGTAAGGGAACTTTTATGATAAAACCTCAGACTCCACAAGGTAAGCGATATTTATATGAATATTTGGTATTGGATAAGGATGGCAAACGCATACCAGGGGAGGTAATTCGTAAGGGTTATATAAAGAAATATAAAACGGACGCTAATGGCACAAAAGTCCCAATAGATGAAAAATTTGCAGGAGAGATAATCCCAGACGGTGCAGGAATCTTTTCACTAAAACCAGTAGAGGGCGCAACAATAGGTTCAGCCCCAACAGGTGAGCCTTATAAAATACGAGTATATTACCGCGACCAAGACTTGTCAAAGACAATAAACAACAATGTATTGTACTTAGAAGACTTTGGTAATGGTAGTGATACCTATAGCAAGGAGGCAAGTGAAGAGAGCATACTAACACCATCCTCAGGGACAAAATACGATCCATTGCACGAATTATCAGAAGGCTTCCATAAGGTAACCGACAAAATAGAGAGCAAGAAGGGTAATCTAATAAACCCTACTACCTCTGATAAAGGTCGCTTTTTGGCAGTATCACCAAGTAGTGTAAAATCAAATATCTATGAGTTTGAGGTAAAAGGTCTAATAGAGCGAAAGAGTCTAAATGTAAATTTAGATGTAGCAAACTTGGTCTCAATAAATAATGTATCAGGCAAAGAATCCACCTCACTAATAATAGAAGTGTTCTATGCTGGAGAAACCTATACTCGTAGTACAGGAACTATACAGTTGTATAATCCTAAATCAGGGGGCGAGCATTGGCAACATATAGAGGCGAGTTTTAATGAGTTTGAGAAATATAGCAAAGCACAATTAAAGAAGTTTAAAAATCCAATAGTAAGGATAAAGGTCTCTAATACCAATAGTGTATTGGCCTTGGATAATATAATGGTAAGTGAAACACCAAAGGAATGTTTAGACGAAAAACCTTTGGATGTATCAGTTGTAATATCCTCAGGTCATGGGCTAAAAGTAACTAAGAAACAAGAGAATGATAGTGGTTGTAGCCCAGATGGTAAGGGGCAGGCAATCTTTATCATAGAAGACTATGGTGGTAAGGACTATAATCAACCACCAGGGGTAATAGAATATAGCGTAGATGATAGTTGGGTAGATGAAAATGGCAAGCCTTATATAGCAAAGTTATTACCAATAGTAAATGGTAAATATGAGGTATCTTTGGCAGTGCCAACAGGAGTACATACAGTAAACCTTCGTCAGGAGGGTTGTTTTTCAAATATAAAGAATAAAACTAAGGTAAATATCCCAGTAGGTAACCCAGTGTCCATAAAACTTAGTCGTTTCTCACAAGGGAACTGTAAGGTAGAAGGAGACTTGGATGCAGCTGACTATCAGGCAATAGGCAGTTTTGTTATCAGTGGAGGAAAACCTCCTTATACAGAGGTAAAATACCGCAAGAAGGGCACTACCACTTGGATAAGTTCTCTTGATACTCCAATGCCACAAACAATCACTTTTGATCCTACTGCACCAAATTATAGTAATGTAATACTTCGTTTGGGCATAGGAGAATATGAGATACATGTTTCTGACTCTAACAACTGTGATCCAGATGCAGTCTCAGGGGAGGTAAGCATAAAACCTCCTTATACCATAGATTTTGACTTTGATTATTCAAAATGTTATGATTCAGCAAAGAGTGATGGTTGGATAAAGATAAAGATAAAGGAAGACCCAAGGGTGGCTAAGGATGCAGAGGCAGGCTTACGAGATACCAAGACCTTAAAATATAAGGCCTACCTAACCTATTTAGATGTTAAGAAAAGTGGAGGGGAGGTACAAGAGATAAACTTTACCCAAACCAATAAGCAAGATGGTTGGTATATAATCACAGGCTTGCCAAAGAGCCGTTATAAGTTTAAGTTGGTAGATGAAAGCACAAACTGTGCCAAGGAGGTTCGTATATCTATTCCTCATGAGGTTCGTTTAACTATGCCAGCCAGTCCAATAAGTTTGAGTTGTGATTCAGCAAATCCTACCAAGTTTAAGATAACCTCCCGTGGAGGCACAGGGGCAAAACAAGTATTTTGGCGTTATGCAAATAATGTACATGATAACATATGGAAACCAGCAAGTAATATAAACGGTGGTGATTTTGTTATCAACATAACAAAACCAGGTTTTGTAGATGTAGAAGGTCTTACTCAACCAATGGAAGCGCAGGTAACTATCCGCCGAGCAGGAGACTATGCCTTAAAGGTTGTAGATGAGCATAATTGTTCAAAGGAACAGGCCTTTACAGTAAGTTCAATAGCTCCTCGTTGGCCAGAACAAGGTGCCTTTGAGTTGTCTTCCCCAAAGGTGTTGTGTCAGAGCAAGCCAGATGGTAAGTTACAAATAAAATACACTAACAAGAGTAATCCTCGTGATTTTAACACGATAGTGGATATAAATGGAGGTGTAAAGCCAGTGGCAGTAGTGTATAAGTTAGATAATCAAGGTAATAAGATAAGCAATAAGGAGTATGGTACTCAGGGCTTGGAGGCAGGACACTATGTGGTCTTTATAAAAGATGCTGTAACAGGATGTGTCTCAGAAGAGAAGCGCTTTGATGTAGAGGTAAGACAAGGAGTACGCATAGACCCCTCAAATCCAAATGCGAGTATAGAGAATGTCAATGGTTCGGTGGCAGTATCTTGTCAAGCGTCAGGGCAGACTAAGTGGGGAAGTTTGTCAGTGCAGTTATCAGGAGGTCAGCCAGGTTATCAGGTAGAGTTGTTAAATGAAAATTTAAGCCCAGCAAGGAATAATAGTGTAGATGTAAATAGTGCTGATGCTTTTCATATCAAGAAACCTATAAATGGTACTACCCATACCTTTGAGGGCTTAGATGCAGGAAAGTATTTGGTGGTTGTTTATGATAAAACTACTGCTGATATGCAATTTACGGGTAAGGAAAGTTGTATTCAGTATAGAGAAATGATTGTGGGGGGAAGCCCAACAAGTATAAAGATAGAATGGGAGAAATCAACTTCTTGTTTTAAACAGAAAATAGGAAAACTTATAGTATTTAGTAAAGAAGGTTATGATTTAGACATTAACAATGTGTTCTATGCTAAATATAGAGGTAAAGATATTGATTTTGATGATTATCCTAAATATGAGAGAAGTTTTAATAAAGTTAAAACTTGGAAAAGAGCTGAATTAAAAACAACAATAGAGTATAATGGAAAAACAATTCCAGCTCTACAATGGAATATTGCTTCTTGGCCAGGGATTGTAAATACTTTTGTACTAAAACAAGGGAATTGTTACAAAGTATTTGAAGATATGAAAGAGATACCTGAATTACAGCCTTTTAATCCAAAGGGGTCAGGTGTTACAATAGAGAAACTTAAATTAAACTATATATGTTCAGGAGATACAGGAGGCTTTGAAATAACTTTATCAGGGATAACAAAACAAGTAGATAAGGATGGAAATAAAACTGAAGTTATGGAAATCGCTGCTCATAGGAAGGCAGGTGTTCCAGGAGAGAATACTACTATTAGGAAATATATTAAGATAAAAGGTGAAACAGAAGATACTAAAACATATAGTGTTGATGGATTAAAAAATGAAGAATACTATATAACAGTTTATACTTTAACTCCAGGTAGTCAAGGGTCTATAGAAGAAGTAGCAGGTTCAACCCAAAAAGAATGTACTTTAAAAGGAAAGTGGTGGAATGGAATGAAAAATGGCTGTAATGTAGCAACTCCAGTTTTTAAAATGATAAAATCCCAACATTCAATAAGCATAGAAGGCATTTATGATTTAAGCAAAGTAGATGATAACTCTGGTGACTATGTAAATGTTATAGATGGTACAGGCCATAATGCTAGTCGAGGTTGTGATCTTCCAGCTCGAGTAAAGATAAAGATAAAGGGCGGTTATCCAAAGTATAAATATTGGTTTAAACGCAAGGGAGATCCAGAGCCAACAGAATCAGAGTGGGAAAAAGCCCCAGAGGTAGCCTCAACCGAGTATGTAAATACAGGTAGTATAAAAGACCAAAAAATAATGAATATAGGGGATTGGGTTGTATATGTAAAGGATGAATTAGGTTGTATAACAAGTGCAAATTTTAAAGTGGTTAATGAGCCAATTCCAGATATAATAAGCATAAAACAATATAGTGGAGAAAATGGAGAGATTTGTACGGAAGATGGAGAGCATATGATAGAGGTAATTTTGCGCAATACAGGAAAATTAGGAGGAGAAGTTCGTAAGCATACCTATAAAATAGTGCCAATGTCAGCACTTATGAATCCTTCTTATCAAGATAATCAGGCAGAAATACCAGTAGATTTTGTTGAGAACAAAAATGTGGGTAGTGGTTTGCCTTATAAGGAAAGGATAAAGTTTAAGGATAAAAATGGTAATACTATTTATAAGATACATATAAAGGGAATTTGGGCAAAGAATGAAGAGCAGATATTGTTTTTAAAAGATGCTAATGGTTGTCCAGGTTATTTATCTATGTTTACCATTTACCCTGATTTTAATTTTCGTTTGCATGTGCCAAAGTTATTAAACTGTAATAAAGGGGATGAATTTGCACAAATATCGGTAAAGAGCATCACAAACCTAAACCCTGATGAGAGTGGTTTAAAACAAGGTTATACTCGTAGATATGCTTGTAATATATATAAGTTAATGAACAATGGCAATACAGAAGTACCATTGGGCAATACACATTATATAGAGTATGAACAAGATCCTCTAACAGGTTTATATGGCGGAAAGGAATTGGTAGTAGATATACCAGATGGTAAAGAAACGGACTCTAATAAAGGACCAGGTTTATATAGGGTAAGTATGATAGATGCTACTCGTCCAAAGTGTCCTATAAACACTAAACACCCAGGGGTAATGCGTGAGATTAGAGTCTATCCTATTCAAGTACCACTTTTTGAGATGCCAATTATCTATGGAGAAAGTTGCCATGGTACAAAGAAAATAGGTGAAGGAAATGGCTTTGTACGAATATCAACAGGACACTTTTCTTTAGCACCATTTACCTATAAGATAACCAAAGCAGTAGATTTAGAAAAATCAAAAGTTTTGGGCTATCCAAAGGAGATAGAGATACCAGAAGATTATAAGAAAGAATATGGCATAGGAGATAATATAAAAGGCGTTATAGAGGTAAGTGGAGATAAGAAAGCAACCCCAAAAGAGATATTTCAGAAAGGGCATAGTGCAGTAGTAAAATACTATGGATTAATGGGTAACCCAGTAGGGGTAAAATATACGATAGAGGTAAAATCAAAGAAGACAGGCTGTACTCAAGACCTTACAGTGGTGATAAAATCGCCATCAGAGGTAACAATAGCCAAAGGAGGTATAGATAAGGAAGGCTTTGGCTGTGATGGAACTAATAGTTTGCAAAGTGCCAGAATCTCAGTAAGAAAATCAGCAGTAAGTGGTGGAGTACCACCTTATACATATAGGTTTTCAAAATTAGATGATACTACAAATTCGTATAATGTAGTTCAAGAGAGTAAATCTCCATATCTTATAATAAGTGAGCAAGAAGGAGGGATATATAAGGTAAATGTTATAGATAATAATGGTTGTACTTCAAATGATTTAAACTATACCAAAGACATAAAGATAGCAGGTTATTTAACAGTGGATAATATCTATTCGCAGGTAGATAAGGGAATAACATGTAAGAGTGTTCCCCCATCAAATACCTCAGAGGGTGAGACTATGAAAGTGAAGATAGAGACAACTCCACAAGATCCTAAGGGCGTACATTTCCGCTATATAGTTCGTGGTATGAATAACAGTTATTTTAAGGAAGTAAAATCAACTCGCAAAGATGTATCTTTCTCAGGCTTAGATGTAGGAGCTTATGCAATAACCATCTTTAATGAAAAGACACATTGTGCAAACTATACTACATATAGTGTAAGAGACCCAAAATCATTTGTGTTAAAGAGTGAGCGAGACCGCAGTGATATAAAATCGGGAAGGGTAACTTGTTATGGAGGCGACGATGGAAATATAATGCTAACCTTTGTAGATACAGACCTATCAAATGGAGACCAAGCACAAGGAGGATTTACCTATACTATAAAGAAATTAGAAAAAGGAAATGGAAGTGGGAAGAATGAAACCTTTGTGCCTGTGCCTATATCAAGTACTACCAATGAGGAGAAATCCCCAACAGTATCAATATTGAAAGGGTTAAAATCAGGTTTGTATAAGATTCGTGCAAAATCTAAATCCACAGATTGTGAAACTCCAACAGAATCATTCTTTACAATTCGCCAAGCGCCAACAAACATAAAGGCTAAGGCTACAATGATTCACGGTTCAACATGTGATAATGTTTCAGGAGAAATAGACTTAGAGATAACTGGAGGAATACCACCTTATAGCGTAGTTGTCAAAGCGACAGATAAACAAAGTGGCTCTCCTGTTAAGTTTGATATTAATAATACAAAAGACGATGTTAGCGATGATGTGTCAGAATATAAATTAACAGTAGAGAACAAGTATAATTTTGTTCGTTTGCGAGGTGGAGATAATCAAGGAGAAAAAGTAAGTTATACCTTTGAGGTAGAAGACCAATGGGGTTGTAAGGATATAACAGGATTAGACCCAGTAGATTTGGAAAGGCCTTATTCTATATCAGGCGATGTAGAGGCTACAGGTACAACTTGTGTACATAAGAGTGATGGAAAGATAGAGTTTAAGAATATTATTGGAGGCTCAGGAGTAGGAACATATTGGTTTCAAGTAACTAATACTCGTAATGCAAGACCAGAAGATCCTAAAACAGGCTCATTATTTACTGGTTTGAGTAAAGGAATTTATGAGGCAGAGATAACAGATAAGTGGCGTTGTGTATTTACCCAAAAAGTGGAGGTTACAGACCCTGAGCCTATAAAGATAGCAATTGTAAAAGACCCTGAAACTATTTGTTTTGATGATTTGAATGGAGCATCTATAACAATAGACATAAGTGGAGGAACGCCAAATGCAGAAGTGCCAAAAGATAAGCAAGGCTTTATAAAACCTGGTTATACAGTAAGGTTATTAAATACTGAACGCCGTATAGTAAAACAAAAGCATACTACAAAATCCTCTTTAACAATAGATGG
>PDWI01010171.1_pt1 | contig 10588 bp, 9 predicted proteins | sample 1430891 | NCBI WGS metagenome assembly PDWI01 (sample SAMN01162508, study PRJNA174530) | Oral metagenome, whole genome shotgun sequencing project. | biome: Marine environment; feature: Marine mammal; material: Swab sample of the gingival sulcus; isolation source: swab sample of gingival sulcus... | reverse complement strand
TTCACTCTCACTTCCAAATGGCAATGAGGTCCTGTACTATTTCCTGTACTTCCTACGTTTGCAATATGCTGATTTTGATATACTTTATCTCCTCTTTTTACAAATAACTTACTGCAATGAGCATATAACGTACTTATATTTCCACCGTGGTCAATTTGTACACAATATCCATAGGAGCCTCTATATCCTGCAAAAGTAACAGTTCCTCCATCTGATGCGCCTATCCTAGTTCCTGCTGGTGCTGCTAAATCTAAGCCTCTATGGAAACTTCCCCATCTTCTACCATATCTTGATGTTATTTTATATCTTGTCATAGGCATTCTTAAAACACCTGTTCCTTTAAGTGGTGGTAAAGGTTTTGTACCTTTTATAACTATTTGTGTCTTTGGCTTCTTAGTCGTTGTTGAAGACAGAACTTTTAAGTTTACTTCCTTACCATTTTCTCTAGTAATTCTTGCTACAACATCTCTAACACCATTTTTACCTCTTACTCTTATTCTAGTTTCACCTTTATATATTCTTGAAGATTCCTCATATTCTGTTTCAAAAGGTATTTCCTCTGTATATTGAGAGATTTCAACCGTTTGTAGAGTCAACATAGGTTTTGGCTTCGTCAAAATAATCTCCTGACCAATATGCAACGTTGTAATATTTATATTTGGATTTGCATCAATCAAATCTCTCAAACTAATCCCATAATTCTTAGCTATTACTGATAAAGTATCTCCAGATACAACAATATGGATTTCTCTATCAACACCACCTGTCATAATCTTAGTCAAAACATTATCGTAATTCTCTATTTTACCCAGCTTTGTATTGATTTCCTTTATTCTTATTTCTTCTTTTAGTTCAACACGTTCATATTTAATCTTCTCTGATTGAGATAGGAATGAATTTCTTACTTCATCTATCAATTTTTCGCAAGCTTCCCTTGTGTCCAAAATAGCAACTCTATTACCATCTATATAAATTCCATAAGCTCTTGCACTTAAATTTTTCATATAAGTCAGTCTTCTAAGTACATCTTCTGAACTATCAGTCTTTTTATTTAAAGCAAACACTCTTTCAAAAGTTATATCTTTTTCTTTATCTATTTTTATTTCTGCACCGTATTCATTGCTTAATTTTTCACTGACTAAATCCATTAACTTCAAAACTTCATCTTGTCTTTTAACAAGCCCAAGAACTCTTCCATTGTATGAATACTCATAAGCTGTAGACATATCAAAACCAATGACAGAAACTACTGATATAAGGAAAACAATGGATAATCCCATCAATAAATTTTTAGAATTCTTGTGTGCCCATCTTCTTAGGAAATTTACCCTTTTTTGACCTCGAGAAATTTTTTCTACACTTTTGTCCGTCAACTTATCATTATGGTGGTCTATTTTTATTATGATTTCAGCCATATCATGAGATATATTATCTCCTATGTCCATTGCTTTATGCTTTACCCTTTTAATCCTTAGTTTTCTTATTGCTATTTTTTTTCGTTTCTTTCTCCACTTTTTAGGATTTCTCTCATAATATTTTTGACTTAATCTTCTTTTTTCTTCAACTAGTTTTCCAAAGAACTTAATTAAACCAAAAATAATATCCCTTATTTCAAATCCGAATACACTAAACAACAATAAAAAAGTATTGTAGGTATTTACAACTACATTTATAATATTCTCCTCTATTGCCCTTATTAAACTATATATTTTATCTAAAAAATTATTTCCCATCTTTTAGTTCCTCTAATCTCTTAGTATAACATTTACAACGCAATCCATCTTCATCAGTACCGGTATCTTGACATATAGAACATCTATAGCTAGTATCCATATAATCTAAAGGATATCCATTTTCATCTAATGCCAATGCTTTTTTCTCACTTAAATCACGAATTTTGTTTTTCAAATCTTCCGACTTGTATTTGCCTCCCGAAAGCATTATTCTTGACATATTCATACTTAATTCACGGATTTCTCTGTCAATTTTTTCAATCAAAGGGATTTTTGAATATACTTCCCTGATTTTTCTACTAGCCTCTTCTTCATTTTGCCTCTTAATCTTCTGATAATACTCGGCAACATCTTTAGGCGTAAATAAATTTTTATTTACACTCTCATTGTTTTTCTTGAGTTCTTTACCATTTGCTTGTTTATACCAATTCTCTAAAACTTTATTCACATAATTAATATTGGGACTAGAAATGCCACTAGTTTTATTACAAGCTTCCAGTACTGTACCTATTGTGAAATTCATATCATCGAACCACCTATCAATAATATTCCTTTCTCCTTCAGTCACATTCCTTTTGAAGCCTAAAGATTTCATTATTCTTTTATACTGATAGTACTTTTTATCTACATCTGATAAGTATTCTTCCAACTCTTTTGTAGTTTTAAGTCCCTTATCCGTCCAATTCTTAACTACTTTTTCCACATAAGAAAAACTATCTTTATTTTTTTCTTTTTTACAATACTGATATGCCCCAACTATAATATCAGCTGTTGCACCATAATCTTCCATCAAGGACAGTATAGCTAAAGGCTCCTTACCAGATAATAATCTTCCTGTTATATTTTCAACGCTTTTATATATTTCTACTAAATCTTCATCCAGTACATCACTTTTTTTTGCAAAAGATTCGTCAGAAGATATACCATTTCCGTAAAATAAAGCCTTTTGGTCTATAAATTCAACTGTATAATCAAATTTATTGTCTTTATTTTTATTAATTTTTCTAATAACGCCTATTTTTTCCCAATAATTCCAAGCTTTAAGCACATCTTCTTCATCTAAAGAAAGTTGCTTTGCCATTATGCTATTATCTATATAATAATCCGCCTCTACACTCATCAATCCAAAAAGATAAACTTTTACAAAATCAGATGGTGCAGGTGCCATATATTCTCCAATAAATATATTCTCCACCAGTGTGTCTTTTAAAAATAAATCCTTTGGTGCAGTTCTAATGAATTTTTTATTCATTTTATCGCCTATTTTCTATTATTCCCCTAACCTATATTACTTTTATCTGCAAATTTAGTATTTTTAGCTATCCAAGTAAGTTTTACTGTTCCTGTTGGTCCACTTCTATGCTTAGCTACTATAACTTCACATACACCTGGTTCTTCTGTATCTTCATTATAATAATCATCTCTATATAAGAACATAACCATATCTGCGTCTTGCTCTATAGCTCCTGAATCTCTTAAATCTGCCAACATTGGTCTTTTGTCGTTAAGTCTCTGCTCTGGTGCACGAGATAATTGAGATAGCACTATAACAGGACAATCCATTTCTCTTGCCAAAAGCTTTAAAGAACGAGACAATGCGGCAATTTCCAACTGTCTACTTTCCTGTCTGCCACCCATACTCATAAGTTGCAAATAATCCACAACAACTAAATCTAAGCCCTTTTCAGCCTTTAATCTTCTACATTTATTTTTCATTTCCATAATAGAAATACCTGGAGTATCATCTATATGTATCTTTATATCAGAAAGCTCATCCATACCTAATTGTATTCGCTCCCAATCTCTCCTGTCCATATTTCCATTTTTTAATTTCTGCATTTCTACTTTTGTTTCAATAGCTATAAGCCTTTGTCCCAGTTCTTCTTTATCCATTTCCAAGCTGAAAACTAAAACTGAAGCCTTAACCTTTTTTGCAGAATTTAATGCTATATTAAGTGCAAATGCAGTTTTCCCCATAGCTGGTCTTGCTGCCACTATTATAAGATTTGACTTTTGAAGACCGGAAGTTTTTGCATCTAAATCTGTAAATCCTGTCGTTAGCCCTGTGACTTCACCCTCTTGCTGTGCCAATCTATCAAAAGTTTCCATATTCGTAAAAAGAATTTCCTGCAAAGGAGTATAATCACTTTTTTGGCGTTTTTGTCCTATTTCAAAAATTTCCTGCTCTGCCTTGTCTAAAACTTCTTCTGGTTCTGCATTTTCTGAAAAGCTCTGATCCTGTATACCTCCTGCAGTCTTTATCAACTTTCGCAAAACAGCTTTATCTGAAATAATTTTTGCATAATGTTTGACATTTGATGTCGTAGGGACATCATCTGCCAAAGACATAACAAAAGCTCTACCGCCTACTGCTTCAAGAGATTTACGTTTTTTTAATTCCTCAGCCAAAGTCAATGAATCCACCGGTTCATTTTTTCTGTATAAGCTTTCTATAGCAGAAAATATCTCTTTGTTATTTTCACTATAAAAATCCTCTGCTTTTAAAATTTCAAGCACATCTAACAAAGCATCACCATCTAAAAGGCATGCTCCTAAAACAGATTTTTCCGTTTCTATACTACTTGGAGGTACTTTCCCTTTTACACTATCCATAAATTTCTCCTACTCTGCATCTACCGACACATTGATAATTCCTGTTACTTCAGTGAAAAGCTTCGCTTCAACTTTAAAATGTCCTGTATTCTTAATAGGAGCATCTAAATTCATTTTCTTTTTATCTATTTTTATTTTATGCTGTTTTTCTAAAGCTTCTGCAATATCCTTTGTTGTTATAGAACCAAATAGTCTTCCACCATCGCCACCTTTAGTCTTTATTTCAACTTTTATTTTCTTTAATTTTTCAACTAATTCTTCTGCTTTAGCCTTATCTTTTGCTATTTTTTCTTGTTGCACAGCTTTTTGTTTTTCTAAAGTTCTCACATTTCCATCAGTGGCCTCTTTTGCTAAACCTCTTGGGAAAAGCATATTTCTAGCATATCCATCACTAACTTTTACAATTTCACCAGCTCTACCTGTACCTTTTACATCTTTTAAAAGTATTACTATCATTTATTTTCCTCCTTTTGCTTATTTTCATATTCAAAATATTCATCTACAATCTCTTTTATTTGCTCTAACGCTTCTTTTGGAGAACATTCCATTCTTGCTCCTGCCGTAGTAAGATGTCCACCACCACCGACCTTTTCCATTATTCTTTGAACGTTCAAATCTCCTAATGACCTTCCACTAATTATAGTGTATCCTTGATCGTTTTTACCTGCAACAAAGCTAGCTATAATACCTTTTATGCTAAGAAGTTCATCAGCTGCCTGTGCATTTATAACTTGAATATCTGGGTGAATTCCCACACTTTCAGAGTACGCTATACCATCTTCACCAATTTTAGCCTCTGCAATACATCTTGCCTTTATTTTAAAATCTCTTTCTTCCGTCTGGAAATATCTTTTTACCATAGTAGTATCTGCGCCTGAACGTCTAAGCCAAGCTGCTGCTTCAAAGGTTCTTACACCTGTTTTAACAGCAAATCTATTAGTATCCATAAAGATTCCGCCTAAAAGTGCCTCTGCTTCTATTTTTTCTAAATTCTTTTTTTCTCCTGCATACTGAATTATTTCTGTCACAAGTTCAGATGCCGATGAAGCATAGGGTTCCATATACGAAAGAGTTGCATTTTCTATATTTTCTTCAGTTTTTCTATGATGGTCTATCACTACTAGCTTTTCTGCTTTTTCAACCACTTCCATACTCTCTACTAGACTTGGTCTATGAGTATCAACAACTACTACCAAGGTGTCATCATCCATCAACTCTAAAGCTTTTTCTGTATCTATAAAATTATATATTCCTTTTTCTTTTGCTTGATTGTATATAGCAGCCAATGTTTCATAATAACTATTTATTATTATATAAGCTTCCTTATTTTGATTTACTACTAATCTTTGAATACCCATAGACGCACCAAAAGCATCCATATCTGGATTTTTATGTCCCATAATCAGTACTTTCGAAGATTGATCTACCAACCTTTTTATTGCATGAGCAATTATTCTCGATTTACCTTTATTATTTTTTTCAACAGTTTTAGTTCTTCCTCCAAAATAATAAAGTGCCTGACCTTGTTTAACTACAGCCTGATCTCCCCCTCTACCAAGGGCTAAATCTAAAGCTGTATTTGAGAAATTATCATTTTCAGCCTGAGTTTCTCCACCTGTACCTATACCAATACTCAAAGTAACTGGAAAATCAGCCTCTGTTTCTATTTCTCTCACACTATCTAAAATATCAAATTTTTGATCTATCTGTTTTGCCAAAAATGATTCTTCAAACATAACCACATATTGATGCTCTTTTGTCCTTATAATCGCAGAAGTTCCCTTAGAAGCCCAATTTCTAATAGCCCTATCAATCGTAGTGAGTAGATTCAATCTATTTCCATCAGAAGTGCTGGATTTAAGTTCATCATAATTATCAACATTAACCAAAGCGATACAAATCTTACTTTTCTCATATATTTTTTTAATTTGCTCTTGCTCTGTTATATCTATAAAATATATGGCTAAAGCTTCATCTTCTATAATATATGTGTCTACTTTAAAAATCTTATTATTTCTGGAAAGCTTAAATTCACGATTTTCATCTGTATTCCATAAGTCTTCACTTTTAATACCTGTGATTGCAAAAATATCTGCACCTTCAATGCCATCATACTTGAAAACATCATCAATTCTCTTACTGGCACTTCTAACCTTACCTTCTTTACATATTACACACATAGGTATTGGTGTATTATCCACTAGACATTTTGCGCCTTCATAGTTATTATCATTTATCATAAATAGCACTCCTTCCTCGAGGAATTATTTGTTCATTTTTCGATTTATCTTTTCTCTAAGTCCAAATCCCATTTCAAAAAATCCTATAAAGCTCAGTAACATCTGACCTAACATAGTTAAGAAAAAAACTATTGTCAAAAGTACCCCAACAGTATTGCTCCACTTCTTTTTCTTCACTAGAAAGAATAAAACTGCTATACCTTGAATTTGAAAAAAGAATTGAAATAAAACTCTACAATTTATCTCTAAAACATCTCCGCCCTGTATCTCTAAAAATCTTATAAATACAGTAGCAAAGTATAATATTATTGCACCCCACACAGTTCCTTTAGGAAATGTAAGAGTGTCAATAGGTTTCAATTTATAGACTAAACTTTTTCCTTTTGTTTCTATACTACTTAATATCTTATATTCAAAATATGAAATAAAAGTGGCTAATATAACAAGTACACTTGGCAGTGCATTTGTCATCATTGTATATATATCAATTAACTCTTCTATTCTTTGAGTTTTTGGAACATCTTCCAGTCCTAAAAGGCTTATCACATCTTTAGATTGAGCTCCAATAACAGCTATCTCATTTATTCCTCTGCTTATTTTTTCTCCCAATGGTTCTCCAAAAGTAGATAAAATACCAAAAGCTAGTGTAAGTAAAATCGTTGTAAAAAATATGCTTAATAATATAGTTTTATAACCATCTTTTTGTTTTTTACCTAACGTAAGATTTATAAACAATGGTGTTATTGTAATTATAATAAGTAAATTTATAATATCCATTTTAAACTCCAAATACTTTACAGTTTGCAAATCATTATATCATATAATTAAGTTTTTTTCAATTAAAAACAGACACTGCTATAATAAGTAAACTTAATAAGTTCAACTCTTCATTTACAACAAATGTCTGTTATATTTTTATTTTTTAATTTTCAAATAGATTATTCAGCTACATAAGGTAATAATGCAACAATTCTAGCACGTTTTATTGCTTTTGCAACTTGTCTTTGGTGTCCAGCACAAGTACCTGTGATTCTCTTAGGTAAAATTTTACCTCTTTCTGTGATGTATTTTCTTAGTTTTTCAACATCTTTATAATCTATGTTTTCTGCCTTATCAGCACAGAATTGGCAAACTTTACGTCTTCTCATGCCTGAAGGTCTTTTTTTATCGAACATATTTATTCTCCTCTCTAAAAGCTTCTCTCAACCATTCCTAATTAAAATGGTAAATCATCTTCAAAGCTTGCTAATCCGTCTGAACTTTCATCGGACATAGCTTTGAATCCATCAGGAATATCATCTGTTGAGTTGCCACTTGTTCTTTTTTCTCCCCATTCTAAAAACTCTACATTGTTTGCTACTACGTCTGTAGTGTACACTGTATTTCCGTCTTTATTTTGATAACTACCTGTTTGGATTCTACCTTGAACTCCTACCAATCTACCTTTTTGCAGGTATTTTTCACAGTTTTCAGCTTGTCTTCCAAAAACAGTTATCCTAGGGAAATCTGTTTGTTTTTCTTTACCTTGCCCAGTTGGTCTATCAATAGCTAATGAAAAAGTCGCTACTGCCATCTGAGTGCCAGAAGTATATCTAACTTCGGGATCTCTTGTAAGTCTTCCAATCAAAACTACACTATTCATAAAAATCCCTCCTATTTTTCGTCTTTGTTGACAATTATATGTCTAACAACAGCATCTGATATTTTCAATCTTCTGTCTAATTCTTTAGGTAATTCAGTATTTGCTTTGAAGTTTATTAAAACATAGTATCCTTCATTTTTCTTTTGAATTGGATAAGCTAGTTTTCTCATACCCCAAACATCTACGTTCTCAACTTCGCCACCTTCTGCTATAATTTCTTTAACAGTTTCTACAAGTTGCTCTTTTCTAGTTTCTTCTAAAGTTCCGTCAAGAATAAATAAAATTTCGTAATTTGTCATATCTTTCACCTCCTCTATGGACTAATTGGCACCAACCCAACTTGGTGCAGAGAACAAATGTGAAACAATTTTCACATCCAACGTGTAAATTCACGCTATATTATTATACACTTTTTAAATAAAAAAGCAATATAAATTATCAAAAAAGATAATTTAATACAGCAAAAAAAAACTTGTGTTTTTTACTACATATTTTTTATCCCTCAATAATCGTCATTTCAGGTTTTTTAATTTTGACTTTTGTATTTGGTGCAATGGATTCAGTTATAAAAGCATTACCGCCAATTATACTTCCTTTTCCAATAATAGTTTCACCACCTAAAATAGTTGCTCCAGAATAAACTACAACTCCATCTTCCAAAGTAGGATGCCTTTTAACTCCAGACAAACTTTGACCACCTCTAGTTGACAAAGCTCCCAGTGTAACACCTTGAAACAGTTTTACATTATCACCAATTACTGTAGTTTCTCCTATAACCACTCCTGTACCATGGTCTATAAAAAAATACTCTCCAATAGTTGCACCTGCATTTATATCGATACCAGTTCTACTGTGGGCATACTCTGTCATAATTCTAGGGATTAAAGGTACATTCCTCTTATACAAAAGATTTGCAATTCTATACACGAAAACTGCATATATACCAGGGTAGGAAAACACAACTTGTTCTTTACTTCCTGCTGCTGGATCCCCTTGAAAAGCCGCCTCAATATCTTTGATTATAATTTTTTGTATTTCTGGCAGTTCCTCTATTATTTCTTCTACAATTTTATCTGCCATATCCATATTTTCAACAGAGCATTGTTTCTGAGAACAATTCAATGACCTAGCAATCTCTTTTTTCAACTGTACAGAAATAGATGTTATTTTCTGCCCTATAAAATATTTTGCTAAATCTGTATCTACATCTTCTTCCACGAAAAAGCTTGGAAAAATAAGTTGCCTTAATTCTCCTAAAATATTTATTATATTTTTTCTATTTGGTAATACAATTTCCGACCTATTCAAAAACAAATCTTCATTTTTGTAATTACCCCATATCTTATCCACTACTTTTTCAATAGTTATTTTACTATCATCTTTCATAACTTCTGTTATTCTCCTATTTCAACATTTTCCAACATACTTCTAAAAGACTTCAATCTTCTATATAATCTGTTCATTTCATTTAATCTTCTAGCTACCGTTATCGTATTACTTTCTCTATACATCAATATCAAATTCAATGTTTGCTCCAATTCATCACAAAGTTCTTGTAAATCTCTCTTAAATTGAGCTTTTATACTTTCAATATCTGTCGCTTTAGATTTTTTATAACCTTCTTCAACTGTATTTCCATCTGAAACATCGATATCAGTAATTGAATAATCGTACTCTATTCCGAAAATTTCAGCTACTTTTTCAGTCAATCTCTGCTTAAAGCTATTTATATGTAGATTAAATGTTTTTTCTAACTGTATCATTGAGCTTCTATCATTTTCATCTAAAAGAGGTAAGTTCTCTACTAAATCATCTGCTTCTTTATTTATGCTTTCAAGCTCCTGTCTCATTTTTCTAAACTTGTAATTCAACTGACCTATAGGCAACTGCAACGCTTCACTGTAAAGTCTTAATTTTGCAAAAACGCCTTTTATAATATCATATAGTTTCATTCTCACAGAGCTTGCTAATATTTCTTTTATTTTTTCACCGCAATCATCTAATATAGCCTGCTTTAATTCTTCTATGCCTATATTCTCCCTACCGCTTACTGGGAAAAGATTCACTTCATCAACGCCCATCAAATTGCATATCAAGTTGCTACAGTAATTCATATATTCATTCAAATCTTTTTCTTCAAGCAAATCAACTTTGTTTACTGCAAAATAGAACTTCGCCGCATGTTCTTTTGCGTTACTTAAAAATTCAATTTCTATTTCATTGATTGGACTGTCTACAGACAACATAAATATAACTGCATCGCTTTCTTTAACAAAAGAATATGCTGCTTCTGAGTTGTGTTTATGAATAGAACCAACACCTGGTGTGTCTACTAAAGTCAAATTATTTTTCAGGAAATC
>PDWI01013879.1_pt1 | contig 10589 bp, 8 predicted proteins | sample 1430891 | NCBI WGS metagenome assembly PDWI01 (sample SAMN01162508, study PRJNA174530) | Oral metagenome, whole genome shotgun sequencing project. | biome: Marine environment; feature: Marine mammal; material: Swab sample of the gingival sulcus; isolation source: swab sample of gingival sulcus... | reverse complement strand
TCCTACCCCGGATGATGCATTGCCTTGTGGGTCAGAATCAATTAATAATGTTTTTTTGCGTTTATATGATAAAGATGCAGCCAGATTAATAGATGTAGTCGTTTTTCCAACACCACCTTTTTGATTTCCAATAGCTATAATTTTTGATTTTTTTGTCATTTTCCACCTGAAAATTTTAGAATTTGACAAAAATAGCCTTTTTAAGCTTAAAAATCTTCAAAAAAATGAATAAATGTTTATGTTTTTTTTGTGATTAAACCTGGGTAGATAATGAAAATTATGTCAACTTAATGTTAACGTACTTACACGGAGGAGACTATAGTTTTAAAACATTCAAAGTTGTTCATCAAAAGGTCAGTCCACATGCGGTGATCTTTTTCACGTTTTGCAGTTAAATATATATTGGTGTTGTTTTAATGCAAAAAAAAATCGAAACTTGACATCAGTTTGAACTAAATATTCGGGATAAATTGTTTTAGTTGAATTGTTTATAAATTTATAAATGTTTCACGTGAAACATTGATGTTTCACGTGAAACATTGGTGAAAAAATGAAAACAGATTTTTTAGTGATAGGTAGTGGAATAGCAGGATTGTTTTTTGCTTTAAAAGCTTCGACTATGGGGGAAGTAACAGTTGTTACCAAAAAAAAGGAAGTTGATACAGCAACTAATCTTGCTCAGGGTGGAATTGCAGCAGTTATAGATAAAACAGATGATTTTAAAAATCATATCAAAGATACTCTCCTGGCAGGGGATGGACTATGTGACAACTCTGTTGTTGAGATGGTTGTTAAAGATGGTCCAGCAAGAATTAAAGATCTTATTGATATAGGCGTTAATTTTCAAAGGGATAATAATGGCTTACTTAGCCTTGGTAAAGAAGGAGGTCATTCTCACAGGAGGGTAGCACATTCTTATGATCTTACCGGGCGAGAAATTGAACGCGCATTGGTAGAAAAAATAGATAAATCTGCGAATGTAAGCGTACTGGAAAATCAAATGTGCGTGGATTTAATAGTAAAAGATAAAAAATGTATTGGTGCATATATTCTAGATGAGGAAGAAAATATAGTAGAGTATAGAGCTCGATTTGTTGTTCTTTGCACTGGTGGTGCTGGGAAAGTTTATCTTTATACGAGTAATCCTGAAATTGCTACTGGAGATGGAATTGCCATAGCTCACAGGGCTGGTGCTGAAATAAAGGATATGGAATTTGTTCAATTTCATCCAACATGTCTTTATCATCATAATGTTAGAAATTTTTTAATATCTGAAGCCGTACGTGGTGAAGGAGCAAAGCTTCTCAATGAAAATGGTGAAAGGTTTATGGCTAGATATGAGCCAGAAAAAATGGAACTTGCAACAAGGGATAAAGTTGCAAGAGCTATAGATTCAGAGATGAAAAAAAGTGGCCAGGATTGCGTTTACCTTGATATAACCGAAAAATCTAAGGAATATTTACAGAGAAGGTTTCCTACAATATTCAATAAATGTAAATCGTTAGGGATTGACATATCAAAGGAACCCATACCGGTTGTTCCAGCAGCGCATTATCTTTGTGGTGGAGTTGTTACAGATAAGGATGGAAAAACAACTATAGAAAATCTTCTTGCTCTTGGGGAAACTGCACGTACAGGATTGCATGGTGCAAACAGACTCGCAAGTAATTCTTTACTGGAAGCAGTTGTTTATGCAAACAGGGCTTATAAATATTGTGAAACAGTTTTTAAAAAGGTTGCTATCAGTACGGAAACTAACCTTGAAAAAAATATCTATAAAAACAATACATTAAAGCCATATATTGAAGAAGAAATTCTGGTTAATCATAACTGGGATGTGTTAAGAAGGATAATGTGGAATTATGTAGGTATCGTTCGTAAAAAATCACGTTTAGAGCTGGCTGATCTAAAAATTGAAGAAATTAAAAAGGAAATAACCAGGCTGTATTTGTCTATAGTTTCCCAATTAATAATAGAGAGCGCTTTGAAGCGTGATGAATCCATAGGGCTTCATTATTTGTCTGATGAAAAATGATAAATAAAGAACTTAATCTGTTTTTCAAGGATTATAAGGTGATAACTGTGACAGAGCTGGAGGTATTGCCGCAAAAAAATCACATTCAGTATTCTTTGGATTATTTTACCGCCTTACAGACTCTGTTTTTGGAGGCTCCCGAATTCAGGGTAAAGGCATCATATGAGAAAATATCATGATTCTGAAAAAATATTTAAAGATCTGCAAGAATTGAAAAATTTTTCAACCTTGGTTATAAGGTGAAGGTTTTGTAGACTTCATAAAGTAGTTATTCCAGGATCAATATGGGTTATATAAATAGCAGTTTTTTTACATTGAAAGAGGCTTTAAACATTTAAACAGCTGGAAAGGAGCTATTATTATGGCAACGCGTGAAGAATTGGAAGAAATGTATGACGACTGTCAAGAAACCCCGGATTATATCGAAGTTGCAATCGGTGCCCTTAAAGATATAGATGACAAAGAGTGGGCCGAAGAACTTTACGAGGAAGGAGCTGATTGGGCTGCTACCGCCATGGACTTTGTTGCCCTGATGAAGGGGGCTCGAATTATCCTGGGTGATGAAGAAAAGGCTGCGGAATACTTTGAACAGGCAAAAGGATCCTGCACCAACGCTGCTGAAATATGTACATTAGCAGAAGCTGTTGCCGAAAGTGACCAGAAAGACGAAGCGAGAGAATTATTTCTTGCAGCTGCTGAAAAAGCAGCAAAACCTCAGGATTTTCTGGTTCTTGCACAAAAGATTAATGATATTCTTGAAGATAGTGCGTTGGCAGCGGAAATCAGCGGTAAGGGAAAAGCACAATGCAAGACTCTTGCGGATTTTGCAGAACTCGCAAAAGGCTTGAAAAATGATTTTAACGATGAAGAGCAAGCAAAAGACATTCTTCTCTCCGCAGTAGACATTTGTAAAACCGGTGATGATTTTTCCAGCCTTGCAGCAAAAGCGGATGAGCTTTTTCCAGGCAGCGACATGGGACTAAATCTCTATAAATCTGCCGAAGACAAGGTAAGCACTGGTATAGACATGGGAAGTCTCGCAAAAGCAGTTGTTACTAATCTTGATGACAAGGAGTATGGAAAAGAACTCTTTAGCAAAGCTCTGGATATGACTGAAACGGGACCGGATTTCGTAAAACTGGCTGTAATGGTTAAGGAAGCCCTTGATGATAATGAGCTTGCTCTTGGTATTTACCAGAAAGCAAATGAAAAGAGTACAGAATATCAAGAACTTATTGCTCTTAGTGATGCGATTATTAAAAATACTGGCAATAAGGCATTTGCCGGAGAAGTTCTTCTGAAGGCATCCAAGGCAGAGAGTAAAACTGTGAATCTTGTAAAGATCGCCCAAAAATTTGCTGGAGAACTTGAAAATAAAAACAGTGCAATTGAGGTATTGCATGACGCTGAAAACGCAGTCAAGACCAATGCGGATTTTAATGCCGTTGCTGATGCTGTCCTGGAAATTGGCGAAGATGAGCAGTGGCTTGCTGATATAAAGCTTCAAAAAGAGAAACGAGCAGAATTTGGTACGCTTTATGATGAATTTATCAAGGCTGAGCAGGAAGCGGAAAGCAGTGCAGCTCTCAAAAATCTCGGTCACCGGGTCTTTGAAACAACTGCTGATAAACCCTACACCAGAAAGCTCTATGTCAATGCCGGGAAGAAGAATCCGGGCTTCAATGAATCTCTGGAGCTTGCCGAATATATCGTCAAAGACCTCGAAGATAAGGAATGGGCAACCAGAATCTATCAGCAGCTTCTTGATGGAAGCGATGATTTTGTTCAGCGAAAGAATATTGCTCAGGCAATTATGCGCAACGTTGGAGATGAGCTACTTGCGGAAAGTATCATCAAAGGGCTCGAAAAAGATGCTGAAAAGGCAACTGATTTCATGAAGCTTGGCGTGCTTGCGGTCACTGTTCTCGGCAATAATGACTGGGCAAAGGCTCTTTTTAATACGGCAAAGGACAAATGTGAAAATAAATTCCAGATCCTGGTTCTTGCTGATAAGGTAATTGCAAGTCTTGGCGATATAGAATTTGCGAGGGAGCTTTATGATGTTGTTTTTGCAAATCTCACAGCTGGAGATCAAATTGCAAATTTCTTTGATGCGGTGAAGACTCAAACTGGTGATGACACTCTGGTTAGAGAATATCATGTGCGGCTTGGTGAGAAATTCACCAATACCAAGGATCTTGTTGCTCTTGCAGAAAGTGCCGCACGGCGCTTTGATGATGAGGCCCTGGTTGCGAGTCTGCAGCCTGCCGATTCAAACCATGAAGGTTTTTTTGATTTTCTTAAGAGATAAAGCCTTGCTTGTTATATAGGCTCGTTTTTTGCTAAACATTTCGAGCTGGAATTATGTAATAGAAAAATCGCCATGGATATCTTCTGATTCATGGCGATTTTTGCTGCTTAATAAAAAAATTAATGCAGTCCTCCCTCAAAGATTAGGGGGATTTTGTTGTTCTTCTCTCTTTTTCAATCAAATAGATGGAATATTTCAAAAAAGCGTATCTTGCCGCCCCAAAAACAGGTATAGTCAGGGGTATCCATATTCTTTTACTCAGCCAGACTGGCTGATAAATTTAACAAGACAATCAATTCAATGCGGGTCCCTGTTTGTATAAAGGCGGACTTTTAATGGGTTTCCTTGATTGGATTGCAATACAGGAGACGTTGTGCAACAGAATATAAAAATTTTCATTACCTCGTGTTTTGTTGTTTTGGGGTTCACTATTCATGCGGGTGATGCCCTGTCTACTACCACGTTTGAGGAGTGGATTGAGTCTTTTTACCAGGAAGCCCGAAAAGAAGGTATTACCAGAGATACATATAATGCAGCTTTTAAAGACGTCGTCGAGCTAGACAGGCGGGTAACCAAAAAAGCAAATTATCAGCCGGAGTTCAAAACCCAGATATGGGATTATCTTGATGCCAGAGTAAATTCCATGAGCGTAAAGAAAGGCCAGAGAATGGCTCGTTATTACAGCCGAACTTTGGATGCAGTAGAGAAACAGTTTCAGGTTTCTCGTTATATTCTTTTGGCTATCTGGTCAATGGAGTCGAATTATGGGGAGGTTCTAAAGAAAAAATCCAGACTGCATTATGTCCCCCAGGCCCTGGCAACTCTTGCCTATAAAGATGAGAAGCGGCAAAAATTCGCAAAGAAACAGCTTATAGCTTTGTTAAAAATTTTACAGGCAGGATATATTGACAGAGATAGCATGACCGGTTCCTGGGCTGGTGCTATGGGGCATACGCAATTTATCCCTACAAGTTATCTGGCCTATGGAGTGGATATGGATGGGGATGGAAGACGGGATATCTGGAATTCAATACCGGATGCCCTGGCAACAGCCGCAAATCTCTTGCATAAAAATGGTTGGAAACCTCGGAAAACCTGGGGATATGAAGCTGTTTTGCCTGATAAATCAGCATCTTTTGAAGCTCTTGAAGGAAAAACAAAAACGCTTAGGGAGTGGCAGGAAATGGGAGTTGTCCGTATGGGGGGAGGGGGTTTTCCACGACCTGGAGATAAAGCTGTTCTGAAACTTCCTGCAGGGATAGATGGCCCCGTCTTTCTGATGTTAAAAAATTTTTATGTGCTTAAGCGTTATAATAATGCGGATGCTTATGCTCTGGCTGTTGGCGTTTTAGCAGACAGAATTGCAGGATATAAGGATATAAAGGGAGATTGGCCGCGTCCCGCAGGCTCCCTGTCTTTTGATGAGAAAATAGAGCTTCAGGGCTTGTTAAAAACAAAGGGATACTATGACGGAAAGATAGACGGCTATTTGGGAAGCGGCAGCCGGTCAGCGATAAAAGCCTTTGAAAAAGCCAGTGGGCTCGCCGAAACAGGACAGCCGACCAAAAATCTTCTTAAAAAATTACGATAGTCTATTTTGGGCAAAGAGTGGTAAAATCGGCCCCTGTCAATTGTGCAAGATCGGCAGGGGTCAGTTCTATTTCCATTCCTCTTTTACCGGCACTCACCAGGATTGATTGTTGCGATTCGGCAGAGGAATCTATAAACGTTTTTAATTTCCTTTTCTGTCCCAGTGGACTGACACCACCAAGTACATACCCTGTGGTTTTCTGAACCAGCGTTTGATCCGCCATCACCGCTTTTTTTGCTTTGTTTGCTCTGGCAATATGTTTCATGGAAAGCTGGCTGATTACCGGAATTACAGCAACAACGAGTTCCCCGCTATCCATCTGGGTGACCAGAGTCTTGAAAACTTTTTTCGGGTCCAGTTCCAGTTTTTCTGCTGCCTCCATTCCATAGGAACCATGTTTGGGATCATGTTCATACTGATGGATCGTAAATTTGATTTTTGCTTTTTTCGCTGCGTTAATTGCTGGTGTCATTTTCTTTTTCGGAATAAATTTCATCTGCGATATCAACACCGGTTCCACAACAATCCGGGCAATCTTCATGGGTAAACATGAATCTGCTTTCACCGAGAAAGCGTGAGGTCTGGCCGGAACCATTACACGCGGGGCAAGGTTTATTTCTTCTCTCCTGCTGTTCACCTGGTTTCATGGTAATACTCCTCCAATCAGTATAATTTGTGAAAAAGTATAGTACACCAATTGTGTTCTGTTTTGCAAAAATGGAGCGGGATGATTAGCTTGGTAGTGTTTGTATGTCTGGACAATGGCGTATTAAAAATTATTAACGACAACATAGGGAACAGGGAATTATATGGCTAAACATACAGAAAATAAACTTTTTACCTTTCTTGCTCTGGGAATTTTTTTATTCACCCTTTCAGGATGTGCGTCAACCTATTACAGCGCAATGGAAAAAGTGGGAAAGCATAAGCGGGATATTATGGTCGACCGGGTTGAGGACGCCCGAGACTCTCAAGCTGAAGCTCAGGAACAGTTTAAATCTGCATTGGAACAGTTTGATTCTATTGTTAAACTCCAGGAGACTGATCTGAAAAAGGCATATGACAGTCTAAATGGAGAATATGAAAATAGTGTTGCAGCAGCAGATCGTGTCTCTGGCAGAATAAAAAAGGTAGAATCAGTCGCTGAAGCCCTGTTTGAAGAGTGGGAAGAGGAGCTTGAGCAATATCAAAACGCCAAACTGAGAAGGTCCAGCAATATCCAGCTCCAAAAAACAAAGACCAGATACCGTGATATGCTCTCCAGTATGCGCCGGGCCGAGAAATCCATGGAGCCGGTACTAAAAATATTTAAGGACAATGTACTGTTTTTAAAACACAATCTGAATGCTCAAGCTATTGGTTCTCTGCAATCTGAATTTACAAATCTTAAGGGCGAAATTGACAATCTGATTATCCAGATGAACAAAGCTATCGAATCATCAAACAGATTCATCAAAGACATTCAATAGAGGTTTCCTCAAGGATTTACAGTAAAAATGCAGGATGCCAACAGGTTTTTTTCATTAAACCTGTTGGCATTTTTTTTAGAATGGCCAAATCAACGGGATAAATATCGTTGAAGCAACGACCACAAAAATATTTAATGGAATCCCCAGCTTCATATAATCCATAAAACTATATCCACCAGGGGCATAGACCATCAGATTTGTCTGATACCCCACGGGCGTTGCAAAACAGGCACTTGCTCCAAAACAGATTCCCACAATAAAGGGTTTGGGATCAACTCCTATTCCCAGTGCAGTTGAAATCGCAATGGGCAAAAGCAGTACTGCGGTCGCATTATTACTCAAAACCTGGGTACATATTGAGGTGAGCAGAATGATTGCTCCAAGGATAATCGTTGGTGAAAATCCGGAGAAGAGGCTAATAAAACTCTCTGCATAAAGTTGACTTGCCCCGGTTTTCTGCATTCCTGTCCCCAGGGCGATAGTTCCTGCAATCAGCAATAATACATCTCCCTGTAATGAGCGGTATGCGTCCCGCATTTGTATGCAGCCTGTAATTATCATCAAAAAGGCGGCAGTCAGGGCACAGGTCATAATATCTGCTAATCCCAGAGTTGCAGTACCTATCATGCAAACAAAGTTAATTATTGACCACCATGCCTTTTTTTTGTGAACCAGCTCCTCGTAAACATCCTCAACAACAATAAAATCCGTACCTGAGCGAATTGGATCCAGTTTTGATTCATGGCACCAGATAAGCAGCATATCTCCTGTTTGCAGCTTCACATCACAAATCTGTTTTTCGGTGAAGTGAAGGTTGGATCGTTTTACTGCAATTATGTGGATATCCGGGTCTTCCGCCAACTCTGTTTTGTGGAGTGCCATTCCACGAAGAGAAGAATGGGGGGAAATAATAAGTTCGACCACAATGGGAGCGTCTTTTTGTGCCCCGAGGTTGAGCCCTTTTTCAGAACCTGGCAGTTCTATTTTTTCGTTATGCAGGATACCAACTACATCGTTTAGGGAACTTTTTATAAGCAGGATATCTCCCGCATCAATGCTGGTATTATCCCGTTCGGGATGATAGACATGAGATTTTTTTATTACCTCAATAATGTCCACTTCCGGGTATTTTCCACTAAATGCATCCCTGGCATTGCATCCTGCCAGCGGACTGTTTTTGGGTACCCGCAATTCTGCAAGGTATTGGCGGTGTTCGCTGTTTTGGAGCTGGCAGACCGGGTTGGTAAGTGCCGGTAGAATTTTTGGTGCTATATAGTAAAGAATTATTATTCCCGTAATTGCCAGTGGAACCCCGAGAATGGAAAGTTCAAACATTGTGAGGCTTCCATAACCGGAATTGGTACTGAGATTGCTGATAATGATATTGGTGGAGGTTCCAATAAGGGTACATGTCCCTGCAAGGATAGAGGCGTAGGATACGGGGATGAGAAATTTGGATGGAGACAGCCCAAACTCGCAGCACATTGTCATTACCACAGGAATAAAAAGGATAACCACCGGCGTATTGTTGATAAATGCAGAGGTTATGGCCACAGAAAGCAGAATAATGATCAATGCCAGCTTATAGCTGCCATTTGCCAGCTGGATTATTTTCCTGCCGAGAAATTCCACCCCGCCGGTTCTCATCATTCCCTTGGACACCACAAACATCGCACCGACAGTAATCAGAGCAGGGTTGGCAAAGCCGCCGATGGCCTCTGTGGGGGTAAGGATACCGCTCACCACGAGAAGCACCATGATTCCTATGGCTGTAAGATCAACCGATATCTTTTCCGTAACAAATAAATAAAGTGCTATGAGTAGAATTGTCGAAACTATCCAGATATCCATAATTTAAATAGTACGTGATTTATTAGGTTTATATGAAAGTCATCACTGAGGGTTCGGAACCTGCAGTCGAGATTTTCATTGGTCGTTGTGGCTGAGGCATTTGCTCCAGCCATGTTGGTTAGTTTGTTATTCCTGAAAACAGGAAAAATCGAAATTATTTTAAAAAATCGAAACTATTTTACTATAACAGGAATATGCAGTAAAATGCGCCCTTTCTTTTATTTGCCAATTGAGGAAAGGTTTTTTGTCCAGAGAGTTTTTTTCATTTACCAACGAAGATGGCCTTCTGCAAGGCAATGCTGTTGCTGGCGGGAGCAGGTTTGACTGGGGAAAGCCCCAAATAAAGGTCAAATTTATGCACCGTGGACTTGAACGGGGCGGTTCCCTGGACGGTTTTTTACGGCAATTTCCCGGACTAACCCCACAGTGGGGGGATTGTCTGTTTGATTTTGATGTGGACAGCCGGGATTATGACTGGCTGGTAGTGTATCAGGATTTACCCAATGAAAGGGGCAGCAGCCTGTTTGTGGAGGAAAAACTGGCCTGTGCCAGGGAACGCACCATGATTATAACAGGTGAGCCGTCCACAATTACTGTCTTTGGCAAGGATTATCTTAATCAGTTCGGATCGGTGTTAACTTTTCAGGAACCCTGGGCCATGAGGGGGCATTCTAATGTTATTTATCATCACCCAGGTCTTATCTGGCATTATGGACTTCCTTATGGAAAGGGCAGTTTTATTACCTGGGATCAGATAAACGCAACTCCGCCGCCGGAAAAGACAAAACTGATTTCAACTGTTTGTTCCAGACGAACCGGAAAAGTTACCCTGCACTCCACCCGCGTGGATTTTACCTGGCGGCTTAAAGATGAGCTTCCTGAACTGGATATCTATGGTCACGGAGTGAATCCGATGGATGATAAGGCGGAGGCTCTTGACAGCTATCAGTATCATATAGCCGTGGAAAATCATGTGTATGATCATCATTTAACCGAAAAACTACCGGATGCCTTTTTAGGTTATACCCTGCCATTTTTCCATGGGGCGCCAAATACGGATTTATATTTTTCAAAAGAGAGCTTTATCCCCATTGATATAAATAATTATTCGAGATCAAAGGAAATTATAGCTCACCATCTTGCTAATAATGAGTATAAGGATCGTCTTCCATATATCATTGAGGCACGGCGGCGGGTGCTGGAAGAGCAAAATCTGTTCAGTATTTTAAATACGCAGATCACCAGGCAGGAAAGCCTTATCAAAAAGGAGACGATGGGCAAGGTTATCAGAAACAGACCGACCATGAGAATGAAAAACCCGTTGAAAGGGGC
>PDWI01010170.1_pt1 | contig 10589 bp, 7 predicted proteins | sample 1430891 | NCBI WGS metagenome assembly PDWI01 (sample SAMN01162508, study PRJNA174530) | Oral metagenome, whole genome shotgun sequencing project. | biome: Marine environment; feature: Marine mammal; material: Swab sample of the gingival sulcus; isolation source: swab sample of gingival sulcus... | reverse complement strand
AAAAAAATATACTTAAAGCTTTCGGTATAGAAGAAGAGCAAATTTTTAAGTATGTAAATTCGCTATAATTGTATGTGATAAAATTATAGCGAATTTAGGGTATAATCTCCTACATCTCTATCATTTCGTAGCCGAAGCTCAATAAATCCAAGATTTTCTTTTCCCTTTTGTGACAAGTAAATATTAATATCTGCCTGTCTAAGCCTGATAAATAAGAAAGCAATCTTTTTAGCCTTGTTTCGTCTATCTGTGAAAAGCTATCATCAAAAAACAACGGTATTTTTTTGTCGCCATTGGCTAGTGAGGCTAAGGCTATTCTGAGTCCTATGTATATGAGGTCTATACTTCCCATGCTCAGATTTTCTAGCTCTACCAATTTGCCACTGCTTTTATCTTTTAAAAAGACTTTTAGCTGTGCACTTACCTTTATGTCATCGTACTTTCCATCTGTAGCTACAGAGACTACTTCTGCTATGCTCTTATTGACCTTTGGCATTACAGTTCTTTGAATGTTTTCAATGGAAAAAGCTATCTTTTCGAGCACTATATCTAGGACTTTTAGTCTTTTGTCATCCTCTGCCCTCCTAGCTTCTAGGGTCTCAATCTCCTCTTCTACCTCTTGAATCGAAAAGCCTCCCTCTTCTAATATCCTTATGTTTTCAGCGACTTTTTCAAGCTTTTCCTTTTCGCTGTAATAATTTTTGCTTAAACTTTCTTTTTTTCTTTCTAGAAAAGCTCTATCTAAGTTCTCTACTCTCTCGTCGAGTTGCTCAAAACAAAGCTCCCCATAACTTAAATCACCTAACTTTTCATCTAGCATTTTTTTAGAAAAGTCTAGGTCGCTCTTTTTATCTGAATACTGTTTTCCTTTTAAATAAAAATCGTCGAGATGGTCTAAGTCTACAAGTCCTAAGTCTTGCTTGGCTTTAGCGAAAGCATCCTTACTTAAACCTTCCCTATATAAAATCTCATCTAAGTTATCGTACTTATCCTTAATCTTTAAGTCTAAACCTTTTATCTTTTTCTCTACTTTTAATTCTTCTTCACGTTTAAGCATAGAAAGACTTAATTTTAAACCTACTTCATCCAACTTCTCTTCTAAGTCCTCTACTTTAGCAAAACCCCTATCTGCTAAAATACTATCTATATCATCTTTTTTTATTTTTATTATCTCCCCTATTTCACTTACTTGATGCTCCAAGTTTTCTGCAAATACCTTTCTATTATGCCAAAAATAAAAGAAAATATTAAGTAAGATTATCGCTCCTAAAATTAAGTAAAATGCCGACTTAGCACTAAGATAAAATCCTAAAGCTACAAGTAATATGGAAAGCAATAAGAGAACGTCTTTAAGTGTAAGCCTTAATTCCTTAAACTTCCTTAATTCCTCTTTCTTTTGTCCTAAGTTTTCGTTCTCTAAATCTATTTCTCTTTGAAACTGTGTAATCTTATCCAAGTCTTTTTTTAAGAGTTTTTTCTGAAGTGATAAGTCTTCTACATTAGAAGAAGCTAGCAAACTATTATCTAATTCCAGTTTTTCATTTTGTAAATTTTTAGCCTCTTCGATTATGCTTTGTTTAGACTTATCAAAGCCCCTTATTTCTGACTCTAGCTCCTTTAATTCTAAAACCCTCTGATAAGAAAACTTTTCAAATTTTTTAAGCTCTGCCACTTCGCCTTCTAAGAAGCTAATCTTATTAAATAACTTATCTGCCTCTTCTTTTATTTTATTTTTTTCTAGTTTATTTAATTCTTCTAAATCATTATTATTTTCTTTTATCTGCTTGGAAATCTCCTCAAGATTCAGTTTTAATTTATCTTCTACTTCCCTTAAATTAGCTATTTTCTTCTGTGTTTCTTCTGCTTCAATTAACTTACTAGCAAGCTCTTTAAGTCTTTTTTCTCTTAGAGCATAAGGACTTTTTGACTTTCTCGCACTTCCTATTAAATCCTTTTCTTCTTTTATCTTTTCTATAACTTTATTTACGGAAATAGTGGCATCGTTGGTCTTTTCGATATTACTTATGTATTTTTTTAGCTCAGCAAGTACAGTCTCATCTGTTGCACTACTCATCTGAGCAAGTGAAACGGTATTTTTAAACATTATCTTACTTAGTCCAAGATGTTTTTTAGCAAAATTTGGCTCTCTAAAAACCTCGTCCATCTCATAGTCAGCACTTAGGTCTTTAGCATGCTCGTCATAGATTTTTACCTTTGGATTTTTGGATAAAAAGTCCTTTTCTATGTGGATAATTTTTTCGTCGTCAAAAATACTCATGCTTCCGCTGTAAGCCGAACCATCCCATGGTTCGTACTTTATTATTTTTTCGTCGCGGATTCTCTTTTTTATTCCAACTTTGTAGTTATGATAGAACATCGCCTCGATAAAACTGTGAAGAGTGGACTTGCCGCCCTCATTTTCAGCATAAATTATATTTATCCCCTCGCCGAAGTCTATTTCTCTATCTTTTATCTGTCCGAATCCCTTAATAAAAACCTTCCTAACGTCCATTTTCATCCTGCTCCTCATAAAGCATAGAAATCCCTAACTTGTAGGCTTCCCTATAAATATCATCACTTAATTCTTTTTCATCAAAGCTTCTAGCGAACTCCCCTATAAAGCCATCCTCATTCTCATCTACTATTCTTTCTAAGTCTACCGCAAGGCGAGTTTTGTCTATTACTTCAAAATAATAAGTTTCAAAATATCTTTGTATCACTTCCTTATTAAGATGCAAATGAACATTTCTATATCCGGTAAATATTATCCTTAAAAAATCTTCCAAGTAATCCTCACTAGCCTCTTTTATCTTTTTAATTACAGATGAAATCACATCCTGCTCGTTTATCTCTATGACTAGCTTTATAAAACGTCTTTTACAAAATGCTTTAAAAGAAAATGATGAACTCTCTCCGATTTTTCCCAGGACGAAGCCATGCTCTCCGCTTTCCCCGAAGTCAAGTGGCTCTAATGAACCTGCATAAGCCATATTTTCATATAAAAATTGTGGCTTGTGTATGTGCCCTAAGGCTATATAGTCATAGCCTAAGCTCTTTATTTCTTCTTTATTTAAGTAGCAATACCCATCATCATTAAAAACGTTGCCGTGTAGCATTAAAATATTCTTGTATCCCTCCCTAGGACTAACTAGTTTAGAAATATCTAGGGCAGATTTTTCTTCGAAGTAAAACGCATTACCACTTATAGTGCATTTTTTATCTTCAAAAACTAAGGTCTCGAAGTCATTTCTTATTATGTAAACATTGTCTGCCCAAGCTATTTTTTTATATATTTTTTCACACGACAAAGGGTCGTGATTACCTGAAATCATCACGACCTTGCACTGTGTTATTTCGGAGAACTTATAATTTATATTTAAAAGTTCTCCTGTTTTTATGTATTTTGATTCAAAAATATCTCCACTTAGTAGTAAAAAATCTATCTTGTTTTGCTTGACAAATTCTATTACTCTAAAAAGACTAGCGACTAGCTCATATCTTCTTTCCTGCCCTTTTTCAAAGGAAAAACTGGCATTTTTAAACTTAAAGCCTATATGCAAGTCGCTAATATGAACAAAGGAAATATCCTTATAGTTTGACTCCATAAGCAACTCCTAATGCCGCTCCAGTTTGCAATAATTCATTAGTTCGCTCAACCTCTTTTAGCTTATGTGCCATAAACTCAAGTGGTGTAGCTTGCAATTTGTTATTTACTATAGATACTGTATTTCCATACCTCTCTTCTTTGATAAGTTTTGCTGCATAAGTACCAAACTTAGTAGCGAGGATTCTATCGTAAGGAGATGGTGAGCCACCTCTTTGTTGGTGACCTGGAATAGTTACTCTTGTTTCCATTCCGAGTTCTTTATTTATCTGTTCTGCAAGTCTATAAGAAACTGTTTGATGGTGCATTTTTGCTCTTGCTTCTTTAAATTCACTCTTGCTCATTTTTGCTTCTTTTGCTGATTTTGCACCCTCTGCAACTGCTATTATTGAGAAGTTTTTGCCTTTTTTACGTCTGTCTTCTAAAGCCTTGTATATCTCTTTTACTTCGTAAGGCATCTCTGGAAGTAGGACTACATCGGCTCCGCCAGCAAGTCCCGCATAAAGGGTAAGCCAACCTACCTTGTGTCCCATAAGTTCTACTAACATAACTCTATCATGAGAATCCGCTGTTGTATGGATCCTATCTATTACTTCTGTAGCTATATCTACAGCACTTAAAAAACCAAAAGTTAGATCCGTTCCAAAGATGTCATTATCTATAGTTTTTGGTAGACCGATAACATTAAGTCCCTGCTCTCTAAGTAGGTTCGCATTCTTGTGAGTTCCGTTCCCTCCGAGTGTAACCAGACAATCTAAGTTCCATTTTTCGTAGTTTTTAACCATATTTTTTACTTTATCAACACCGTCTTCTTCAATCTTTTTCATTTTTTTAAATGGTGTTCTCTTTGAACCTAACATAGTTCCACCACGTGTTAAAATTCCAGAAAAATCCTTAGAAGTAAGCTTCTTGTGGTTGCCGTCTATAAGTCCTTGATAACCGTCTGTAACACCAATAAATTCACAGTCAAACATCTCGTAAGATGCCTTTGCAACACCTCTTATCGCCGCATTTAGTCCCGGACAATCTCCACCACTTGTAAGTATACCTATTCTCTTTTTCATATTTTTTCTCCTAAAATTGTCTTATTAGTTACATATAAATATATTTTAGCATAAAAAATGGCTATTTTAAACTGCTCTTAGAAAGATATTTATATATAGATATAATTATTTTTAAAAGAAAAAGTGACTATGGTATATTATTGTTTAATTATTTGTGACTTGGGGATAATAGATGATGACTCTAGGTTAGTGAGTTTTATGCTAAAATTAGATGAATATTAATTATATGCCTAAAGAATATACATTTAGTTTTTCTTAGCATTCATATTAATGTTTTCCTTTCCGAGACATTGGCTCCCTATAGCTAATGTCTCTTCCTTTTGGAAAAAATTTTAATATTTGTAATCTTAAGAAATGTTGAAATCCGACATGTTTATCCCTATTGTAATTCTATGTCGAATGGCTTTCTCTTTTTTGTTGGGCATGTCGGATTTCGATAATAATGTTAATATTTGTAATCTTAAGAAATGTTGAAATCCGACATGTTTATCCCTATAATAATTCTATGTCGAATGGCTTTCTCTTTTTTGTTGGGCATGTTGGATTTCTAATTATTTTTATTTCAAAGTCCTAATGTACTTCTCATAGGCAAATATTGATGCACCAATAGCTCCTGTATACTGAGCTAGTGGCGATACGTGTAGCTTGTGTCCTGTGGCTTCTTCTAGGGCTTTTACCACTCCTGAATTTTTGGCTACTCCACCTGTCATTACTACCTCATCTACTAGACCTACCCTCTTACTGAGGCTAGCTGTTCTCTTTGCTACTGAAAAATGTATACCAGCAATTATATCTTCTTTTTTTGTCTTTTTTGATAGGTGGCTTATTACTTCAGACTCGGCAAAGACTGTGCAAGTGGAACTTATGCTAGCTCTATTTTCTGATAAGTCGTGTAGTCTACCCATATCATTTATGTCGATTTCTAGCACCCTAGCCATAACGTCTAAGAAACGTCCTGTTCCAGCAGCACACTTATCATTCATTACAAAGTTTTCTATCATACCCTTGGCTCCGACTTTTAAAACCTTGGCATCTTGTCCCCCTATATCAATAACACTGCCAACATTAGGAAAAAGATAATAGGCTCCCTTAGCATGACAGCTGAGTTCACTCATTTGCTTATAAGCTATTTCTATACTATTTCTGCCATAACCAGTAGCAAGAATATATTTCATATCTTCTATCTTAAGTCCAGATTCTTTCATAACTTCTGCTATTGCTCTATCCGGACCCGAAGTACCCGCTCCAACATCTATTACAGATTTTGCAACTATGATTTTGCCATCTTCCATTATCAGAGCTTTTGATGCTGTTGAACCAACATCTAAACCTAGTGTATATACCTTTTCCATGTCTCCTCCATTAAAACATTTCTTTCTTTATTCTCTTCTTCACCCTTTTTGATAAAGCCTTTAAATCTACCTTCCCTACACTTGTTAATTGTGCCTCTTCAAAAAACATATAATACTTAGGAACTGCATAAATCGGTAAATTTTCTATTAAAAATTCCTTCAACTCTTTGAGTTTGCTATCTTCTAAACGAACTCCTATAAAACAAGCTACAACTTCTTCTTGTAAAACATCTACCTTAGTTCCTAAAACTACGACTTCCAAACTATTATCAAATTGCTTTATCGAATTTTCAACCATTACTGGGGAAATATTTTCTCCACACCTTATAATAAGGTTCTTTTTTCTTCCCGCAATTCTTAAATAGCCTTTTTTGTCAATATATCCTAAGTCACCCGTTTTTAGCCAAGCATCCTCAGTAAAAACACTGGCACTCTGCTCTGGATCATTGAGGTAGCCCTTCATCACATTGTAGCCACTACACTCTATTTCTCCAACTTCATGTCCTTTAATAAGCTCATCTGTATCTAGGTCACGAATTCTTATCTTTACATCTTCTATAACCTTTCCAACAGTCTTTGCCTTAGACTTAAAACTATCATCTAAAGCACATAAAGTTATACAAGGTGAAGCCTCAGACTGACCATAAGAAGGCTGTAATAAAAAGTCCTTAAAGGCACTTGTTATCTCTTTATAATCACCAGAATAAATAGGAGAACCCGCTATAATTCCTGATTTTAAGGACGTTATATCATAGGCTAGATAACACTTTTTCCTAACTATTGCTAGAAACATGCTAGGCACACCATTTAGTATGGTGCATTTTTCTTCTTGTGTTACCCTGCATACATTCTTGGTATCAAGTTCAGGAACTATGCAAAGTGTAGAATTAATCAAAAGCGATGTTAGTATACAAGTTGTAAGTCCAAAACAATGAAAAAATGGAACAGAAACACAGACCTTATCCTCTTCATTCCATCCCATACCTTTAGCTGTAGCCATAGCATTATTTATAACACTCTTATGACTTAGCATAACACCCTTTTGCAGGCCAGTAGAACCAGACGTAAAGATAATAAGTGCCACTTCATCAAAATCTTTTTCTGGCTCTATTTCCTTATAATCTCCCTTTAAACTTTCCCTTATTTTGGCGTCAGTCATCTTAATATTTTTAAAATTACAAATTCCGTCAAACCTTTCTTTTAAGCTATCTATAGTCTTAAAAAAATTAAGATTATCTTCTAAATTTGAATATAAAATAAGATTAATACTATGCTTGTCGATCATATTTTCCATAGTATTATATTTAAAATGAGGATTAAACAAAACTGCCTTTGCCCCTAATAATTGTAGTGCAAAAAAGTTAATTAGCCACTCCACATTATTTCTAGAATATATGCCTACATAGTCACCAGACTGCACCTTGTACTCCTTTTGTAGAGTGTGTGCAGCCTTAGTAGCTAAGACGAACAAATTATTGCAAGTCAAACTGAGGTCTCCATCTTTAACGTAAACCTTGTCCGGATTTTTTCTTGCATTTTCTATAAAAATTTGTCCAATAGTCTTTTCTATGTATTTCATATAATTATCTTGACCATCTAAAGTCCGTTTACTATGTGTATTGGTCGCTCTCCATTTTCAAGTCTTGCAATATTTTCATACACCCATATTTGCATTCTTATAAATGCTTCATTTGTAGTTCCACCTATGTGAGGTGTTATACTAAGCCTTGAATTACCTACTTCATTTAAGTTTAGAAGAGGATGATCCTTGCTAGGTGGCTCTGGTGCTAGCACATCAAGTGCTGCAAAAATCTTTTCTCCCTCTAGTGCATCTTTTAAATCCTCATTATTTACTATCTCGCCTCTTGAAACATTTACAACAACTGCATCTTGTTTCATCTTAGCTATAGCTTCAGAATTAAGCATTCCCCTCGTAGCATCTAAAACTGGAACTTGAAAGCATATTACATCACATTTTTCACAGATTTCATCATAAGTTATTTTTTCTAAATCATACTTATTAGCAAAATCTTTTTCTACCTCTACTACGTCGCAGTAATAAAGTTTTGAACCATAAGCATTTAATAAACGTGCTATTACTTTCCCGATAGAGCCCATTCCAACTAAGCCAACTGTCGCTGTCCCCAATTCTCTTTGCCCTAGTTTTCTGTACTCCATAAACTGCTCTTCATATCCGCCAGCCTTAATCTTAGCATCCGTCTGAACTATTCTTCTTAGAGAATTTGACATCATACCTACAGCTAATTCAGCTACTGACTGCGAATTTACACCTGAATTATTACATACATAAATACCCTTTTCTCTGGCAGCTTCTAAATCTATCTTATCAAAACCAACCCCAAGAGAATGAATCATTTTTACACTATCAAGTCTCTCTATCAAATTCCTACTTATTATGTGTATAGGCGAAGTTAGTAGGTAGCTAGCTCCCTCGCAAGCCTTCACTATTTCATCATCTGAACAAGGATAATCAACATACTCTATATCTAAATACTCAGGAACCTTAACTCCAAATCTTTCTATCAAAGACTTCTTTAAAGTTGTTGCTAATTTTGTCATTTATAATACCTCCGAAAAATTCTAGTAAGTTTTATGCTTTTTTTAAAGCATATATCAGTAAGAGATTTTATCTTTTTATACAAAGAATAAAACCTCTCCTGATATTATTATACTATATTTTGTAAGTAAAAGTATTATAAACTTTTATCTTCTTTTGCTGCTTTTATCTTTTGGATTTGATTAGTTAACTCTGGGATTATTTGATGTAAGTCACCAACTATTCCAAGGTCAGCTACTTCAAATACAGGTGCTTCTGGATTAGTATTGATTGCTATTATATACTCTGAATTTTCCATACCTGCAAGGTGCTGAATCGCTCCAGAAATACCGCAAGCAAAGTATACATCAGGTCTAACAGTCTTACCAGTTTGTCCTACCTGTCTCTCTTTTCCTATCCATCCCGCATCTACACTTGCACGTGATGAAGAAACTGTTCCTTCAATCTCATCAGCAAGAGCTTCTAGCTTAGCAAAGTTTTCTTTCTTACCAACTCCACGTCCACCAGATACTAAAATATTAGCTTCTGTAATATCGATAAGTTTCTTTTCTTCTTTTACGATTTCAAGAATCTTAACGTTCATATCAGCTTCACTTAAATCTACATGATACTCTTCGATAACACCAGTTCTTTCCTTATCACTAGGAAGTGCAACCATAACACCAGGTCTTACAGTCGCCATCTGTGGACGGTGCTCCTTACAGATAATTGTAGCAAGGATGTTTCCACCGAAAGCAGGTCTAGTCATAAGAAGTAACTTTTCTTTTTCATCGATTTCTAGCTTAGTACAGTCTGCAGTAAGTCCTGTATGAACTCTTGCAGATACACGAGGTGCAAGGTCTCTACCTATGGAAGTTGCTCCGTAAAGTACTATGCTAGGTTTCTTTTCTGTAACTATTTGATGTATAGCCTTAGTATAAGGTTCAGTTGTATAATCCTTTAAAACGGGACTATCAATTACATAAACTCTATCTGCACCATGCTCTATTAGTACATGTGCCTTATCCTTGATATTATGTCCGAGAATAACAGCTACAACTTCTTCATCAACTTTTTGTGCTAATTCACGAGCAATACCTAATAGCTCGATACCAACTTTTTGGATTTTGCCGTCTACTTGTTCGACAACTACAAAAATATCTTTATACATAAAATTATCTCCTCTTTACTTCAGCGACTATATAATAAAACGCTCTTGAAGCTTATCTAAAATAACTGCTACTGCTTGATTTGTATCTAGGTTGTCATGTTTAACGCCTTGGCTCTTGCCTTGTTTTGTAAATGACTTTTTAACCCTAGTTGGTGAACCCTTAAGTCCAATATCAGACTCATCAAGTGTATCTTTTAGTTGCTCGAATCCCCAAGTAGGAATTTCTTTTTGATAGGCATCATATATTCCACCGATTGACATATATCTTGGCTCGATAGCCTCTTTTAAAGTAGTAAATAGACAAGGTCTGGCTACTTCTAAAATGTGATATCTATCTTCAAATTGTCTTCTAACGATGAATTTATCACCCTGTGCTTTAATGTCTTCGCAGTAAGAAATTTGTGGAATTTTTAAGTGCTCTGCTATCTGTGGTCCAACTTGTGCTGTATCTCCATCAATGGCTTGACGACCTGCAATTATTACATCGTAGTCAAGCTTTTTGATAGCTGCAGCTATAGTTGATGAAGTCGCCCATGTATCAGCTCCACCAAAAACTCTATCTGAAATCAAGATAGCCTCATCAGCTCCCATTGCTAGTGCTTCTCTAAGAGCATCTTCTGCCTTTGGAGGCCCCATGGAAACAACTGTAATAGTTGATCCTTCTTCTTGTTCTTTTAACTGTAAAGCAGCCTCTAAAGCTGACTTGTCATCAGGATTTATAATTACTGGTATTCCTGCTCTAATCAATCTACCAGTTTCTGGATCCAGTTTAACTTCTGTAGTATCTGGAACTTGTTTTATACAAACTACTATTTTCATATACTGTGTCTCCTTCTCTATA
>PDWI01010168.1_pt1 | contig 10591 bp, 8 predicted proteins | sample 1430891 | NCBI WGS metagenome assembly PDWI01 (sample SAMN01162508, study PRJNA174530) | Oral metagenome, whole genome shotgun sequencing project. | biome: Marine environment; feature: Marine mammal; material: Swab sample of the gingival sulcus; isolation source: swab sample of gingival sulcus... | reverse complement strand
TAGGTTCGCTCCCGCCGCAAGCCCCATGCCTCCTGCAATGGCAGCTCCCAGATCTGTTAAAATATCTCCGAATAGATTGGAGGTAACAACAATTTGGAACCTCTCGGGCTGAGTTACGAAGAACATGGATGCCGCATCAACCATGTATGAGCTTGTCTCAACTTCGGGGTACTCCTTGCCAACCTCCCGGAAAATCTCATCCCAAAAGACCATGGAGTAGTTCAGGGCATTGCCCTTGCTTATGCTGGCCAAGGTTTTTCCCTCTTTCTTGGCAAGCTCATAGGCATATCTGATAACTCTTTCAGTTCCCTTTCTGGAAAAGACCCCCGTTTGGAGAACGACCTCCTCCTTGCTTCCGCTGAAAAGCCTATCTCCCACTCCTGCATATTCACCTTCGCTATTTTCCCTGATGACCATCATGTCTATGTCTTTTTCCGTTTTATCTTTGAGAGGGCAGGGCGCTCCCTTTAGAAGTTTAACGGGTCTTAGGTTTATGTACTGGTCAAAGCCCTTTCTGATTTTAAGGAGGAGATCCCAAAGGGAAATATGATCGGGAACTCCCGGGAAGCCCACCGCTCCAAGATATATGGCATCAAATTCTTTAAGAATTTCCAGTGCATCTTCATCCATCATTTTTCCCTTCTCTAAATAGTACTCACAGCCCCAGGGAAAGTAGGTGAAGTCAAATGTGAACTTCCCGTCTAACTCGCTGACTTTTTCAAGGGTTTTGATTCCCTCCTCCAGAACTTCGGGACCAATCCCGTCTCCTCCAATAACTGCAATTTTATATGTTTTCATAGACTCTCCTTTTTTTGTTGTTTATTTCTAAATTAAATTTACTTTATTATTTTATGAGTTTTATAGCAATAAAAAAACTTCTTAGATTTAAGTTTTTACCTAAGATTGGTTTTGGGAAAGACTTTACCTCTCTGAAGTTATAAATTTATCTCCCTAATATGCTTTTCTCTTTACTTTTTTTTGCCTCTCTGTATTATTGATTCCATGATAAAGGAAAATATTGATCGCATTTTTAAGAATATTATTGCCTATAATATGCGGCACGATCTCCATGCCATCCCCCATTCCCATGAGTTTTTGAGCGACATGGAGGCTCAATTTGGGTTTTCAAAGGAGGCTGTTGAGGTTATGATCGATATTTTAAGGGATTCTCGTAAAATATTGGTCATGGAAATACAAAGTGAAGAGGAGTCCAAGAAAATTGCTGAAATAATGGGCTATGTTGATGCCGATATTGTCACGGTTTCCAAGTTGAAGAATGTTTTTTCCGGATTTCTTGAGGAGGAATATGCAAAGGATTCGGGGGAAGAGCTGAAGGCCGATGAAATTGTAAGAAAACTCATTCCCCGTCGGGAGTATATTCATAATACTCCGGTGGGTATGTTGGTCAATAAGGTTGCCATGCTTTCTGATTTTGAAAGTTTGCTCGAAAGAGAGTATAAGCAGTATTCCGATGAGTATAAAGAAAATAGTCTTTTAACTCAAATAGAGTCTAGAAGGGGTATTCTCGAGGAGCTTTTAGGAGAGAGAGGAGGAGATAGCGAAACTTCTCATGGAGAAAAAGATGGGGGAGGTTTAGACAGGTCGGTCTCAGGTCAGCGAGCGGTTGATTCTCCGGAATATGATTCTTTTTGGGAAGCCAGTTCCTCAAAGTCTGTGAACAAGCTCCTCAGCATCTATGGCGTTGACTTTTTCTTTAGGGTAAATCTTCGTAAGCATAGATTCTCCTTTCTGCGAGAAGTTTTGGCAACGGGAGTTTTTGACAGGAGAAAGGACTTGATTCTTTTGAGGGATATGCTAAAGGTTATTAAATCCAATCTTGTTTTCAATAATGAGCTCATGGAGTTCTATGATGAGATAATGGCTCTTGACAGAGAACTGTCGAGAGCCATGACTTTTTGTAAAAAATAACATTAGGGTTGTGGAATATGAAAAGGTTGAAAGTTTTTGTTTCTTTATTATTTATTCTCATTGCATCTCAGGTTTCTGCCAGGGAGTTTCTCAATACATATCTTCATCTTAACTTTGGAGGTATGTACTCCTCCTTTTTGTCAGGAGATTTCCTTGATAAAGAAGAGTCGTTCAACAAGAAATATATGCCCGATGCCCAAACTATTTTACACTATGAAACGGGATTATCCATGACCTTGGATTTTGTTCCCATGAAACCTATTATTTTAGGTCTCGAAGCCCATGCCATTAAGTTGGGGCTTAGGGGGAGCTATCGTATGAACTTTATGGAACAGAGGATTATTGTGGGTGACGAGGAATATGAGAATCAGCTCATGGATTATAGCTCCTGGATGATTGGACCGGTTCTTTACTATGCCCCATCCTTAGATTCCTCAGATTTTAATCTGGAATATAGTGCAAACAGTGGTTTTACCTTCTATGCCCTATATGGCAGACTCAATGGAGACCTTACCTCCGGTTCTGCCATCGGTGAGAGTGGAGTTAGCTTTTCGGAGAATAAAACAGGGGTCTCGGGGTACAAGCTGGACTTTGGCTTTGGGGCAGAACTTGCAGTTTGTTCCTTGAACTTCGGCGTAAATGTTTACTACTCCTACATAAATCTTAAATTTGATAAAAAGATCTATGCCACCATGGGAACAGAGTCCACACTGCACGAGGTAAATCTTGAGATTTATGTGGGCATTCCCATTGAGTCCTTTGTGGAGCCCCTGATTCCGAGATTTTAGTTCTTTTTGCAAATCCCCGGATTGTTCATGTAATCTCTAAATGGAATTTTCTTCTTGTAACAGCCCTTATTTATGTATTTTATAAAGGCTAAAAAGTTCTTTTTGTCCACATAGCCCGGAGCGATGGTTAAGGGGATTCCTTTTTTGTCAAAGAAAAGTACCGTAGGGAAGCCTCGGCCTCCTGCGCTTCGAAAGAGTTCCATGGGGGTAATCTTCTGTTTTATTGTCTTTATCTTTATTTTTTGGGTTTCCTTTTCCGGGTTTACCTTAATGGTTATGAAGTTTCGCTTTAGATATGATGTGATTTGTGGGGCATCGAAGGTTTCTTCTTCCATTTTAGAACAGTAATGGCACCAGTCGGTGTGAAAGAAAATCAGTGCGGGCTTTTTGTTCCTTTTCATCAGCTTCATTCCCTTCGTGATGTTTAGCCATCTTACTTATTTGTGTTTCGAGGCAATGGCATTGGTCTCTATGTTCATAACCGGAACTGTTCCGATTATAACTGCCATTATGGCAATTAGAGAGAGTTTTGTTTTCTTTTTCACGGCGATTACTCCTTTCTTATGTTAGTTTAGTATTTTATTTATTACCTTGGTTACTTTTTTTAAGCATTTTTTTTGAGTTATTTCTATTAAAATATTCTTTAATATTATTTAAGTCAAATCTTTTATTGCTGGGAGGAGTTTTAGGCTTTGCTACTACCTCCGGCACCTTTTTAATGAAGAATTTTCTGTAAATCTACTGTGTTACTTAAAAAGGTGCCGGGTGCGGATGGTCTTTTCTGTTTTTCTGTCTCTGACACCATGAGTGAGGGGAAACTTTTTAGTTTCCAGGTGTCAGAGATACTCTTTGGTGTCAGAGATATGGAAGTTTTAGAGCAACTTGTGAATTTGGGGCGCTTAAAAGTCTTGTCTCTGACACCTTTTTTTACAAAAAAATAAAAAAAATTTCATTTTTTTTGATAATTTTCTCTCCTCAGTCGTTTATATTATAGGGGGAAAATTAATTATGAAGAAAAAAATAAAAGAATTTGAAGAACTAACAATAGCAGATGATTACATGTTTTACCATGTAATGCAGAACAAGGAGCTGTGTAAAACCCTACTGACAAGTATTCTATCCAATAAAATTGGCGAAATTAAGGAAATTGAAATACAGAAAACCTTTGAGACCGCCACAAATGCCAAGGGCATTCGCCTTGATGTGTGGGTTATTGATAGCATGGGAAAGCAATATAATATTGAAATGCAGACAACAAAGAAACCGGACATTCCTCGGCGAATGAGATACTACCAGTCTGCAATAGATTCTCACCTACTTGAAAAGGGCGGGCATTATATTGATTTAGCAGACTCATTTATAATCTTTATTTGTCCATTCGATTACTTTAAAAAGGGCTTGCCAATTTATACTTTTGATGCAATATGTCGTGAAGATAGCAACATTGAACTTAAAAACGGAGTAACCAATATCTTTGTAAACAGCTCCGCAGCTCATAAAGTTAATGAGAGAAACCTTTCTGCCTTTTTAGAATACATGAATGGCAGGGAATTAGAGAATGAGTTTGTAAAAAGTTTGAAACAGCAGATTGAAACCTTTAAGCATAATAACAAAATGAGGGAGGAATATATGTACCGAATGACCGTAGAAGATGAAATTAGACATGATGCCCTTGAAGAGGGAATTCAGCAGGGGATGCAAAAAGGAAAATTGGAAACAGCCCGCTCCTTTAAAAGTATTGGAGTAGAAATTGATAAAATAGCTACCGCTACCGGATTAAGCAAAGAGGAAATTGAGAGTTTATAGAAGCACCAATAGACCAATCCAAAAAAAAATTATACTGCTACCATTGTGGATTCCTTCAACTTTACTTAAAAGTTCTTGCCTATAATCTATTTTTTTATATTCTGACAGTAAATTTTATAGACTTAGCGGTATTTTAGTGGGGTGATATATGGCAATTTCAGAAAATGATCTAACATTGGTTGCACATACGGTGCGAACTCTTTCAATGGATGCTGTTCAGAGGGCAAATTCAGGGCATCCCGGCATGCCCATGGGCTGTGCCGACATCGCAGCGGTGCTATGGACTCGTATTATGAAGTACAATCCCCATGACCCTCAATGGATAAATCGGGACAGGTTCGTTCTTTCCGCAGGTCATGGCTCAATGCTCCTCTACTCCATGCTCCATCTTTCGGGATATGACCTCTCAATGGATGACATTAAGAACTTCAGACAGTTGGGGAGCAAGACTCCGGGACATCCCGAATATGGGCATACCGTTGGAGTTGAGACCACAACTGGGCCTCTTGGGCAGGGATTTGCAAATGGCGTTGGAATGGCATTTGCCTCTAAGTTCCTTGGCAAAGAGTTTAACGGAGAATCGAATATTATCGACCACTATATATATGCCATTGCAGGAGACGGGTGCATCATGGAGGGCATAAGCTCCGAGGCTGCCTCCCTTGCAGGACATTGGCAACTTGGAAATCTGATATACATCTATGACTCAAATAGAATTACCATTGAGGGAGATACTGACATAACCTTTTCGGAAGATGTGAAAGGCCGATTTGAGGCATATAACTGGCATGTCCTTGAAATTGACGGACACAACTTTGATGAAATTGAAGAGGCAATTTTTGCGGGACAGAACGAGAAGACCAAGCCCACTCTTATAATTGCCAAGACCAATATCGCCAAGGGAAGTGCGGGCTTGGAGGGCTCTGCCGATTCCCATGGAGCTCCCCTTGGAGAGGATGATATTCGTAAGTCCAAGGAACTCATGGGCTGTGCCGGAGATGAGAGCTTTTTCGTTAATGCCCGGGTTTATGAAATTTTTGAAGAGGTTCGGGAGACAAATCTCGGTGAATATTCCAAGTGGAGGGAGCTCTTTGACAGCTCTGTTACCGGTGACTTGAAGTCAAAATGGGAGAGTTTTTTCACCACCCCCGATGTTGAGGAGCTGCGGAAGGTTCTGCCGAAGTTTCCCCTGGGGGAGACGGTCGCTACGAGAGGAGCAAGCGGCAAGGTCATTGAGGCTCTATACAATAATTTTCCCAATTTTGTAGGAGGTTCTGCCGACTTAGGGCCCAGCAATAAGACCATTGTGGGAGGAGTTGAGACCACGGGGCATGGCAAAATCGGTCGCTCCATTCACTATGGAGTTCGGGAACACGCCATGGGAGCTATTCAAAATGGCATGACGGTCTATGGAGGATGCCTAACCTTTTCGGCAACATTTTTGGTCTTCATGGACTATATGCGACCTGCCATACGTATGGCAGCCCTTTCGGGACTTCCCTCTGTTTATGTCTTTACCCACGACTCCCTCTTTGTGGGAGAGGATGGTCCGACCCATCAGCCGGTGGAGCATCTTGCCATTGCCAGAGCGATTCCAAATCTCAATGTAATCCGACCCTGCGATGGGGAAGAAACGAGGGAGGCATGGATTTCAGCCCTGACGAGAACTGACGGACCCACAATGCTTGTCCTGTCAAGGCAGGGACTCCCTGGAATTGATAGAATTAAAAGCGAGGAAGTGGAGAATCTTCACAGGGGAGCCTATGTTATTTTCGGCTTCCAAAATCCTGATGGCATTATCTTTGCCAGCGGTTCCGAGGTTTCAATTGCCATTGAGGCTTCCACTAGGCTCTACAGAGAGTTTGACAAGAAGGTTCGAGTTGTGTCATTCCCAAGTTGGGAGCTATTTGACAGCCAACCCGAAGAATATCGTAAGACAATTATGGTACATGGGGTAAAGAAAATAGTGGTTGAGGCTGGTCTTTCCATGGGTTGGGAAAGGTATTCCGGCAAGGATGCTCTTTTTATTACAATGGAAGGTTTTGGCTGTTCCGCTCCTCAGGCAGACCTTGAAGAGAAGTTTGGGTTCAATGTTGAGTCTCTGATGCAGAGAATTTTGGAATATTTGGGTTAAAATATTTTAGTTGAACCCATATTTATTCTTTGACTTTTTTTATTTCTTTGTTATTTTATATATTGGGCTTTCTATGTTAAATTTGATGATAGGCTGTTATGATTGTTGTGAATATTTTTATTATAAGGCGGATAATGAATGAGCTTTAATGAAAAAATAAAGGTTCTTGTCATAGATGACTCTGCTCTGATGAGAAAATTTTTAAGTGATGTTTTTAAAGAATCGGGAAATATAGAGGTGGTGGGAACCGCTTTGGACGCCTCAATTGCTCAGGGAAAGATTGAGAAACTTGAACCCGATGTAATAACCTTGGATATTGAGATGCCGGGAATGAATGGCTTGGTCTTTCTTGAAAAGCTCATGAAGGAGAATCCCCTTCCCGTTATCATGGTTAGCTCACTCACTTCCCATGGAGCGAAGGAATCCATAAAAGCCCTTGAGTTGGGAGCCATTGATGTGGTTGGTAAGCCCGATATGGGAGATAAGGAGACTCTCAAAACTTTTTCGAGCAACCTTGTGCGAAGTGTTATTGTGGCTGCCAAATCAAAAAGGGGAGTCCAAAAAAGGTCTTCTAGCTTTATAAATAATAGACCCAATAAAAAGTATAGTGCAGATGTTATCTTGGAGAAGGGAAAAAGGGTTCGTCGAAACCTTCATTCCGAAAAAATAATTGCAATTGGGGCATCTACGGGTGGTACCCATGTAATTGATGATATTCTAAGCTCACTACCCGCAGGCTCTCCGGGAATTGTCATTACTCAGCATATGCCTGAGAAGTTTACCGAAGCCTTCGCCAATAGATTGAACGAGAAATCCGCTCTGCTGGTAAGGGAGGCAAAGGACGGAGACAGGGTGCTCACGGGAATGGCATTTATTGCTCCCGGTGGAAGGCATATGTTGCTCAAGTCTGACTCCCGCGGTTATTATATTGAAATAAATGATGGACCTCCCGTGAACAGGCATCGCCCCTCTGTGGATGTGTTGTTTCGTTCTGTGAGTCAATATGCCGGTAATAGAGCTCTGGGAGTTATCTGTACAGGCATGGGCGATGATGGTGCCAGAGGACTGTTGGAAATGAAGGACAGTGGTGCCAAGACCGTGGCTCAGAGTCAGGAATCATGTGTTGTCTTCGGTATGCCCAAGGAGGCTATTAAACTGGATGCAGCTGAAACTATTACGGATGTTCCGGGAATTATTTCTATTCTTACGGGAAAGAAAGGCTGAATTTCCCTACAATGAAAGTTCAGGCTTGTTTATTCTCATCTTCAAGGATTTATGATGTTTAAGTTATATGGATTGTTTTTCTCCCTATTGCTCCTTATTTTATTTGGAATGGCAGGAGTGGAGGGCAGGTTTTCCGCTCATGCCGAAAAAAGTGGAGTAGAGTCAGTAGAACCAAAGAATGGCATCAAACTCTCCGCCGCCAGGGTGGTGAACTATCTTCTGGGAAACAACTACGATGTGAAACAGGCATTGCTTGACTATAAGAAAACCTCCTCCAATCTTAGGCGATACCAAGGCAAGTACGATTATCTCCTACATGCCGGTGGGAACTATTCTGCAACTGAGAGCAGCAGTGATGCCAACCCTCGGGCTTCCTCAAAGAGATACTCTAACTTGTCAGGCAAGGTTGGAGTTTCCAAGAAATTTTCTTCGGGAACAACTTTGAGTGGTGAGTTCAACTCCTCCATGCCATCATACGAAGAAATGAAACAGACCGGAAAGGATTTGGACCTCTACCAAACAGGTTTTTCAATTCAGCTTTCCCAGGAACTTATGAAAAACTCCTTTGGTGTAAATGACCGCCGAGAGGAGCAGAAACTCTTTAACAGGAAACTCGCAGAAAGAAACAACATTAGAAGAAGGCTGGCGGGACTTATCGTGGATGCCCTCATTGCATACTGGAATATTGCAGTTGCCGAGGAAAATCTCACTACCCGAAAGATAAGTCTCAATAGCACCGCCAATATACGAAGTGTGTTGAGAAAAAAGATTCCCCTGGGGCTTGCCGAAAGGGAGGAGGTTTCTCATTGGAGCTATAAAGTTCTTGATGCAAAAAATAATATGGACCGTGCTGAAAAGTTTCTCTTTGATTCTAAGCTCGCCATGAGGCGCGTCTTGAATTTAAGTTCTCAGGCAAAACTGCTCATGGGCAAGACCTTTCGTAAGAACAGTCCTGCCATTTCACTTCAAACTGCACTGAAAGATGCCTTTCTCAATAGAAGTGAGTTACAAAACAAGCGACTTGAGTTGAAGAATGTCGGTCTTGACTATGAAATTGCTCAAAATCGAAGTCTTCCTTCACTGATAGTGAAGGGAGCCTATGGCTCAACGAGCTATGACACTGAGAATTTAGGAAATACTCTGGGGGAGCACAATCCCGAATACTCCTTGGGCTTTGAGTTTACCTATCCTCTTAATGGCAGGACTTCCGAAGCAAATCTGCGTGATGCGAGAATTGCCAAGAGGTACCTTGTTCTTGACTTGAAAAAGGTCGAGACTGAAATAAGGGACGATGTTATTTCCAAGGTGAAACAGTGCGAAGTGGATTACAATATATATGTGCGAGCCAAGAAGGCTCGTAGCTATGCTCGCAACTACTATAATCTGGTTTACAAGAAGTTTAAGCGAGGCAGATATAGTACTCTGGAATTGAAAATGGCCTTGGACTCCTATATTCAGTCGAGACAGGTGGCACTGAAGAGTTTGGTTGACTACAATATTTCTCTCTTGAGGAGAGACCTTGCTCGCAATGTTGTTTTTAAGAACTATGGCATTGACATTGATTCGGTGTTAAAGTCAGTGGAGGAGTTTTAATCAGTACTTTGCGGCTCTTATTGTGTCTCCCGTTTTGATTGTATAGGAACCCGAACCCGAACCGGTAACTGTAATATCTTCCTTAAATGTTATGAGATAGGTCCCATCTCCTTGGTAGTCAATTGTTAGCTTTAGATTGTCTGTGGTGGAAGTGCTGCCTTTTATATTAATTTTAAAGTTTGTGGTGTCAATGGTTTCAGGAATGGAATTGGCTTCCCAGTAAATTTTTATATAGAAGGTGTCCTTTTTGTAGCCGATTCCTATATAGTCTGTTCCATCAATTTCTTTATCGAAGATTATGGCATCGCAACTTTCTCCCGAGGAATTCTGTGCCGACATGCTCGAAAAGGTTGCCTCTTTTGTATTTGCAACTTTTTCTATGGAATCGAAGCCAGGATCTGTATATGCTGTACTGGTCTCCATTGGGCTACTTCCACATGAAGTTATTGCCATGGCGAGAAATATTATAAAGTATGAGATTCTTTTCATTCCGGTTTTCTCCAAGTTTTTCTCTTAATTTCACTTTTAATGGAGGTTAATTTTATGTAAAGAACTAATTTTTTAAAATTAGTCAGCTCATAAGGTGATTTTATGAATTTTAATCTTTGTAAGCTCCTAGAGCTGTTTGCTTAGTTTAAAGTTTCTTTTCATGGAATTAATCTTTTTCTTGACTATGGAGAGGCTGTATGGTATCTTTTGGCTAAATATTGAATGTAGAAAGGTATTATTGTGAAAAGAAGTTTTTGCTCTATTTTTGTTGTCCTCATGTGTACATCTTCGGCCTTTGCTTCGGCTTTCATTGATGGAGGGAGCTTTCATTCCACCTCTAAGTCTGCGGGATGGCAGTCGGGCGTGTCAGTGAACTTGGGATTTCCCATTCACAGCGATGTTGATTTGATGTTACGCTCTGTCTATAGTTCCGTAATTGATAATGAGGGAAAGGCGAATCAGGTGGATTATCGTTTCCTCTATTTTATGTTGGGAGCAGAGTATTCCCCCTCTTTGAGTTTTTTGGACAGATATAGGATTGTGTGGAATACCATGTTTTTGATGGGAGGGCTCCATTCCAAGGTTGATGGCAGTGTTGCCGGTAATGATTTGACCGGGTGGAACTTTG
>PDWI01011194.1_pt1 | contig 10592 bp, 7 predicted proteins | sample 1430891 | NCBI WGS metagenome assembly PDWI01 (sample SAMN01162508, study PRJNA174530) | Oral metagenome, whole genome shotgun sequencing project. | biome: Marine environment; feature: Marine mammal; material: Swab sample of the gingival sulcus; isolation source: swab sample of gingival sulcus... | reverse complement strand
GTAGCAACATTCGTTCTTGGCTTAAGTTCAAGTGCGTTTGGTATGAATTATTTGCAGAATTGGAATATCGACACGACTGGAGCCGGCAGATCTGATGGTGCGGGTGTCATTGATGTGTGGGACCTAGTCAACATCTCAGGTATTGGATACGCTGAAATATACGGCACTAGCCAAGCGAACCCCACAGGGACATTCACCAATTGGGGCGTCTGGCAAATGACAAACTCCGACTATGTTGGAGAAACTTACCCAGATCTTGACGGTGATGGGACAATTGATGTTGAACTCACGGGTATCTATCAATTCAATGGAGATGTCACACTTAATGGCCCGCTAGACTTTAAAGGTGGAACACTTGACCTTTATCTCGATGATCGCACCAACGACAACTACGGAACAATATCCTCAGGAGGTACTGTACTTGGCGCGAACGACGGCATTCATATTGCCACTTTTAGTGTAATCGATGGGCATGGATTTGTCAGTGATACCGGTGAAATTACCCAGTCCATGGACAATATCAATATTAACTATGAAGCCACATTTTTAAAAGCTGGATATTTTATAGATGCGAATGGCAATGATCTAAGTGTATTATTAGGACAGAAATTAGCTTTTTCCAACACCACTGCTGTCACGTCGGCACCACAAGATCCTTATAAATCAGAACTGTATTGGGATTATGCATCTCTAAATGGCGCAAATCAAGGCCCGGATTACAATCCACCGGAAGCCATCTACATGACCCACAATGGCGAAGTTAAACTTGGGATCGTACCAGAACCTACAACAATGATTCTTTTTGGGTTTGGATTATTGGGACTTGTGAATGTCTCCAGAAGAAAACAAGGATAGGTTAGGATAGGACATTCATCCAAATCTACCACACCTTAGACCACTTCTAACACAGGCGGGGGGAGAACCATTAACACACATGGTACTCCCCTTTTTTTATTCAATTCTGGATCCATAACAAAATATTTGATACCATACATTACAATCTATCTCATCTTGAAAGAATATTTATTTCAATAGACAATAGAGATCATGGACCTTTAGTGCCTTACGCCTCAATTTCTGTTAAAAAAACAAGAAAATGAAGAGAGGTACATGGATTGCGGGCTTCCCGCTTTAGTAAACGCATCCATAAAATTGAGGAATGTCAGATGAACGACGCCATCAAAATTTTAACCTGTTTTTGTGATGACAATAAAATCAAGTATGCTGGACCCGACACCCTGAAAGCTTTGAATCTTTGTACCTATGCGGACCATTTAACCTCGGATTTTGCCGTTTTCCCTTCAACGCGGCAAGAGATCCAGCGAATTATCCACGAAATACGCAAAATCAAGTCCACAACACATCCAGCAATTGCCATTCATCCCATATCACGGGGGTTGAATTGGGGATATGGCTCTGCCACGCCAACAGCTAAAAACACGATTTTGATATCTTTAGCAGAATTTGAAAACCAAATTTGCTGGATTGGCAATCGGTTTGATCCCCCCGGACAGCCTTATGGTAAACGCCTTGGACTTGTTAAAGTAACCGCAAGCGTTACCCAGCAGCAGCTTTACGAATTTCTCCAGCGTGACGGCAACACCTTTTGGATGGATGCAACAGGGGCCCCCACAGACAGCAGTATTGTTGGCAATTACCTTGAACGTGGATTTGGCCACACGGAAAAAGGGGATCATTTTCGCCATGTGGTGGGAATGGAAGTGGTGCTGCCGGATGGCAGTTTCATAAAGACGGGTCATGCGGGATGCAACAATGCCGCCAACGTTGGGATACACAAGCATGGGATAGGGCCTGTTCTCGAAGGCTTATTCAGCCAATCCAATTTAGGCATTGTCACCGCCATGTATATTGAACTGATGCCGGCCAAAAAATGCCTGAGTAAGTTTTTTATTCAACTTCAAAGTAATGAAGACTTTTATGAAGCCATCGAAAGGCTTCAACTCCTTAAAATGAAAGGGACACTCTCCAGCCAAATGCATTGTGGCAATGCGCACAAAGGGATACAGGCTGTAATGCGCTATCCCTTTAAAGAAACAGACGGCAAAACACCATTGCCCACCCCCATGGCAAAACACATTTGCAAAACACTGAAAATATCCCCTTGGACCATTTCAGGTGCAATCTATGCAGACTCATGGGTTGAAGTTTGGATCAAGACATATCGTCTTAAAAAAGCATTGAAGGGATTAAGATGTAAAAAAATCATTTTGCCTGAATGGGCAGCAGATGTCGCCCATCAACTGATTAATACCCCCATTGTCCGGCAGCGGTTCCCCAGGCTCTACAACAAAGGAAAAACGCAACTCACCATACTAAAAGAACTGATCAAATTAAAAAAAGGAATTCCCACCAATTTTTTCGTCGATAGCGTATACTGGCGTAAACGTGCGTTGAATATGTCCACCAATCAGCTGAATCCCGACAAAGATCGGGTCGGCATGATTTGGATTGCGCCCATCGCTCCAATGACCAAAGAAAATGTCAAGAAACTGGTCGAGATTTCTACCTCTATTTCTGAACAATATGAATTTGAGCCGGCCATATCCATCACGTTGCTCAATGACAAGGCCGCAGACTGTATCCTGTCCATTATATTCGATCGCGATATCCCCAAAGAAGAGCACAATGCGTTGATTTGTTATGATAAACTGATGGAAGCGTTCAATGCCATCGGCTTCACATCATATCGGGCCTCATCAAGAGCGATGCGAAATGGCCAGCTCAATTACACCAAGGAACTGACGCAACTGCACAACGCACTTAAAACCGGCGTGGATCCGAGCAACTTATTTTCACCGGGGCACTATATATGATTCCGCCAAACAGGCCCGGCCCGTACCTGATTGGCATAACTGCAGTTGGAAAATTTAATTTTAATCCTGGGCCTAAATATTGCTTGACAAACACCCGATAACATCACTACTACAGATAAGCGATATAACGGCCACGGGCCGCCCCTGGTCTATCAACACCCGGGCACAGCCCACAACAAAAATTAAAAGATTTGAGTGAGTGACACAGGCCTTCATATAACCGCCACGGGCGGGCTTGGTTTTTCACCTCGGTCATATAAAAAAAGACAGATCATATTCATCACATTTCGTCAATTTAAAAACACAATTAAAAAAACAGGAGTCCTTGCCATGATCAAAAACTCAATACAATACGGTAAATACACATTTGGCATTGTGGATGACAAAACGTTACTCAAAGAGGCCTTTAAACTGCGTTACCAGGTCTATGTGGAAGAATTCGGTTTTGAAAACAAGGCAGATCATCCAGGCGGACTGGAAACCGATGCGTACGAAAACCAGTCCATCCATTGTGTCTGTTTGAACGAAGAAAATGCTGTGGTGGGTACGATTCGATTGGTGTTAGAATCGGATAAAGGATTTCCTATTGAACATGCCGTACCCAACTTATCATTCTTTGGAAAGATGCCGGATCGAAAACATATTGCTGAAATTTCTCGACTGACGGTCAGTAAAGACTTGAGACGAAGAAAAGAAGATGGAAGATACGGGGTAGAGTCCTATATCAAAAAAAAAGAAGGCGGGGTACTGCCGGATGATGGAACGATTCCTAAAGAATTTCAGGGCAGAAAAAACCCCATCATCGTTCTCGGACTGTATCAAATCGTTTACCAGGAAAGCAAACGCCATGGCATTACTCACTGGTATATGATTACAGAAAAAAAACTAAATAACACATTGAAGAAATATGGATTTCATTTCCGTCAGATTGGTGAACCGGTCCAATATCATGGTACGCGTATCCCATTTTTAGGGATCATTGGGGAGATGGAACAGTATCAACTGAAGACGAACCCCGATATGGCAAAAATCATGCTCACCGGACTTGAAAAGAAGTATCACCCTCAGTTTTCGGACAATGCCCCAGCGTAAAAAGGTGAATACCATGCCCGCCCCAAACAACAATGAGACGGACTCTCAAAACCACTCCCAGGGCACCGGAGAGCTTACCGTTGAAGAACTGGCACGGAATCTTGCAAGTTTTGCCATTGACCGCACCGATCTCAAATCGCTCATGGCTGCTTTGCCGCCTCAAAACACGCTGAATATGACCACCCTGGAGTACGAGCTGGGTATATTGAAAATCCTCAGTGTGGGATGGGGGATCTCCTTTTATATGGCGGCCACAGATAAACATAAAGCCGCCCTGACCCAAAACTATTGGGAGATGATTCGCGACATTTCACAGAATATATCCACCCTGACACACGCCACCACCGGCACGAAAATAGATTATTTTACGATCTTAAAAGAACGACTGGACCACTTCGTGGGGATGCTGCAGGAAAATCCATCCGGTGCCACCGAGCCCACTGCCGTCATCGGTCCGACGTTTGCCTCAGCTTGTGGCAGCCCGGATGATCCCATGGCCATTCTCACCGGTACAAAAATGTTTACCTTAAGTTTGGGTGCCGTCAAGGCGTACCTTTCGGCCGTAACCATTAAAGAGATTCCCATCCATTAAGACATCTACCAATGCCGTCTTTAACGCCTAAAAAATTAATCACGTCTATGATCTGGGCCAATGGAATATTGTTTTTCCTATCCCTACTGTTTTCAGGTCGCAGCACCGGTTTGTCCCTGAACCCCCTTAACGCCCTGTCCCCATCTTTTAAGGCACCCACCTTTATGGGTGCCTCTGGCACCATTCCCATCCACCAATACCACGCCTGGTGGAGTCTGTTCACGGCCAACTGGCTCCACGGCAGCCTGCTGCACATTGTCTTCAACATGATTGCCCTGCGCAACATAGGACCGCTGGTCATCCATGAGTTCGGTATGGCCAGGATGTTCTCCATCTATACCCTGTCCGGGGCAGCGGGATTTTACCTCTCCTGCTTGGGAAATGTATCGCTGACCATTGGTGCCTCGGCCGGGATCTGCGGCCTGATTGGCGCCCTGCTGTTTTTTGGAAAAACCCAAGGGGGCCTTTGGGGCGCCCAGGTGTTTCAACAGACCAAGGCCTGGATATTCAGCCTGATACTCATTGGCTTTCTCATCCCTAACATCAATAACTGGGGCCATGGCGGCGGCCTCATCGGCGGTGTGATCCTGGCCTTTCTCATGGGCTACAATAACAGCCGGCGTGAAAACAAAGCAGACGTTCTACTTGCTGTTGGACTTGCCCTGACCACCCTGTTTTTCTTTCTCAGGACGGTGTTTGACGGCTTGAAATTGATCCTTACCGGATAGTCTGCCCCCAATATTCTGAAATTGACACGCTCAACAACACCCCGTCAACACAGCGATCTCAAAAGGGGTTTTACACAATTTTTACACTGCTCCCTTGCAAAGCAATCCCGCTATCACCTATATGAGCCCCATGAATTTAACCCACCCATCCATGACGATCAAGCGGCCTAACATCGCGGTGGTTTCTCTATCCGGCATTTTTCCAGGTGCTGGCACTGCCGACTTGTTTATCAACAATATCCTGGCAAAGCATAGCGCTGTGGCGCCAGTCCCTGCGCATCGATGGCCTGCCCCCATAGAAACCATGGTTCAACAGGGCACCAAAGGTCCGGTACCTGACCGGGCCGCATCAAATAAGGCCGGACTAATAACGGATTTCAACTTTGATCCCCAGGGATTTAACACGCCTGCAGATCTTTTGGCGGGATTGGATCCGGTCCACCACCTGGTATTATCCGCAAGCCGGGACCTCATGGCCGGCTGCCACCTGACCCCGGACGCCCGCAAACGCACCGCAGTGGTACTGGCAGCCATCGCCTTACCCACACCTGGTGCTGACCGGCTTACCAGAAAAATTTTCTGCACGGCCCAGCCATCCCCGGTGTCAAAGGTGGATGCATTGGCCGCATCCATGGTGGGGACGCCGGCCCATATCTTAGCCTCAGCATTTGGATTTGAAGGCGGGGCCTATACCCTGGACGCTGCCTGTGCCTCATCCTTGTTTGCCATTAAACTGGGATGTGAACAGCTTGGTTTCGGCCAGGCCGATGCTGTGGTGGCCGGCGGTGTGTCAAGTCCAGACGCCCTTTACACCCAGGTGGGGTTCACCCAGCTTCAGGCCATATCCCCCACGGGTAGATGTGCCCCCTTTGACATGCATGCCAACGGACTTGTTGTGGGGGAAGGCACAGGTCTGGTGCTGCTCAAACGCCTTGAGGATGCTGTGGCAGACGGGGATACCATCCATGGGGTGATTAAAGGCTGGGGTGTTTCCAACGATATTGACGGCAACCTGGTGGCCCCGGCATCCGACGGGCAGGTCCGGGCCATGACCGGCGCCTATGAAATGGCCGGTTGGTCCCTGGGCGACATCCAATATATGGAATGCCATGGTTCAGGCACCCCCAAGGGCGATCAGGTGGAGTTAACCAGTATCACCACCCTGGGGCAGCAGTTTGGGACCCAAAATGCTCGCCTATCCATCGGCTCAGTAAAGTCAACCGTGGGGCATCTGCTGACCGCTGCCGGCGCAGCAGGCTTCATTAAAACCCTTATGGCCATGAATCGGGGCACCCTGCCCCCGTCCCTTAATTTCACCGAATTTCCCGAAAACAGCCCGGCCTTAGGTACCGGCATTCAGGTGCAGTGCGATCCTGTGCCCTGGGCCCCGCAATCAATGTCTGATCCCAGGCGGGCCGGGGTATCCGCCTTTGGTTTTGGCGGAATTAACGCCCATATTCTGCTGGAAGAATGGCGCCGGGACGCTAAAATTCACCCCGTACCCGCAGCGCCCAAAGCCGAATTTGTACCCTGCGCCATCGTGGGCATGGGCGCCCTTTGCGGTGTCGCAAAAGATATGGCAGCGATTGACGCCATTCTCTGTGGACAACATTCACCCACGTTCACCCCAGCCGGTCGTCGATGGCCTCGCACCGACCATCTGCCTGAAGACCAGGTCCAGGCCCCCAGTCTGTTCATGGAAACAATAGACCTGGCCCTTGGGGAATTTCAAATCCCGCCCAACCAGCTCAACGATATTTTACCCCAGCATATTGCCATGCTAAAGGCCGCCAAAGCCGCCCTGATCGATGCAGGCATCCGCCCCCGACCTGACAGCACCGAGGCGCCACGCCACCATATCGGCTGTGCGGTGGGCATTGATTTTGATTTTGGTGCCACAGACTTTCATCTTCGCTGGCACTTGCACCACCATCCAGATGATGTATTGGACCGTTTGGGACCCGGACTCAACTTTGACAGGACCCTGGGCGCCTTAGGGGGGATTGTGGCATCTCGACTGGCACGAGCCTTTAAATTGGGCGGTCCCTGTTTTACCCTGTCCAGTGGAGAAACCGCCGGTATTCGCGCCGTTGAAATCGGCTGTCGTTCCTTGGCGACCCGTGAAACCGACACGTTTTTATGCGCGGCCGTGGATATGGGCGGTGACATGCGACACATTGCTGAGCATGCCGCCTTATCCCCCATGGACCCCAATATTCTACCTTCGGAAGGTGCTGCCGCAGTGGTACTCAAACGTCTGGATTCCGCCCTTGCCGATGGCGATCCCATCTACGGGGTCATCACCGGTACTGGAGCGGCATCGTCAGACCTGCCAGGGCAATATGCAGCCGCCCTGAAGCGCGCTTTGAAAACATCAGGGAACACGCCGGATCAGATTCATCTCATTGCGACCCAACGGACCTCGGCCCATCCCTTGGGGCAGATGGAAATCCAGGAAGCGAGTGGCATAGGATGCACCGCCCCCCCGTTTAGCCCAGCAGCAACCCTCGGCAACACCGGGTCCGCATCCGGCATGTTTTCACTCATTGCCACGGTGCTGGAATTGAAACGCCAAGGCCACACCCGCGCGGCAGTGGGAAGTATCACACCGGACGGTGCGGCCGCCCACGTGATCCTGACCGCGCCCCCGAAACATGCCCCGTCAAAGGTGCTGACTCCCCTTTTGGATCCGGCCCAACCCAGGGTCAGCCTGTCAGTTTCACGACCTAAGCTGTCTTTGGACCTACTGCGTCTTATTCAGGCCCCCCCCACTGGGACCACGCCAAATGGCCAGGTGGCGACACCGCTTAACCGTCTTTTGGAACAATTATCCCATACCCATGACGCCACCACTCGGGCCCATGAACGGTTCCTTGACATCACTGCCCACAATATGGATCAAATGGCCCGACAATTAGGGGCCATTGCCGCTCAACCGCCTGCTGTGGTGCCCGCCCTGGATGCCGTGCCGCCTGCTGCATCGCAAGTATTCCTTGACCGAGACCAATGTCTGGAATACGCGGTAGGACGCGCAGGGAATGTTTTGGGCCCCCCATTTGAGATCATCGATACCTATCCCGTACGGGTCCGTCTTCCCGATGAGCCGTTGATGCTGGTGGACCGCATTGTTTCCATTGAGGGCGAAATGCTTTCCATGACCTCCGGCAAAATTGTTACCCAGCACGATGTACTGCCAAATGCCTGGTACCTGGACGGCGGCAGGGCCCCTGTTTCGATTTGTATTGAAGCCGGCCAAGCCGATTTGTTTCTCTGTGCCTGGCTGGGCATTGACCATATTGTAAAAGGCACCCGAAAATACCGGCTTTTAGACGCCAAGGTGACCTTTCACCGCAACCTGCCCCAGCCCGGAGAAACCATTGAATATCATATTGAAATCGAGCGGTTTCTCAAACAGGGAGATATCTACCTTTTCTTTTTCCACTACACAGGGTATATAGACGGGTCACCGTTGATCGCCATGCGGGATGGATGTGCGGGTTTTTTCACTGACGCTGAGATCGAAAACTCAGGCGGCATTATTTTACAGGATCAGGAACGAAAAAAAATCCCCCAGAAACGTACGATAAACCCGTCAGCGCCCATGCTCCGGGAGTCCTATACTGAGAACCAGGTGGACGCCCTGCGGCGGGGCGACCTTGAAACGGCGTTTGGCCTTGGGTTTAAAGATAAAAGGCCGGGGAAAAACCAATGGCTGCCCGGCGGACGCATGACCCTGATCCACCGGGTGCTGGACCTCAATCCCCGGGGCGGCCGCTATGGATTGGGCAGGATCATTGCTGAAGCGGATATCCATCCCGACGATTGGTTCCTGACCTGCCATTTTGTGGATGATATGGTGATGCCCGGCACCTTGATGTACGAATGCTGTGCCCATGCCCTGCGAATCTTTTTTCAGCGCATGGGGTGGCTCTCACTGGATGATACGGCCCATTTTGAGGTGCTTTTAAAAAATGAAAGTGATCTCAAATGTCGGGGGCCAGTCACCCGGGCCACCCAAAAGGCGCGGTATGATATTGAAATCAAAGCAATGGGATACGGTCCTGAGCCCTACGTGATCGCCGATGCCCATATGTTTTCCGATGATCTGGAAATTGTTTTATACAAGGATATGGGAATGAAGCTGGCCGGTGTGACTGCCGAGCAGATCCAGGCGGTCTGGCAATAAACCGGTATAAGAATAAATCGCCAACGCCGTTTTTCACCACCGGATGTCTCCCATAAAAAATAGCATAACAACAGGTTGAGACCACTTAAAATAGACCCCCATGAAATACACCAAGGTATTTATCGAATCATTTGGATATGAGCTGCCACCCCGCATTGTCACCAGCCGTGAAATCGAGGAAAAACTGTCTCCTTTTTATACATCCGCAGGATTTTCCCCAGGCCAGATAGAGGCCATTACCGGCATCAGGGAGCGGCGCTATTGGGATGAAGATCACACCCTGGCCGAACATGCGGCCGTTGCTGGACTGCGGGGTGGGCCAGGACGGTTTTGAACCTGCAACGGCATGTGCTGCGGCCAGTGCGCTGGGGCTTGGTCCAGACGCCATGGTATACGATGTCAAATCTGCCTGTTTGGGCATGGTGACCGGCATGGTTCAGGTGGCCAACGAGATTCAACTGGGCAACATCAAAGCGGGTTTGGTGGTCTCCTGTGAGACCGCCCATCAAATTGTGAATGCCACCATTGATGAGATCAACACCCACAAAAGTGTGGATTTCTTTAAAGACACCGTTGCCACCATGACGGGCGGCTCTGGTGCCGCAGCGATCCTGCTGACCGACGGCAGTCTCGGAGACCCCAACACCCCCCGACACAAGGTACTGGGCGGCGTGCTGCAAAACAGCATCCAGCACTTTGACCTTTGCCACTGGGGATTTGAGGACAGCGGTATGCCCACTAACGCCAGGGTAATCATGCGCACCCATGCCCAAAAAGTCCTTGACCACGGCGTTGAGTTGGCCAAAGCCACCTACGAAAAGTTCAGAACAGAGCTGGAGATACCACCCGACAAACCCGATAAATTCATTGCCCACCAGGTCGGCGAAGGCCACCACCAGCGGTTTTACACCACCATGGGATTTGACCGGAAAAAGGATTTCACCACCTTCCCCTTCCTTGGCAACACCGGATCCGTTGCCCTGCCCATCACCGCAGCCATTGCCGATGAACGTGGGTTTTTGGAACCTGATGATTTTGTGGCGCTTCTGGGCGTAGGGTCCGGGCTGAACTGTTATTTCATGGGGGTCCATTGGTAAGCCGGATCATCAACAATAAACAAACCTCCACCAAAGGGTATGAAACACTCTACCCCTTTGAGG
>PDWI01010167.1_pt1 | contig 10592 bp, 5 predicted proteins | sample 1430891 | NCBI WGS metagenome assembly PDWI01 (sample SAMN01162508, study PRJNA174530) | Oral metagenome, whole genome shotgun sequencing project. | biome: Marine environment; feature: Marine mammal; material: Swab sample of the gingival sulcus; isolation source: swab sample of gingival sulcus... | reverse complement strand
TTTAAGTGATGTTATTATTCCAGAAGAAAAAGTAACATTGGTTGATGAAGGAAATGCGGAAGTTGAAGAAATTATGGGTAACTATAATTTAGGTTTGATAACTCCTCGTGAGCGTTACAACCAAATTATTGACACTTGGACACACGTTAATACAAAATTGTCAAACGTTTTGATTAAACAGTTGGCAGAAGATAAGCAAGGTTTTAACTCAATGTATATGATGCTTGATTCTGGTGCGAGGGGTTCTAAAGAACAGATTCGTCAGTTGGCAGGTATGCGTGGATTGATGGCAAAACCGAAAAAATCAGGTGCTGAAGGTGGACAAATTATTGAAAACCCCATTCTTTCTAACTTTAAGGAAGGACTTTCGGTGTTAGAGTACTTTATCTCTACTCACGGTGCTCGTAAAGGTTTGGCGGATACGGCATTGAAAACAGCTGATGCAGGATATTTGACAAGACGTTTGGTTGATGTTTCACAAGATGTGATTATTAATGAAGAAGATTGTGGAACATTGCGTGGATTGACGGCTACTGATATTAAGAAAAACGAGGAAGTGATTTCTTCACTTTACGAACGTATTCTTGGACGTGTTTCTGTACACGATGTTTATCATCCACTTTCAGGTGAATTGATTGTGGAAGCTGGTGAAGAAATCACAGAAAGTATTGCAAAAGAGATTGAAGATTCTCCAATTGAACGTGTTGAAATTAGATCGGTACTGACTTGTGAATCGAAAAGAGGAGTTTGTGCTAAATGTTACGGACGTAACTTGGCAAGTGGACGACTTGTTCAAAAAGGTGAAGCGGTTGGAGTTATTGCAGCACAATCTATTGGTGAGCCGGGTACACAGCTGACACTTCGTACCTTCCACGTTGGAGGTATCGCATCGAATATTGCGGCAGAATCAAATATAACATTGAAATATGATGGACGATTTGAGTTTGATGAGTTAAAAACTGTTGATGCAACAGACGAAGAGGGCAAAGAGTATAAGGTGGTTGTTAGCCGATTAACGGAAATGAGGATAATTGACCCTAATACAGATATTGTATTGATCAATCAAAATATTCCTTACGGTGCAAAGCTATTTGTTAATCCAGGGGATATGGGTAAAAAAGGCGATTTGGTTTGTACTTGGGATCCATTCAATGCTGTGATTATCGCAGAGAAAGAAGGTACGTTGAAGTTTGAAGATGTTATTGAAGGAGTAACTTATAAGGTAGAAGTTGATGATACTACAGGTTTAACTGAAAAAATAATAACCGAAACAAAAGATAAAACAAAAGTTCCAAGTGCTCACATTGTAGATGCTACTGGTGAAGTGCTTAAAACTTATAACCTTCCCGTAGGAGCTCATTTGATAATTGATGATGGTAGTGAAATCAAAACTGGTGAAATGCTTGTTAAAATTCCAAGAGCAGTTGGTAAAACAGGTGATATTACGGGAGGTTTACCTCGTGTAACCGAGTTGTTTGAAGCACGAAATCCTTCTAATCCTGCTGTTGTTGCAGAAATTGATGGGGAGGTTAACTTTGGTAAAGTAAAACGTGGAAATAGAGAGGTTTCTGTAACTTCTAAATTAGGAGAAGTGAAGAAATACTTAATTCCATTGTCGGTACAAATTTTGGTACAAGAGAATGATTATGTTCGTTCTGGAACGCCACTTTCTGATGGTGCTATAACCCCAGCAGATATTTTGGCAATTAAAGGACCAACTGCTGTACAAGACCACATTGTTAATGAAGTACAAGACGTTTATCGTATGCAAGGTGTGAAGATTAATGACAAACACTTTGAAGTTATTGTTCGTCAGATGATGAGAAAAGTAGAAATCATTGATGCTGGTGATACACGATTCTTGGAAAAACAAATAGTGGACAAAAACGACTTTATGGAAGAGAATGATAGAATCTGGGGTAAAAAAGTGGTTGAAGATGCAGGAGATTCGACCAACTTAAAACCAGGACAAATTATTACTCAACGTAAATTGCGTGATGAAAATAGTGTTCTTAAACGTAAAGATTTGAAATTAGTAAAAACAAGAGATGCTGTTGCAGCAACTTCTAATCAAATTTTACAAGGAATTACAAGAGCAGCACTTCAAACTAAAAGTTTTATGTCTGCTGCATCATTCCAAGAAACAACAAAAGTGCTTAATGATGCTGCTATTAATGGTAAAATCGATAAGTTAGATGGACTGAAAGAAAATGTAATTTGTGGTCATTTGATACCAGCAGGTACAGGACTTAGAGAATACGAGAAAATGATTGTAGGCTCAAAAGAAGAACTTGAACAACTTAAAGCAGTAGCCGAAGGAGAATAGTAATCTTTTGTAGTAAGATAAATGAATAAAAGGTATTTTCTGTAAAAAGATAATACCTTTTGTTTCATCAATAAAAGAGTAAAAAATAGAATTCATTTTAAATTTTAGAGTTTAACTAAGATTTTTAGACATTGTTTTAAGAACTTTAAAAAAAATAATTGAGTTTATTATAATGAACAAACTAAAAGTTTGAATTGTTAAAAATAAAAATATAATTTAAAAATAAAAATAGATAATATGAAAAAAACAGCCATATTTTATGGATCAACAGGTGGGAATACGGAAGCAGTAGCGAACAAAATTGCTGAAATATTAGGTGCAGAAGTTTTTGATGTAGCAGATAACCCAATTGATGAATTTGATAATTATGACAATCTTATTTTTGGAACAGCAACTACTGGAGTAGGGGATTTGCAAGAAGATTGGGAAGAGTTTATTGAAGAAGTTGAAGGTGCTGACCTTTCAGAAAAAACAGTAGCAATTTTTGGTTTGGGAGACAGTTCTTCTTTTTCAGATAGTTTTGTAGGAAGTATGCACAAAATATATGAAGTTGTAGCAGAAAAAGAGTGTAAATTAATAGGATTTACAGATGTTGAAGGATATGAATTTGATGATTCAGACTCAGTTGTAGATGGTAAATTTGTTGGACTTCCTATTGATGAAGACAATGAAGATGACCTTACCGATGAGAGAATAGAGAAATGGATTGAAGCCATTAAATCTGAATTGTAATCTTGATTTTTTAGATGGTTAAAATAACAAAATTATTCAATTTTTATTGAATAGTTTTGTTGTTTAATAGTTAAAAATTCATCAATAGTTCTTTTCTTATTGTTGTCTTGTGTAATCGTATTTTTACCAAATAAACAAATCTTTTGTGAGTATTGTAAATTAAGTTATTAGACTCATTTCAATTTTTAGTGTTTAACAGAAAATTTTGGATATTTTGACAGAAATAAAAAAGTTTAAATAAGTTCATTCAGAAAAATATTAACCTTGGCACATATAAAAAATAATAATATGACTAAAAAAAATCTATTAATATTAATAATTGTTCTTTTTGCAGTAAGTTGTAAAACTTTGAAAAAAAGTGAACTAGTTTTAGCACCAACTCAAAAACCGAACTTGATTTGGAGTGAGAAAATTATACAATATTCAAGGGTAAAAGTTGATAAAATTTTTGCAACCGACTCTCTCGTTTATGTTATGGGTAACTCCTTAAAAGCATTTGACCTAAATACTCGTAAATACAATTTGATTTATAGTAATGATGCTAAAATTTCATCTAACGTATTAACAGCCAAAGATTGGTTTTTTGTGGGGAATAGAAATCTTCAATCTTATAATTTTGTAAAAAAGAAAAATACTTATTATGAAGGTTGTTATCCTCTTATTTCCGATTTTAATATTGCTTATGATAAAGTTTATTTTAATCAAGCAACTGATAATGATGATGTTCTGAGATGCTTTGATATTAAAATTCAAAAAGTTCAATGGGAGAAATATTATCCCACAAGCCATATTGTTTATAAGCCTGTAATTGGGGACAGCATTGTTGCGATGCCTCTATATAAACGAGAAACGGTAAAGAAAACAAAGGCTGAAATTGAAAAAGAAACTGTAAAAACATCTTATCCTGTTAATCCTGAAAAAGATATAGATGTTCATTATTTAGGTGTTTTTAATGCTTTTACAGGTAAAGAGATATTTAGTAAAAAAACCGATAAGTCTCAATATAAATATGGACAGTGTGCCATAAGCAACAAATCAATTGTAGCTTTATGCTTAAAAAATGAACGTAAAAATCCTAAAAAAGGATATGCAGTTTGTTTTGATAATAAAGGCAATGAAAAATGGCGTTTTCAATTAAAAGAAACTGAAAATTCTATTTCCAGCAAGCACGTAATTATTGCTGATAATCGTGTTTATGTTTTTTACGATAAAACTTATGTACTTGATTTCAAAACAGGTAAATTGTTGTGGACAAGTGATATAGCACCTAAATATAGAGATGCAACTGTTTTTGCAACTTCCAATGCTTTGTTGATTTTAAATAACAAAACAATTTATGCTTTAAACGCAAAGACAGGGGCTAAAATGTGGGAACTAAAACCAGAAGATAAGGAGACCAAATATTATAAAGTTTGGTTAAGTCCTAATATCGTAAACAACACAATTTATGTTTTATGTGGTAAAAAATTAATGGCTTTTCAGTAATATAAGTTGTTGAGAATAGATATTCTGTTTAGTCTAATAATTATAAAAATTAACTTCTCTTTTTTTGAATAAAAAAGCATTTTTATATAGTAAACAATGAATCCAATAAGATATAAAACACGCTCAATGGTAATTTCTTGGATATTTATTGTCGTTGTTGTGATTTATATTTTTCGTTTTTTGTCGTTGCAACTCATTGATGATAAATACAAACAAAGAGCTGCCAGTAATGCTTTTTTGAACAAAACGATTTATCCACCACGTGGAATGATATATGATAGAAATGGGTTGTTATTGGTGTATAACAAACCCGCTTATGATATTACATTTATTCATCAAGAAATAGAGAATTTAGATACACTTGCTTTTTGTCGTGATTTGAAAATTACTCGCAAAGATTTTGAAGAGAAAATGGCAAATATAAAGAATAGAAGCAAAAATCCCGGTTACTCTTCTATAACGCCTCAACTTTTTATGACACAAATAGAGGGAAAGGACATTGCCATTATTCAACAATCTCTCTATCGTTATCGTGGCTTTTATGTACAAACGAGAAATTTAAGACAATACACTTACAATGCGGCAGCTCACGTATTAGGAAGTATAGGCGAGGTATCACATAGAGATATTCTAAGAGACAACTATTATCAACAAGGCGATTATGCGGGTAAAGATGGTTTGGAATATACTTACGAAGAAGAATTAAGAGGAAAAAAAGGAGTAGAAGTTTTTTTGCGAGATGCACGTGGAAGAATACAAGGACGATGTGAAAATGGTGCAAAAGATATTTCAGCCAGAGCAGGAAAAAATTTAACCACAACGTTGGATATAGATTTACAAATGGTAGGAGAAAAACTCTTACAGGGTAAATTAGGTAGTATCGTTGCTATTGAACCCCAAACAGGAGAGATATTGGCAATGGTTTCCAATCCAGCTTACAATCCTGCTATTTTAGTAGGGAAAAATCGTGCAAAAGGTTATCATATTCTTTTGAAAGATCCACTTAAACCATTGATTAATCGTGCTATACAAGCACAATATTCGCCAGGTTCTACTTTTAAAACTTATCAAAGTGCAATAGCCTTGCAAATGGGAGCAATTACTCCTACAACACATTTCTATTGTAATGGAGTAGAATCTAATCCTATCCGATGTACTCACTATCACGGTTCAAGTATTAGTTTGTTTAATGCTTTGGAGCAGAGTTGTAATCCTTATTTTTGGAGTACCTTTAAACGAATATTAGAAAAAGGGGGATATGGAGAAAGAAATGAAAATTTTAAGAAAAATTATAACGAATGGCGTGAATTAGCAATGAAGTTTGGATTTGGAAAACGGTTTGAAAATTCGGATCTTTTTCACCAAAATAGAGGTAATATGCCAACAACTAATTTTTACGACCATCATTATGGAAAACGACATTGGAAAGCACTGACTGTTCGTTCTCTTGCTATTGGACAAGGAGAAATTTTAGTTACACCTTTGCAGTTAGCCAATGCTACTTGTGTGATAGCCAACAAAGGATATTACATAACTCCTCATCTAAATAAATCAGACTTGATAGCATTTGATAGAAACAGTGTAGGGATAGATAAAGAGCATTTTTATGTTGTAGATAGAGGAATGTGGCAAGTGAATAAATACGGTACAGGAAGTGCTTATGCTATTCCTAATATGGAAAGTTGCGGAAAAACAGGAACGGTTGATAATAGTGGTGGCAAACCTCACTCCCTTTATGTTGGATATGCACCAAGAGAAAATCCTCAAATAGCGATTGCTGTTGTTGTTGAAAATGCAGGATTTGGTTCAACTTGGGCAGCTCCCATTGCTAATTTTATGATGGAGTATTATTTGAGAAGAAAAGTAACTCATAGGGAAGAATTTGAAAGAATGTCAAAACGAATAACAAATGGAAAAGTCAAGACCTACTAATATATTGGATACATTAGATTGGATAACACTAGGGATTTATGTCTTTTTGGTAATTATAGGCTGGTTTAATATTTATGCAGCAAGTTATGATTTTGACCAGCAACCTAGTTTTTTTGATTTATCTCATCGTGCTGGAAAGCAGTTTGTTTGGATATTAACAGCCTTTGTTTTGATAGGTATAATTATGTCGCTTGATATTCGTTTATATGATTATTTTGGCTATTTGATTTATGCTTTGGTTTTGTTGTTGCTTATTGCCACCATCTTTTTGGCAAAAGACGTTAAAGGTTCTCGTTCGTGGTTGCAGTTAGGACCTATTGCTTTTCAACCTGCTGAATTGGCAAAAATCGCTACTGCTATTGCTTTGGCAAAAATGATGAGTCCTATACGATTTGAAATCAATAGTTGGAGGAGTTTATTCAAACCTGTGATGCTTCTTTTTTTCCCTTTTGCAATGATAATTCTTCAAAAAGAAACAGGGAGTGCATTGGTGTTCGCCTCTTTTTTCTTGATGTTTTACCGAGAAGGAATGAATGGATTGGTTTTGGTGTTAGGACTGTTAATTGCTGTACTTTTTGTAATTTCTATCGGTTTTAGCACTTTTTCCATACAATACTATAATGGAAGTTGGGGGATTGTGTTGGCTGTTTTTTTGATTTTGATAGTACAATTTGTGTTTTCATTTTTGTATAGCAAAGAAATAAAACAGGCTTTGTGGCTTTTGGCTATTGCTGTGGTTACAGGTGCTTTTTCTTATTTATTAAATATTTTTGTTTTAGTTAATTACGAATACGTTGCACTTGGTTTTGGGCTTTTTTCAGTTATTTATTGGTGGATTGTATCGATTCAGAAAAGAATAAAGCAATATTTGTTGATTGTTTGGATTACCTTAGGGTCTGTATTATTTTGTTTTTCTGCCAACTATATGTTCAATGAAGTGTTAAAACCTCATCAGCAAGAAAGAATCAAGGTACTCTTGGGTATGAAAGAAGATTTACGAGGTGCAGGTTATAATGTTCATCAATCCAAAATAGCGATTGGTTCGGGTGGTTTACTTGGAAAAGGTTATTTGAATGGAACGCAAACAAAATTAAAATATGTACCAGAGCAAGATACTGATTTTATTTTTTGTACTGTTGGTGAAGAGTGGGGATTTGTTGGTTCTTCTTTTATCTTGCTTGTCTATCTTGCTTTGTTGTTAAGAATTATACATATTGCAGAAAGACAACCTGACGGATTTGCTCGAATTTATGGCTATTCCATAGCTGGTATATTTTTTTTTCATCTGTTTGTCAATGTTGGAATGATTATTGGTTTAATGCCGGTAATTGGTATTCCATTGCCTTTTTTAAGTTATGGTGGCTCTTCCCTTTGGAGTTTTACAGCAATGCTTTTCATATTACTTCGGTTAGATGCTTCTCGTTTTAGATATAGAGGAGAAATTTATTAAATAGCTACAATTTTCGCATAATTTGAGTTGTTAAAATAACAATAAATAGATGAAGAAATTCTTTTTTATTTTTTTTATTTTTATCTCTTTTTCGGTTTTTGCACAAAATATAGTTGTATTGGATTCAGCAACCAATCACCCTTTGGAAAATGTGGTTGTTACTAGCCTTAATCCGAATAAAATAGTAGTAACTAATCGAAAAGGAATGGTAAATATAACTGATTTTCAGAATGCAAAAAAGATAGAAATTCGTTTGGTAGGTTATCAAACAGTCAATACCAATTATCAGAAAATAAATTCGAATCAATTTATTGTTAAACTTCAATCTCTCTATTTTAATCTTGATGAAGTGGTTGTTTCGGCTACGCGTTGGCAACAAGCACAGAATAGAATTTCGGCCAAAATATTTCATATACGAAATCGTGATATTGAACTTTTTAATCCACAAACGACTGCTGATTTGTTGGGAATTTCTGGAAAAGTGTATATTCAAAAGAGCCAATTGGCAGGTGGTAGTCCCATAATAAGGGGTTTGTCCACTAATCGTTTATTATATACGGTTGATGGAGTGCGAATGAATACAGCCATTTTTCGGAGTGGAAACCTACAAAATGTTATCTCGTTAGACCCTTTTTCGATTCAAAAAACGGAAATTCTTTTGGGGGCTAATTCAGTTATTTATGGTAGTGATGCGATTGGGGGCGTGATGAGTTTTCAGACCTTGCAACCTCAATTTTCACTGACAGACAAAACATTGATTAAAGGTCGTTTTGTAAGTCGTTATTCCACAGCCAATCAAGAAAGAACAGGACATTTTGATGTGAATATAGGTTGGAAAAAATGGGCGTGGATTGTTGGTTTATCTACTTTTTATTACGACCATTTGCGTCAAGGTTCGTATGGTAAAGAGAAGTATTTGAAAAAATATATTGTGAAAAGTCAAATAAACGGAAAAGATATTGTTTGGCTAAATCCCGATGCACGTATTCAATCTCCTTCCGAATATTCTCAAACCAATTGGATGCAGAAAATAGCTTATCGTCCCAATCGTTATTGGGAATTGTCGTTGGCAACGCATTATTCTTCCACCTCGCCTTATGGTCGGTACGACAGACATTTAAGACAAAAAAAAGGTTTGCCTCAATATGCAGAATGGAATTATGGTGAACAAAGATGGACTATGAATTTATTGAAAATAACGCATCATAAATCCAATATGTTGTATGATGAATTTACAACTCGTTGGGCTTTTCAGCAGTTTGACGAGAGTCGTATAGTACGAAAATTGAACGCTCAAAAGAGAGAAACGAATACCGAAAAAGTAAATGCATTTTCAGTAAATGCTGATTTCAAAAAAATGCTAACAGATAAGCATACGCTTTATTATGGTGCAGAATGGGTGGGAAATAGAGTGATCTCCAAAGGAGTGGGTTGTAATATTTTAACCGATTCTACGTGGAGTATTGCTTCACGCTATCCGCAAAGCTGGTGGCAATCGTTGGCAACTTATGTCAATGTTCAGCTGAGATTAACGGATAAATGGACTGTTCAGAGTGGATTAAGATATAACTATTATCAAATAGACGGCAATTTTAACCAAACAACAAGACAAGCGTATCAGTTTCCTTTTGATAAAATAAAAAACAGTAATGCCAATTTAACAGGAAGTATTGGTGCAACGTACCGATTACCCCAAAAAATAATTTTAAGTACTAATGTCTCGACAGGATTTCGTTCACCCAATGTTGATGATATGGGAAAGGTTTTTGATTTTGCACAAGGATTTGTTGTTGTGCCTAATCCTAAATTGCGGTCGGAATATGCTACCAATGTAGATGTGAGTTTGGTAAAAGTGTTTTCTAATCGTTTCAAATTAGATTTTACTACCTATTATACCCATTTAAAGAATGTTTTATCAATAGATAATTTTCAGCTGAATGGACAAGATACCATTGTTTATAAAGGCGATAAATGTCGTGTTCAAGCATTGCAAAATAGAGCGAAAGCCTTTGTGTATGGTGTTCAACTTTCGGGCGAATTAAAACTCTCGTCAGCGTTTAGATTAAGTACCGATATTAATTATCAGAAAGGTACAGAAGTGCATTCTAATAGTATAAAATCCACCTTACGACACGCAGTTCCTCTATTTGGAAACACGAAATTAATTTACCAAAACGATGGACTTTCATTGCAGTTATACGCTAATTATCAAGCTGAAATGAAAAGCAAAGATATGCCCCAATCAGAGCAGAAAAAAGTAGAACTTTATGCTCTTGATAGTGAAGGAAAAGCGTATGCTCCCTCTTGGTGTACGTTGAATTTCAAAACCAATTATCAATTTTCAAAAAAGATTTTATTGGGAGTAGGGATAGAGAATATGACCGACTTGCGTTATCGTCCCTATTTGTCGGGAATATCATCTGCTGGAAGAAACGTTATTTTATCTATTCAATTAAAATTTTAGATAAAAGTCTTTTATATTATTCGTAGTGCATCTAAACGTTTCGTTTTTATAAAATCTTAAATGAGTTCAATACAAAAATTAATACAATCTAAATGTACTACGGCTTATATTATTCGTATCGCTCCTTTATCGGCAGAACTTACCATTTTAGAATAAGCTTTTAATGCTTTGGAAACAATTCTGTTTCTGTCTTTGGGTGTAAA
>PDWI01010166.1_pt1 | contig 10592 bp, 4 predicted proteins | sample 1430891 | NCBI WGS metagenome assembly PDWI01 (sample SAMN01162508, study PRJNA174530) | Oral metagenome, whole genome shotgun sequencing project. | biome: Marine environment; feature: Marine mammal; material: Swab sample of the gingival sulcus; isolation source: swab sample of gingival sulcus... | reverse complement strand
TGTCAAAACTTTAAAGCCATTATTTTGAAGTTCTCTAATACCCTGTATATAAAGTGCATTCGTTTCTGTTTTTACATAATATTTTAAAAGATTTTCTTTGCTTAAAGAGTCTTTAAAAAGCATTACTCCAAAGTTTCTACCCCAATAAGTTGTATCCATTAATACAATAACATTTCTTGATTTAGTTTGCTCGGCTAAATTAACTTTATATGCATCTATTCGCCTTTGGATTGTTTTTATTGAACAATTATATTTCTCGGCTAACTGCTTATAAGTTTGCTTATACTCTGTGTATTCTAGCCAAATTTGTTCATTACTTAATCGTTTGCCGCCTAAAAATTGTTTATTACACAAAACACATTTATAGCGTTGAATGCCATTTATTTTTCCATATTTTTGAACAAACTTCTTACCACAATAAAAACATTTTTTTATTCATAACCTTTCATTTGTCGCAAAGGTACTATTGATAAGGTGTGTAAACTTTTTTACCATTAAAAATGTCCATTAAGCCAAAAATTTATTAAGTCGTGTTTTCTTTGCTCTATGTTATTCAAGGTCTATTTGTTTGGCCATTATAATGCTATAAATTATATTACATGGCAAAGACAAGCATTTTATGAGTATCATAAAAACACAAATGGCATAATTTCATTAGTGTAACGTCAAGACAAAACACAAATTAGGAATAAAAAAAAGGCTACCAATTGGCAGCCTTTTTTATAGTATTAAAAGATATTACTTATTGAATAACAACTTGACGATTAATTACGCCTTTGTTTGTTGCAATACGAACATTGTATAATCCTTCAGAAACATCATTCAAGTTAAATCTTTCAAGCAATGTGTCGATGTTGTCAAATTTAACTTCACGAACGACTTGACCGTTGGTATTAATAATAGAAATAACAATGTCTTGTTTTTCTACTAAGGTCATATCAATGGTAAATTCTCCCGAACTTGGGTTAGGATATACAGATACATCGTTAGCTGTAAGCTCGTTAATACCGGAGAATAAATGTACGTAAACAGATTTTTCAGTTTCACAATCAGCAGTAGTAATGGTTAAAGTATATAAACCATCAGAGTTTACAGTTAAGGTTTCTCCTGTAGAGCCGTCTGACCATAAATATTCTGTTGTTTCAGTTATTCCTGTCGGGTTAATGGTAACATTTGCCTCAATGGTATATGGATAAGCAGAGTTGATAGTGATGGTATCATTTACGGCACCAACAAACTCTAAGCTTTGCTCGAAATGAATGAATGAACCTTCGATGCTGTTGTTATCGGCAACATTATCATTTGCTTGTGTGATAGATGCTGTAAACTCAGTAGTTCCTATTGCACTTAAATCAATGGTACCGGTAGTTGTTCCGCTCCAAGTATCATTTTGGTTAAGGTCGGTATCAATGGTTAAATCTTCGGTTAATAAGGTATTACCTGCACTTACAAGTGTGAAAGTAAATACGGTTCCTGAAGTTACAAGCTCTGCACCTGCATTTTTAACTTCAACTTCAATGGTTTCGGCAGCAGTTAAAGAACAACTTACTTTTCCGGTTGGTTTGATTATTGCAAGGTCAATGTTTGCCGGAGCAGTAGCAACGCCAACAATAACATTATCAACAATAACTTTACGACCATAATTATCTGTACCTTCAAATGCAATTTGATAAGTTGCTGACGGGTTAGGAAGTGATAATATTACTTCTGTCCAATCTGCAGCTTCTTCGGTATATTCTGATAATTGAATCCATTCTGTGGTTGCATCAATACGATAGAATACGGCTAATGTATTTTGGTCAGCTCCCCAAGCTGCTTGAGCATAATGGAATTTTAGTTGATAGTCAGAACCATCAGATAAATCAAGTACGGGTGTGATAAGTTTTGTTTTATCTCCATTATGTGTAACGGAGGTGAATCGTGCATTTAATTCTCCTTCGTAAGCAGATGTTATTATACTTCCGTCACCGGCACCAAATGTCCAATCTCTAGTTCCTGATACATATTCTTGTGACCAACAATCTCTTGTTTGCGAATCATCTTCAAACGTTTCGGTAAATGGGAAGCTTGTAATTACATCACATAGAGTTTTAAATGTGTATTCAGTAGTCCAATCTCCACCACAATTCGCTTTTACATATACATAGTAAGTTGTACCGGAAGTAAGATTGGTTAAATCTTGTGTTGGGTTTGTGCTAACGGTTGCATCAAATATATCTCCGGCGTCTGTAACGGGGTTAATAGAACTTGAAGCAACTTTTAAAGTCCATTCGGTAGCAATACTGTTTTCTGTCCAAGCAATGGTAGCTGTTGTTGTAGTAATATTAGATGCCATTACGTCTTGAATATCAGAGCAAGGAAGTGTTTCAAAGGTATATTCTGTACTCCATTCACTAAGCTCACCTGCACCACAATTAGCTTGTACATATACATAATAAGTTGTACCGGCTGTAAGATTGGTTAAAGCGTGAGGATTGGTTGTTGTTGCTTCGTTTGCAAGCACATCACCATCGGCAGTAGCAGGGTCAATGGCAGTGGTAGAAACTTTAATATTCCATTCGGCTGCAGTACTTACCCAAGCAATATCTGCGGTTGTTGCCGTAATATTAGATGCAACTACCTCGGTTGGTTTCGGACAAGTAATTGCCGTTAATGAAATATTATCAATAGAAGCCGGAGGATTATCTCCACCTGAGCCATCATTTTTCCATGTAAATACAAGTTTCATTAAGTCTTGAGTTATCTCAGTAGCGGATAATTCAATGCTAGCATTTTGTAAGGTAGTTTGTTGATTATACACTTCACCAATCCGATAATCATTCGAAAGTAGTACTCCTGCATTAATAGCTATACTATCAGGAATTAGATAAACTTTAAGATAGTCATAATCAGTCCCATAGTCGGATTTTTCTCCGTTACAAATCCAGTTAAAACTTAAATTTACACTTGTAGCTCCGTTAAAGTTAACAGGAATGTAAGCATGAGAAGTAGATGTTGAATTTGTTGTGTACTGGTTAGCAGAATCATCGTTAGTTACATACAAAGCATTTCCTGTTTGAGAATCTAAAGCTCCTGTCATCCAATGGTTGGTTTGTGTACCGTTGCGTAATATTATACTACCTAAACCTACCTCAAAGTCGTTGATAATAGGTAATTCAACAAATACATCGCTTGTATTAAATGTGTATTCGTTAGTCCATTCGCTAAGATCACCTGCACCACAGTTAGCTTGTACATATACGTAATAAGTTGTACCGGCTGTAAGATTGGTTAAATTGTAAGGATTGTCCGTTGTTGCTTGGTTTGCAAGCACATCACCATCGGCAGTAGCAGGGTCAATGGCAGTGGTAGAAACTTTAATGTTCCATTCGGTTGCAGTACTTACCCAAGCAATATCTGCGGTTGTTGCTGTAATGTTAGAAACAGTTACATCGGTTGGTTCCGGACAAGTAGGAATGGTTCTTACAACAAAGTTATCAATGTAAACCTTATAATCCTCCTCATCATCAACACTTCCATCGGTAGCCCAGAAAGCAAATTGAACAAGGTTTCCTGTAATTGCAGATAGTTCAATTATTTCACTAACTCCTGTATTGGAAGGTGTATTTGATGCATTGTAAGTTTTAAGATTATTCCAAGTTGTACCACCGTCTTCGGTGTATAAAACTTGCACTTCATCATCGGAACCCATTTCAGATGCCAGTGTTCCATAATATTTTGTTACGGCAATATCGTAGTTAAGCTCATAACCACCTGCTGATAAATCAAATTCGGGAGAAATAAGCCATTCTTTTCGACTGTTTCCATAAAGGTTTATAGTTGCAGCACCTGTAAAGCCATTATTGGCAAAACCACCGGCACCCCAATAAGAATCCGATCCGACTAAAGCTTCTCCTATATTTCCTCTTGCTCGTGTCCAACAATTTGGAAGGAAAGATGTAAAGTCTTGGGTGTATTCAGGTGTGAAAACACTACATGCTGTGGCAAAGGTTGTTTTAACATCAGTGGTAATAGCACTTAAATCATCTGCACTACATTTAGCTTGTACGTATGCGTCGTAAGTTGTAGCGATTGATAATCCGGTAAGAGTTACCGTTGCTTCGGTAACAGTTACAGTTGTTCCTGCGGTTGCAGGGTCAAAACCTTGGGGACCGTAAATAACATTCCACTCGGTTTCAGAAGCACCGGCTGTCCATGTTAAGGTAGCTTGTGTTGCTTCAATATTTGTTGCTGTAAATGCCGTTGGTGCCGGACAAGACACCAAAGTCCTAAATGTTGTTTTAACTGCGGTAAGTTCACTAAGATCACCTGCACCACAATCGGCTTGTACGTACACATCATAAGATGTATCCGGAGTTAAATCGGTAAGTATTAGCGTTGTTTCGGTAGCATTTACCGTTGTTCCTGCGGTTGCAGGGTCAAAACCTTGGGGACTATAAATAATATTCCAAGCAGTTTCAGAAGCACCGGCTGTCCATGTAAGAGTGGCTTGTGTTGATTCAATATTTGTTGCAGTAAATGCCATAGGATTTGGACAAGAAGGAAGTCCACTAACATCTACATCATCCACATACAAGCAAAATTTATCAGTAGCGGTTGCTCTAATAGCTACATAAACGGTTTGTCCCACATAAGCAGCTAAGTTAATTTCTTGTTGTTCCCATGTGTTTATTGAAGCTTGTTCCGGTTGCAAAACAACACTAAATGCGTCGGCATTATCATTTACAGTAGTGGATAAACGTACATCATAAGTTTCAATGTAAGAGCTCCTGTGTTTAACCCAAAAAGTAACTTGGTCGGTTGTGTTTGCTACTACATCAATAGCAGGCAATACAAGATAATCATCGTGTGCCTCTGATGAAAACTTAATAGCTGCTGCCTGAGAACCGGAATGAGCACCCTCCCAAATGTCATTATGAACAATCCAAGTCTGTGCAGCATCTCCACCGTTAATTACATGCCAACCTTCGGGTAAAGTTAAACCATCCTCAAAGTCTTCAGGGAAAGAAGAAACAGGAGAACTTGCCGTGTAAGTTCCAATCGGGAAAGGAGCTGTACAAGTTGCATTGGTTTCACCTCCTTCTAATTGGTCAATACCTGAGAAAGTCCAATCTGCAACGTTAAACGTAGCACTTGGGGTTGAACCTGCATTTCTGTATGCCCAACCGTCTGAATATTCCCAAGCGGTTCCGGTTCCATCAACACCATCTTCACCAAAGAGGTCAACCATGTTATCACCATTAAAAATAGCGACTCTATCATCACCATTAAAATTAACCACATTGTTTTCAATTGGAACAATGGTGTTTTCAAAAAAACTATTAAACTCAGTTGCAGATGTTGTAATGTAAATAAAATCACCCGCATTTGCACTGCCTGATAAACTCAATGGATTGCCCCATTCGGTGTTTGCATTGGTTTGGTTTTGTACCGTATAAGCTGACAAATCAGCAATATCGTTTACCACATACAGTTCAAGTACTTTGGGTTTACCTCCGGTAAGAGGACCATCAGCAATTCCCGTAATTAACAGGTCTTGAGCCATAATGTTAAAATTCAGTCCAAACGTAAGTAAAATTACCAATAAGGACATTAAGTTAAATTTTTTCATAAGCTTAAAAATTAAAATTGAACATAATTTATTTGAAAGGCTAATATATTGAATATTTCTTAATAAAAGTAAACTATTTTCACATTTCATATAAAAATATAAAAAAAAGAGGCTAAAATAGAATGCATACAAACATACTACTCAACCTCTTTTTTTTGTTGGTATTATTTATATTTATTCTTGCGAGGCAAGGAATTTTTCAGCATCAATGGCTGCTTTACATCCTGAGCCTGCCGCTGTGATTGCTTGTTGATAGTGCGAGTCTTGGACATCGCCACATGCAAATACTCCCGGCACGTTGGTTTTTGCTGTTCCCGGAATTGTTTTAATATATCCGGTATCATCGGTATCAATGTATTTTTTAAATGGTGCACTGTTGGGTACATGTCCGATGGCTAAGAAAAATCCGTCGATGTCAATTTTTACATCTTCATCGGTTTTACCATTGTGCAATAATGCTCCGGTTACACCCATATCATCGCCCAGTACTTCTTTAGTTACATGTTGATATAAAACTTCGATGTTTTCGGTTTTTTCTACACGCTCAATCATTACTTTTGAAGCACGCATGTAATCTTTACGAATAATGAGGTAAACCTTTTTAGCCAAACCGGCAAGATAGGTTGCTTCTTCGGCAGCAGAATCACCACCACCGACAACGGCTACATTTTTTCCGCGATAGAAAAATCCGTCGCAAGTTGCACATGCAGAAACACCACGTCCCTTAAAGTTTTCTTCAGACTCTAAACCAAGATAACGAGCAGTTGCTCCGGTTGCTATGATAACGGTTTCGGCTTCAATTTCGATTTTTGAATCTCCTTTTAATTTGAAAGGACGTTGAGAAAAATCCACCTCGGTAATTAGTCCCGAACGGATTTCCGTACCGAATCTTTCGGCTTGTTTTCTTAGGTCTTCCATCATTTCCGTACCGGTAATTCCGCTTGGATAACCGGGAAAATTTTCTACGTCAGTAGTGGTTGTTAATTGACCTCCGGGTTGTAGTCCTTCAATGATAACGGGATTCATATTTGCACGTGCTGCGTAAATGGCTGCTGTATAAGCAGCAGGTCCTGAGCCAATAATTAGGCATTTGATTTTTTCCATATTGAATATTGTTTTATTTATTAATAAAAAATGATGAGAACAAAGATAAGTGATAATTTTTAATTATAGGTAAAAGTTTATAAAGTTAGAAAGTTCATATCCCGATAGCCATCGGGACGATGGTTATCGGGAGTAAAGTTAAAGAAAACTGTTGGCTAATGGCTACTTTCTAACTTTACGAACTTTATGAACTTTATGAACTATGTTAAATTTAAAATCGAATGTTTATTTTTTATCAAACTTTCGTTTATTTCTACGGTTGTTATGCTTGATGCATGACCTGCCCATATTCCTTCACAATTTTCTCCATGGATGTTTGATTTTAGCGAAGCAGGGTTAGTAAAGGGATTACTTGCCGTGGATAAATGTTTATAAAACGACATCCAAAAAAGAAAACTGTCTTTATCTATGCTTGAAAGTTTTATATTAACGGTTTCTCCGAAATCGTAATAAGCATTTTCAATAAATACGGTATCATTTTCATCGAAACTTTGTTTGGTATAATGTATGGGATTAAGAAAATCGTTTTCTTCAAAGCCTCGTAATAAGGGTGAAATATATATGGTGTCGTGATTGCTAAATTCGTCGTCGAATACACTTGAGCTGAGATAAGGTCTGTAAAAATCTATTTGTTCGCCGAGTACTTGAGTTTCCATAAAGTAAAAGTTTCGGGTATTGGGGTTATCATAAATTAAAAAATTTAAATTACCGCACGTATCGTTGTTTGATGCATACTCAAAAGAAACACTGTCAATATCAACAGGATACGGAATGTTTGTACTTGCCCAATAGAATTTGTTTTTATAATTGATTTCAAGTCGATAATTTTTTCCGAACTCGCCAACCAATGTTTTTGCCTGATAACCAAAGTACGGAAATTTTAAAATATTTATTGTAGGACGTAATGTATCGGTAAGGCTTCCGTCGGAAACGGTAATAAGTATGGTACTGTCGTAAATAACGCCTAAACTGTTGGTCATGGCTTGTTGTATTTCGTCGAGATTGGAATTTTCATCTATCTTCGGAATTTCAACGGCTTCAAAATATCCGGTATTTCTAGACAGAAAAACAAAGGGACGAAGTCCGTTTTCAACCCGTCCTTGCACAATAAGTTTTTCTTCGGGTTTCGGAAGGTCGATGGTAATGTCTGTTTCGCAAGCAATGTTAAAAACAACGATTGAAACAATAAGTGCTGTAATGATATGTTTGGAATGTTTCATGGCTTAAAATTTAAAGTTCCAGGTTATTGCCGGTAAAATAGGGAATAAAGAGACTTGTTTCGCTTTGGTTTGAAATGTCCCTTCCGAAGCGTTTCCGGTATAATCGAAATAAATAAAATATGGGTTTTTACGATTGTAAACGTTGTAAACAGAAAAGTTGATAGAGGACTCCCATTTGTCGGTTTGTTTTATAAGCCAATTCAGCGATATATCCAAACGATGGTAAGGAGCCATACGGTACGAATTTCTTTTTCCGTATTCGTGAATAATTTTTCCGTCTATAACATATCGTGCTACGGGTAAGGTTGTTGTGTTTCCTGTGGCATAAACAAATACGGTTGATGCTGAAAGTTTTTTGTTGAATTGATAACTCAATGTTAATGACAAGTCGTGTCGTCTGTCGTATTTAGCAGGGAAAGTTTCGCCATCATTTATTTCTTTAAATTTTCGGTCGGTTTTTGATAAGGTATAGCCTATCCAGCCTGTAAATTTTCCGTAACGTTTTTTCACAAACAATTCAACGCCATAAGAGTTACCTTCTCCGAAAACAAAATAATTGTCGGGATTGTCATTAACTTGGTCGATTGGCAATGCTCCGTCTGCGTACTCTATGATGTTTGACATGTCTTTATAGTAAAATTGTATTGAGGATTCAAATTGGTCGTTTCTGAAATTTTTGAAATATCCTACGGCATATTGCGAACCTATTTGAGGAAGCACTTTATCCGAGCTGGGCACCCATAGGTCTGTGGGAAGCGTTGATGCCGACAAACTTGCCAAGTGTATGTACTGTTTGTTTCGTATATAAGATGCTTTAATGGAACTGGTTTTGTTGAGTGAATATTTTATATTAAATCGAGGCTCAAGGCTATAATAATCGGCAACAATTTCACCTTTCTTATAGGTTATTGTATCGATATTGTCCAACAAATCTTTGTCTTTTACAAATCGGGTAAATGCTCCGGTTTGAATGAAAGTTGAGCCTCGCAATCCTCCGTAAACAGTTAGTTTTTCTGATATCCGAAAATCGTCTCCGATGTATATTGCAGCTTCGTGAGCAAATTGTTTTTGGGCTGCACCTAAGTTTATTTCTTGTTTTTGTTGTTCTACTTTAACGGTATTTGGTGTAAACTCGTGGAATATGTATTCGCCTCCAAACTTTATACTGTGCAATGGATTTGGAAGGTATGAAAAATCTTGTTTGAAGTGATAATCACGTATTCCGGAATTTTGTATTAAACGAAAAGTTTCTTTGTCTCCATTGTTTAAACTAACATCGGTTTTAAACTGGTAGTCGCTGAATAGCAGTGTAGTATTAATAAAAAATCGGCTGGAATATAAATGATTCCAACGCAAGCTGGCAATACCGTTTCCCCACGGAAGTCTCATTTTAAAGATTTCTTCTTTGTTTGTAAAATTAAAAACATCTTTTCCGTAATATGCCGACCCGAACAATCGGTCTTTATCGGAAAATTTATAATTCAATTTTAAATTAGCATCGTAGAAAAAATAGCCGGTACCTTTAAAAAAAGATGTTTTTTTAATAAAGGGTTTTATTAATAAATCAACATAAGTGCGTCTTCCTGATATAAGAAAAGAAGCTTTATCTTTAACAATGGGACCCTGTGCGGTAATTCGTGTTGCAATGGTTCCTATACCTCCTTCAACATTGTACGATTTCATATTTCCGTTGTTCATGGCAATATCCATAACCGATGAAATTCGTCCTCCGTATTGTGCCGGCATATCACCTTTATATAATTCAAAACCTTTAATGGCATCGGCATTAAATACCGAGAAAAATCCGAATAAATGGGAGGCGTTGTATATGGTTGCCTCATCTAATAAAATAAGGTTTTGGTCGGGACCTCCGCCTCGCACATAAAAGCCCGAATTTCCTTCGCCTGCCGCTTGAATACCGGGAAGCAGTTGTATGGTTTTCATAACATCAACTTCGCCCATAAATGCCGGTAGTTTTTTTATATCTTCTACGGCAATTTTTTCAACACTCATACGACTCGAATTAATATTTGCGTCTGTTTTTTCTCCGCTTACAATAACTTCTTGGGTAGTAATGGCTGATGTTGAAAGTTCAATATTGAGTTTTATGTTTCTGTCAATGGTAATATCTTTGGTTATTTCTTGATAACCAATGTATGAATAGGTTATTTTATATTGCCCTTTGGGTAGAGTAATGCTGTAAAATCCGTATAGATTTGTGCTTGTCCCGATTTTTTTATCGGCGATGTTAATGTTCGCTCCCAAAAGCTCCTCCCCTGTATCAATATCTCTGATGTAACCGCTTATGGTGTATTTTTGTCCCCACGCAATACCACTTAACAACAGTATAAAGCCTACACTTAAAACAGATTTATAAATATAAGATTTCATTTAAAAGTATTTTAACGTAAAAATAGTTTGTTTTTTGTCTGAAATGACAAATTTATTGTTAATGTTGTATTAACGTTTGAAATTTAAAATTAGTTTAAGTTTTTCGATGTTTTATTTTAATTTTTCTTAAAATATTTTGCGTATTAATGAAAGCTGACTATTTTTGTAGCATTGAAAAGTTCGGGGTGTAGCTCAGCTTGGTTAGAGTACGCGTCTGGGGGGCGTGGGGTCGGAAGTTCAAATCTTCTCACCCCGACAAAAAAACC
>PDWI01010164.1_pt1 | contig 10593 bp, 6 predicted proteins | sample 1430891 | NCBI WGS metagenome assembly PDWI01 (sample SAMN01162508, study PRJNA174530) | Oral metagenome, whole genome shotgun sequencing project. | biome: Marine environment; feature: Marine mammal; material: Swab sample of the gingival sulcus; isolation source: swab sample of gingival sulcus... | reverse complement strand
TGTAGATTTATTTGATGTTTATGAAGGCGATAATTTACCTGAAGGCAAAAAATCTTATGCTTTAAGTTTCTTATTACAAGATGAAAATAAAACATTAGATGATAAGCAGATTGATAAAATAATGCAAAAACTTCAAACAACATTTGAAAAAAATGTTGGTGCAGAATTAAGATAATTATTAAAAGCCTCTTTTTGAGGCTTTTTTTTTGCTTCTCTAAATAAATATTTAAAACTTTATATTTTTTTAAACAAAATACATTACTTTTAAGTAACTAAAAATCAACTATATAATCACTATAAAAAATAAATTTATTTTTTTTATAAAAAATGTTATTTATTTCAAAAAAGTGTTATATATTCGCAGTGGAATTATTAGTGTTATCATTTTGAGATAAATGACATTTTAAGTAATTTCTCTGTTTTATAAATGAATTTTGGTTGTTATTATTTTTTGAATTGAAAAAGGAGTAAATATTAATTTGTGTTTACTCCTTTTTTTCATCAATAAACAAACCTATATAACTTATTAATTAACAGCAACATACACACATTCTATAAAAATTATTTTTATTTTATAATATAAATATTACTTTTTTAAAAATATTGTCCATATATTTGTGTGAAATCAATAGTAGCATAAAATTTTAAAAAATGACACAGAAAATTTTTAACAACTTAACAAAATGCATTCTATTAACTTTTATAGTTATCCCTTTTGCTTTTGTTTCTTGTAAAAAAGAAGGTAAAAAAGAACAGAACACTAATACTAGAGAACAAGGTATTACCTATTCTTATGATGATGGTAGTGTAAAACAAGAAATTAAAATTACTAAAACCCCTGTAAGAGCTGCTGCTTTCTCTCAATTTATGACAGAAACATTACTTTCATTAGGCTTAAATGACGGAAGAATAGTTTTAGGTACTACGGAAGGAAAAATATTACCTAAATTACAAAAAGATTTTGATAAAATTAACACTAAATTACACGGGCACCACTACCCTATTACTCGTGAGGCTTTCTTATTATTAAATCCTGATTTTGTTACTGGGTGGGACGGAACAATAACCCCTGAAAAAACAGGAAGTGTTGAAGAGTTATTAAAAAATGGTATTTATCCTTATTCAGTAAAATCTACAAAAGATGGTGCTACTTTAGATACTGTTTTTGAAGAAATTTTAACATTAGGAAAAATATTTGATGTTGAAGAAAATGCTCAAAATCTTGTTAAAGGATTTAAAGATAAATTAGAAAAAGCAGAACTTAAAGAAGCTCCTAACGGCAAAAAAATTAATGCTGTTATAATGGGTGCTTTAGATAATGGTGCTTATGTATGTGGTTCATTAGCAACTGATTTAATTAATAGAGCGAATGGAGTAAATAGTTTTAAAGAACTTAAAGGAGATTTTGAATTAGTTTCATACGAAGCTCTTGTTGATAGAAATCCTGATATCATTTTTCTTCAAGAGTACTCGGAATTTCCTATTGAAGAGAGAATAAATTTTATTAAAAATCACCCATTATTAAAAGGTGTAAAAGCAATTAAGAATAATAATGTTCATACAGTATTATTATCTGATATTGCACCTGGGGTAAGAAATGTTGATTTAATTATAAAAATGAACTCTTTGTTTTATAAATAAATTATCAGTTATTATTATTTTTTTGAATTAAATGAAGGAAAGGGAGTAGATTAATTAAAAAAATCTACTCCTTTCTGACTGAATAAAAATAAATGTTTTGAAGAAAAAAAATCTATATATAATAAGTTTACTTTCAGTTGTATTATTTATATTATTTATACTTTCAATAGGTATGTTTACAAATAATTTATCACCTGAAACAGCGTATAAAATCGTTACTAATAAAATTACAGGTTCTGAAATATTTTTACCTGAATGGAAACCTATTTATGAAACCATTGTTTGGGAAATTAGAATACCAAGAGCCATTTTAGCCATTATATGCGGTGCTGGTTTAGGTATTTGTGGTGTTTTAATGCAATGTGTTACTAAAAACCCTATTGCCGACCCTTATATTTTAGGGTTAGCATCAGGTGCATCAACAGGTGCTGTATTTATGATTATTTTAGGTGGTGCTAGTTTAGGTATTGCATCTATTTCGGGTGGTGCTTTTATTGGAGCATTAATTTGTAGTGTTTTAGTATTTATTATAGGTACAAAATATGGTAGAAGTTCATCTACAACAAGGTTAATTTTATCAGGTTTAGCAATTTCAACAATTTTTTCTGCTTTAACCGATTTAATTATATCAATGGCTGAAAATTCAAGCCAAGTAAAATCTGCCCTTTTTTGGAGTATGGGTAGTTTAGGTGGTGGTACTTGGGAAGTGTTACCTTTACCTTTTATTACTTTAATTATTACTTTAATATTAACAATAAGTATTTCAAAATCATTAGATTTATTATTGTTTGGTGATGAAAATGCTATTATGTTAGGAATGAATATTAATCTTACAAAATCAGTTATTGTTGTTATAACTTCTTTATTAACTTCAATTATGGTTTCTGTAACAGGGGCTATTGGTTTTGTTGGGCTTATAGTTCCGCATATTGGTAGGTTAATTTGTGGTAATAATCATAGAAAATTAATAATAGTATCAGGAATTATAGGAGCAATTTTACTATTGTGTTGCGATTTATTTGCAAAAAATGCTTTCTATCCAAAAGATATTCCTATCGGAATTATTACTTCTTTAATTGGAGGACCTTTCTTCCTATGGATGCTAACAAATAAAAATTACTCTTTCAAAAAAGACGACTAATGAAATTAAATTTAAAAAATGTAGGTGTTGAAGTAGAGCATCATAAACAAATTATTGAAGATGTTTCTTTCGGTATTGAAGAAAAATCATTTGTAGGTGTTTTAGGAGCTAATGGGGCAGGAAAATCAACTCTTTTAAAAAGTATTTACGGAGTAAATAAAATTAATAGAGGTACTATTGAATATGAAGGAAAGTCTTTATTAAAAATGCACCGAAAAGAAAGAGCAAGAAAAATAGCTGTTTTAGCACAAGAAAGTGGTAGTCATTTTGATTTTACCGTTGAGCAAGTTGTTGAAATGGGTAGATACCCACATAAAGGAGCATTAGAAAATTACTCTAAAAAAGATGCTGAAATAATTGAAGAAACTCTTGTTAAAATGAATTTACAAGATTTTAGAGATAGGTCATTCGCAACTCTTTCAGGTGGTGAAAAACAAAGGGTTTTAATTGCTCGTGTTCTTGCACAAGAAACTGATTTTATAATTTTAGATGAGCCTACTAACCATTTAGATATAGGACATCAATTAGAAATTATGAATATTATTAAAGATTTGAATGTTACTGTTTTAGCCGCAATACACGATATGAATATAGCTTCATTATATTGCGACAAATTAGTTATAATAAAAGACGGAAAAGTATATAAACAAGGCACTATTGAAGAGGTTATTACTAAAGAAAACTTATTAGAAACATTTAATATTAATGTAGATATACATAAAAACGAAGAAAATGGAAGATTAAGTGTTTTATATAAAGCAAGATAATTAAAAAGGTTAAATACAATTCATAATTTTAGTTTTTTTTCATTGAATTTAGTTAAATAGCAACAAATAAAAGTTTATTTGTTGCTATTTTTTAACACTTTATTATAATTATTATTATTTAGTGTTAATTATTTGTTATTTTTAATATGTTTTTTATATTTGCCCGCTGATTTTTTAATCACAAATTTTGTTTAACATAAATTAATTTAATTCTATTAAAAATGAAACACTTTTTATTAGCCAGTTTTGTATGCTTGTTAAGTTTTACAGGTATGGCTCAATCAAAAAATGTTACTGGTAAAGTAACTGATGCATCTGGTAATGGTATTCCTGATGTAGCTGTAATGTTGGAAGGTACAACGAAAGGTACTGCTACTAACAATGGGGGGGGGTATTCTCTTTCTGTTAATAACGGAGATAATACAATTGTATTTTCTGCAATCGGTTTTAAAACTGTAAAAAGAAAAGTTGATTCTAAAACAACTAAATTAAATGTTGTTTTACAAGAGGATATCACTATGTTAAGTGAGGCTATCATTAGAACAGAGCGTAAGTTAGCCGTTAATAAATTAAACATTAAAAATTTAGATGCTCCTATGCTAACTCATACAGTTAGTCATAAATTATTAGAGCAAACTAATGCTACTAATATTGAGGAAGCTTCTAAACACATTACAGGTCTTAAATCTATAACTCAATATGGTGGATTCCAATTCTTTAATATTAGAGGTTTTGAAAACTTCGTATTGTTATATGATGGTATTAGAGATGAAAGACATAATATTGCTACTAGTTCAACAGCTACTAACCTTGCAAATGTTGAAAGAATTGAAGTACTAAAAGGTGCTTCTGGAGATATGTTTGGTCACTCTGCTTTAGGTGGTATTATGAACATAATCAGAAAAAAACCATCTTATGTATTAAAAGGAAATGCTAATGTTACTGTTGGTAGTTATAATACTGCTAATGTTACATTAGGTATTGGAGGACCAATAAGTGATAAATTAAGATTTAGAGTTGATGCTGGTAGAAACAAAACTGATGGTTTTAGAGGGCTTGGAAGTATTACAAGAAATGCTTCTGTTATGTTAGACTATACTCCTACTAATAAAGATAAATTATCTCTTTTACTACAATATAGTAATGATAGTTATTCTGTAGATCCAGGTATACCAGGAACTCCTGATGGTAAGGCAATAGGCTTATTTGACCCTAAATTAAATTATGCTGACCCAAATGATTTCTTAAAAGACTTAAGAAAAGAATTACAATTAAATTATACTCATAAATTTAATGACAATATTTATTTAACTAATAAATTTTTCATTACTGATGACCTTATTAATTATTTAGGAGATGAAGTTTTATTTTTAGATGCAGACGGCAAACATTTTTCAAGATTAAACTATGGAGGATATCACTTTGATCGTATTGCAAAAACATTGGGTAATCAATTTGATGTATCTTTTAAATTTAACACAGGTAACATAAAACATAAAAGTGTTGTTGGTACTTCTTTCAATTACTTAAATAGACAAAGAGATTATAACTCTATTGGTGTTATAGGAGACCAATATGATTTAGTTAAAAATATTAGTATAACTAACCCTACTACTAATCCTCTTTATAAGAAAACTTTAAAGCCAAGTGAAACTCTATTACAAAAAGAATTAGTTTCAAGCATTTATGCTCATGATTGGATAACTTTTAGTAATAGATTTAAAATATTATTAGGTGTTAGATATGACTATTATGATGGATTCTTTATTGATAAAAGCCCTATTTCAAACTTAAAACCAAAATTACGAGGGAAACAAGGAAACTTTACATATAGAGGAGCAATATCATATCAACCTGTTAAAAACTTCTTAACTGTTTATGCTTCTGCTTCTAGTTTCTTTAAACCTGTTAGAAACCATGGACATAATAGAAATGGTTCATTATTCAGACCTGAAACAGGTTACCAAGGAGAAGTTGGATTGAAAATGGAGGTTAAAAATAAATTACACTTAAATTTAGCAGGATTTTATATAAGTAAAGATAACTTTACTATTGGGCATTCAGAGGTTAAACAAATTAAGCAAGCAACTTCTAAAGGTTTTGAATTAGATTTTGACGCTCAAATAACAAAAGGGCTTTATGCTAAATTTGGATACACTTATGTTGATGCTACTTTCCGTAAAGGTAAAGTTCCTATTCTTGATACAGAATATAATACTGTAGGATGGACTATACTTGATGGAAATAAAACTCAATGGACGCCTGAACATCAAGCGAATCTTTGGTTAAACTATGAATTTTCTAATGTATTAAAAGGTTTAGGTTTTGGTTTAGGAGCTAATTATGTAGGTAAGACATACCAAGATCCTGAAAATTTCCAAACACTACCTGCCTATACAGTTCTTGATGGAACTATTTACTACCAAACTAAAAACAATATTAGAATTGGTTTAAATATTGAAAATCTAACTAATAAATTATATTATACAAGTGCATTAAGTAGTAGTGATTTATGGTGGTCTGATGCAAATACATTTGATTCTATGGCTAAACTTCAAATGTACCCAGGTAGAGATCGTAACTTTAAATTAAGTATTTCTTACGAATTCTAATTTAAAAACACATCATATATAAAAAGGTTGGCAAATGCCAACCTTTTTAGTTTTGCTAATAAATTATAAATACTTTTTAATTATTCTATCAAATTCACTTGATTTTATAAAACTATATTTATTCTTTTTAACTTGTATTCTTTGTAGAAATCCTAAATCTACCAATTTTTTTAAATCCATTCTTGCAGTATAATTAGAAATTAAAAATCTACTTTCTACTTCTTTAATACTTAAAACTCTATTTTCATCATCATAAATTAATTTTAATATTTGGGCAGTTCTTTCATTAATTTCAGGTATTTTCATAAAATTTCCTGATTGATATACTTCTTTTTGCTTTTTACTAATATATTCTTTTAATGAATAGTATGCTTTTTCCATTATTTTAAGATTATAAGTTATAAAATAACTTAAATCATTTTCATCTTTTTCAGTATATAAATATGCCTTTTCATACTGATTTTTAGTATCTTTTATAATTCTTGAAATAGATAAAAATTCGGTAAGCCAATACCCTTTTTTAAGCATATACCAATAAAATAATGCTCTTGCTGTTCTTCCATTTCCATCAGTAAAAGGATGCAACCACCCTATCATAAAATGAATTATACAACCTTTTATTATTGGGTGAATAAACTCTTCCTTATCATCATTATTAAAAAACGAGCATAATTCATTCAGTAAATCCTCTAATTTATTTTGTAAAGGTGGAATATGAACAACCTCTGCTTGTGTATAATTTACAACACGAACATCATCACTTTTTCTAAAAGAGCCTTCATCTTCAATACTTTCTAATGTATTACTTGTAATAAGTTTATGAATTTGCAACAGCCCACTGATTGTTAAATATTCATTTTTATTTTGAATAATATATTTCATTGTAATATAGTTATTCATAATCATTAAATCAGATTTATTTTGAGGTTTTTTTTCAAGCTGAATCATTTCTTTTGCTTTTTTTCTTGTAGTATTTGCCCCTTCTATTTGGCTACTTGAAATAGATTCCTCAATCAATGAACTAATTATATATTTTGTTTTATCAGTTTCTGCAATTCCTATATTACTACCTAATGTACCACCAAAATGCATATCAAATAAATGAACTGCTTTTTGAATAAAATTAGTAATTACAAACTGAAAAGAATATTCACCAAAACATACTTGTTTAGCACTTAATTTTCGGTGTAATTTTATAGCACTCCATACTTTTTCAGGAGCATAGGGTTTTGATTTATATTTTACTTTATCCCAAAAAAGATATTCATTTTGTATTTCATTCAACATTCCATTTTGTTGAATTTCAACAAGTGACGAGACTATTTCTTTTTTGTTTATATATTTAGGAGCATCTTCCATAATAATTATTTTAATAATGCAAAAATACCTAAAAAATGCGAGATTTTAATAAAATCTCGCATTTTTTAGGTATTTTTATTTTTCTTAAAAAAATATAAATTCTACTTATTTACATTTAGGTAAAAACACTTCAGCCATCATACATCTTGCACTTCCTCCTCCACAAGTTTCAATAGTATTTAAAGGCGAATGTAATATTTCACAATGTTTTTCAATTCTCTTAATTTGGCTATCAGTTAAGATATTGTATGCTGATGAACTCATTACAAGATATCTTTTATTATCCTTTCCTAAAACTTGTAACATATTTCCTGCAAAATTATTTACTTGTTCTTCAGTAATATCAATAACTTCTTTTCCGTCATCTTTCAAACTATTTATAAGATTTTTTCTCTCCTTTTTATCATCAATTGATGATAAGCAAACAACAGCAAAATCTTCAGCAACACACATCATTACATTTGTATGATAAATTATTTTTCTTTCTCCATCAACTGTTTGATATGATGTAAAAATTACAGGAGTATATTCAAAATCTTCACAAAACTCAATAAATAATTCTTCATCTGCACGAGGCGATAATGCACAATATGCTTTTCGGTTTACTCGGTCTAAAATCATACTTCCTGTTCCTTCTAAAAAAATATTATCTTCCTCTGCACTTGTGTAATCAATAATATTTTTTATTTCAAACCCTTTTTCCTCTAAAATATCTAAAACATCTTCTCTTCTTTCTAACCTTCTATTTTCAGCAAACATTGGGTATAAGGCAATGTCTCCATTTTCGTGAAAAGAAATCCAATTATTAGGAAAAACAGAATCAGGAGTATATGGTTCTTTTGTATCTTCAATAACAATAACATTTACCTCTTTATTTTTTAATTTTAAGACAAAACTATCAAATTCTTGTTGTGCCTTTGCATTAATAGTTTCTGGCAGAGTATCTTTTATATCTTGTTGATAATAATTATTAACAGCCGTTTGTTCATTTTTAGCAAATGCCACTGGGCGAATCATTAAAATGGTATTCGTAATTTGTTTCATTTAATTTTATTCAAAAAAATTATTACTATTTATTTTTTTAATCTTCAAATAATTTTATTTGGTCATCACTACCTTTATTTTCTTTTTTCTTTTTTATTGCTTTTTTTAATAACTCTTGCTTTTTCTCTTCCTTATTTTTTATTTCGTTAGCTTCCTCCACTTCTAACAACAATGGTTCTTCTTGTAGTATTTCTTCAACCTCATCTTCTTCCTCAATTTCCTCATCAAAAGGTAAAGGTTCTAACAGATTTACTTCACGAATTTTTTCAGTAGTTAATTGATTTCCTAATGCTTTTATACCTTTAATAGCAATAAATTCCTCAAAATTAACTATAATATTTTCTATACTTCTTTTTGAAAATATAACTTCTGCTACTGGTCTATAATCTGTAGCAATAATTTGTAACTTACTTTTTAGGTGATTAGAAATAAATAATTCTTCCTTTTCTTCTGTTTCTATTAAAAATCGTTTAACAAAATATCGTTCTTTTTCTCCATCAAAATAAATAGCAGATATTGGTTTTGTTGGTTGCCATTTTTCTAACAGAATCATATCATCATCAAAATGCATAGCTAAATCAGGCGAAACAGCCTTTATTTTTCCTGATTGAGTTGCAATTAATATTTTATCATTTGGCTTAAATTCTCCTAAAAGTTCTCCTCTTTCATCAACATTTAATCTTTGCACGGTATCATCAAACCAAATTTTACGAGGTTTTAATGTTGAAACTCCTGATTCTTTAAAATCAATCTTTTTTATTGTGTATTTACTTACTAAATTCCCCCTAACTGCTCGTCCTTTAATTAATAAATCGGCAAAATCAATATCCCATTTTAATTTTTTAATACTTCCTACGGCTCTTAAATTTATGGTTACAATCTCTGCTTCACCATTTGGATTTGCACTAAAATACAACACTTTTGATTTTTCATCATCATTTGCTAATAAATACTCCCTATCTCTCGTTATTGCTGAAACATTAAATCGTTTCATATAATTTGCCCCCTTTGCTCCATCTCTATAAATCATATTATAGATAGTTCGTTTATCGCCTTTTTTATACACAGCAACATGAATTATTCCTTTACCTACAAAAGTTTTTGCTTCAACCTTTGTAACCATCATTGTTCCGTTTTCTCTAAAAATTATAATATCATCAATATCAGAACAATCGGTAACATATTCATCTTTTCTTAATGATGTTCCTACAAAACCTTCTTCCCTATTTACATATAATTTTGTATTACGGATAACTACTTTTGTTGCATCAATATCATCAAAAATTCTTATTTCTGTTTTTCTTTCTTTTCCTTTTCCGTATTTTTCTTTTAATTCCTTAAAATAATTGATTGCAAACTCAATTAAATTAGCCAAATGTTTTTGTACTTCTGCAATTTTTTCCTCTAAACTTTCAATAAATTGTTTTGCTTTATCAATATCAAATTTTGAAATCTTTTTAATTCTAATTTCTGTAAGCCTAACAATATCTTCCTCGGTAATTGCTCTTTTTAAATGCTTTATATGTGGCTTTAAGCCTTCATCTATTGCTTTTATTACTCCTTCCCATGTTTCCTCTTCCTCAATATCTCGATAAATTCTATTTTCAATAAAAATTCTTTCTAATGAAGAGAAATGCCACTGTTCTTCTAATTCATTTAACTGAATTTCTAATTCTTGTTTTAATAAATTTACGGTATGGTCTGTTGAGCGTTTTAAAACCTCTGAAACCCCTATAAAAATAGGCTTATTATCTTCAATAATACAACATAATGGCGAAATTGAACTCTCACAACTTGTAAAAGCATAAAGGGCATCAATAGTTTTATCTGGCGATACATTTGGTGGCAAATGGACTAAAATTTCAACATTTGCAGCTGTATTATCTTCTATTTTTTTAATCTTAATTTTACCTTTATCGTTGGCTTTTAAAACACTATCAATTAATGTTGAAGTTGTTGTACCAAAAGGCAATTCAGTAATTACTAATGTTTTTTTATCAATAGCATCAATTTTTGCTCTAACACGAAC
>PDWI01010162.1_pt1 | contig 10594 bp, 10 predicted proteins | sample 1430891 | NCBI WGS metagenome assembly PDWI01 (sample SAMN01162508, study PRJNA174530) | Oral metagenome, whole genome shotgun sequencing project. | biome: Marine environment; feature: Marine mammal; material: Swab sample of the gingival sulcus; isolation source: swab sample of gingival sulcus... | reverse complement strand
GACTACAAGCTTCGGGAAGGCTCAGGCCCGCACCATATATCCAACGAGTACACCAACGACAGCATTTCCCGTCAAGCCTACGATGGGCGGCTAGGCGTGGCCTATCACCACTCCTCGCATGCTTCGCTACGTTTCCCCTCGCTACGGGTTTGGGCTGGCTACCGTATGTCCCGCTACACGATGGGCAAGCGCTACATGTACACCAACCCGCGGATGAGCCAGATGGACCACTCGCTCTACGCAGGCGGGGCGCTGGACTACGACCTCCCCTTCGGCAGGCTAGAGGCCGATGGACGCTTCTACTTCTGGGGGGCACATCGGCTGGACACCCGGCTGAATGCGGCCCTTGAGCTCTACATCCCGAAGTGGAAGGAGAGGTTCGGACTACGGGTTGACTTCGAGATGGCGGCCGAGAAACCGGGGCATTTTGAGCAACGCTACTACTCCAACGATAGGATTTGGGATGTGCGGGACCAGGTTCGCCGGGAGCTCTACACTGGCCTGGGTGCTGAGCTAAAAGCTCCCTGGTGGGGCGGGCGCTACGGGGCCAAAGGACGTATCTATAAGCACTACTTCTACTTCGACGACAGGGGCTACCCGCAGCAATGCGAGGGGCTGACTGTACTATCGGCCTGGGCGGAAGAGGACATCGTATTCTACGGAGTATGCCTAAGGGCCCGCGCGCAGGTACAGCACACGAGCAACGATCAGGCTCTAGGACTACCGCTACTAAACCTCTACGGCGAGCTGGGCTACCAGTACGAGGTTGTGCGCAATGCGCTGACGCTAAAGCTCAGCGTAGAAATGTACTACCGCACGAAATACCATGCCGACCAATACAACAGCCCGCTGGGGATATTCCACCGGCAGCAGGGGACAGAGCTCGGGGGATACCCGATGGCCAACCTGATGCTGAGCGGAAAGTGGAAGACAGTGGCCCTCTACGTGATGGTTACGCACGTGGACGAGGACCTGTTCGGGCGTAACTTTTTTGATGGGGTGCTCTACCCAGCGCTGGAGCGGGACTTCCGCTTCGGGCTAAAATGGAATTTCTATAGCTAAACTTACAATGCTCCCAAGAGAAACGACGACCCGGGGTGCTATCATAGCGCTAGGGCTCGGCCTACTCGTGCTGACCAGCTCGTTCTACGGGCAGGAGGAGCCGCCCAAGGCCCCCTCAGCGCTACTACAGGCCATGGAACGCGACACGCTACGGGTGGCGCTGGAGGCCAACACCGTAAGCTACCACCTCGATGGGGGCCGCCCCACGGGGTATCAATACGCAGTGGCGCATGATGTCGCTGACTACCTAGGTCTTGAACTGGAAATCGTACCGATAGACTCAGCAGCGGAGGGGATAGCGCACCTTCAGGCGCGACGCGCCGACCTTCTCCTGCCGTCGCAACCCGTGCGGGATACGGCGGGGCTAGGGTGGACTAGGCCCTACGACAGGGGCAGAGGCAAGGACACGCAGGACAGCCTCTGCCTGTACATGCTGGGTGGATACCCGAAGATGGTCGACACGCTAAACGGCTACGTTGCAAGCTACCGCCAGTCCAAGCTGCGCAAGGAGCTACGGTGGCTCTACCGCTCAGCGCGGACAAAGCCCCCCCAGGGTGGATACAACTGCCAGGGGAAGATCAGCCCCTACGATGCGGACATAAAGGCCGCATGCAGGGGGACCTCCATAGACTGGCGACTACTCGCATCGGTAATGTACCAGGAATCGCGCTTCAAGGCGAGCCTTGTATCCTATGCCGGAGCCTTCGGGATAATGCAGTTTGAACCGACGACTGCACGAACCTTTGGGATATCGCGAACATCCCCCGTAAAGGCGCAGATAAAAGCGGGGGTAAAATACCTGTGCTGGCTGGAGCAGCACATCGAGGGGGAGGAGCTATCGCCCAAGAGCCGGCGAGCGCTCATGCTGGCGGCGTATAACTCTGGACTGGGGAATACGAGAAGAGCCCGCAAGAAGGCCGCTGCCGAGGGGAAGTCGCCCGACCTGTGGTGGGGCAATGTGGAGCTATACATCTCGAAGAAGGCACGCTTCGGCGAGGGGCAGACCGTTGCCTACGTACGGGAGGTTTGCGAACGCTACCGGGACTACTGCTTGCTAACGGAGGAATAGGCTTTGGGGGCTCCCCCCATCCGGTCTACCGCAATTCGCTATTCTAGGCATGCGGCACTGGCAGGAGAGCTAGGAGCCCCGGTGCTGTTGAGCGTAGCGAAGAAGCCGCTATGCCTACGGGCTGCTTGAGGCCAAATGCGCCGAATGGAGAGGGCATTTACCTCGAGCCAGTGCGTTGGTCGTTTTTTTTCACCTCATTCAATAGCGCTAACCCTCCCCCTGCCAGCGCGGCGCCGCAATAAATCGAATTGGGCTATAAAAGAAGGGCCGTGCGGAAGCACGGCCCTTCTACGCTTTAATCAGTGGGGGCATTATAGGCTAAGCTCCCCATAGGTGGCCGGCTCTAGGAGCAGCACTTACCCTTTCCGCCATGCTCCTTGCCTTTGCCGTCGCATTCACCTTTACCTTTGCCCTCACCGTGGCAGTTGCCCTTGCCACCATGCTCCTTACCCTTACCGTCGCATTCACCTTTACCTTTACCCCCGCCATGGCAGTCTCCCTTGCCGTGGCCACCATGGCAATCGCTGTCGCCGTGATGATGGTGGCCGTGGCCCTTGCCCTCGCAGTGGCTCTCGCCGTCCTCGTGGTGATGATGCGTACCGCCGCAGCAGGCATGCTCCTCCCCTGCGTGGTGGTGGTGGTCACTCCCGCCGCAGCAGGCATCGCCATTGTGGTGATGGTGATCGCCGCCACCACAGCAACCGCCATGCTCATGGCCGTGGCCATGGTCGTGGTCGCCGCATCCGTGGTCGCCACAGCCACCGCCACAGCCACCGCAACCACCGGGGTTTAGAAGAGCCGCCAGCTCCTCCTCGGTGGGCTCAACGAGGTTCTCCACCTTCCCCTCGAAGTGGAGCTTGAAGCCAGCCAGGTCGTGGTTAAAATCCATGACCACGTGCTCGTCGTTCATGTCGAGGATGCGGCCGATAACCTGCTGACCATCCTGGGTAAGCATGGGGAGATGGTTGCCAACCTTGACCACCTCCTTGTCCACCTCGCCATCCTGCTTGAAGATGTCGATGGAGAGGGTCAGGCGCTTCTGCTCGTCGTACTCGCCATAGGCGTTCTCTGGGTCAATGTCAATGCTGAACTCCTCGCCCACCTGCTTGCCCTCTATGCCCTGCTCAAAGCCGGGAATAAGCTGGCCAACGCCGAAGATAAACTCCAGGGGCTGCTCGCTGGTGGCCTGGTCGCGCACCTCACCGTCTACTGTTAGCACGTAGCTAACTGAAACTTTCTTTCCGCTTTCTACTTTCATCGTGGTATGTTCTTTCTGTTACGAACTGATACTCTGGGTTAACTCTCACTGGTTTATGTGGTTATAGCTGGTTATGCCCCAGCTACGACACTGGGAATTGTGGCTAGATTGGTTGGTGATGTAGGTAATAGGTAAAGCACTATGGGCTGGGCCTGAAAGCTAAGCGAAAGAGGGCGAAGACCTCTGGTGGAGCCCCCGCCGGTTCGGCTAGCTGGACTACTACGCTACACTCCGTCGTACTGTCAAAGATGAAATCCCAGGCGGCGGGGTTTCCGTGCTGTTCGCTGCTAAATAGCAGGTTCCTGTCCGGGTCGAAGACCCTATAGGACAGCTTCTGGGTTGGTACTGTAGTAGCATAGGCCAGGCGGTAGCGCACGCCCGCATAGAACGAAAGGGTAAACTCCTGTATTCTGCCTGGTGTCAACTGGCCGCTCCATTCCTGCCCATCCGTCCGATAGCTGTCGGACACCTCCTGCTGGCACTGTATGCTTAGGGTACGCTTAGTCTCCCTGCTCGGTTGCTTTGAAGCGTGGCAAATTGCGGGCATGGCCAGGAGGGCCAGGGCGATGAGCAGGTGGCTAGTGTTTCTGTATCTCATCGAAGAGGGCTTTTTTGGCATTATCAAGGTGCTGGTGTATCGCTTTGAGCTGCGCCAAGGACATGGAGACCAGCATTTTAGATTTTACCGTTGTTAGATGCTCGGTGTTATCATTCTTGACCTCCTGGTACTCGTATCGTATGGTTACCCCCTGGTAGGCAGTTGCGATGGTTTGTAGGCTTTCAAAGAAGGGGGCTGTTAGCGTATCCTCATAGATGTAGCCGGCGAGGTTATCGATTAGTCGCTGGAGGGTGAAGCGCTGCTCGGCGACTAGCTTCCTGAGCTGCTGGTTCTGCGTTTGGACTGCCATGCTGGCGAGGATACGGGTGGCCTCGAGCCATGCGGCGGCGGCGACCAGACTATATGTCTGCAGGCTCTTCTGGCTCTTGATGAAGGTATTGGCCTCGGCGATACGGTCGCCCATCAGGGGCATGAGTGCGCCCCAGAGCTTCCAACCCATGCGCACGCTATCGAGCGTATTGAGCTGGAGGATCTCGGCAAGCCCCAGCTTAGTCCCCGATGCAGAAAGGCGCGCGGCGTAGGCATTGGCCTGGTCGAACTGCTTGTAGTAGGTAAGGTATACGAGGTCGACGCTCTCAATCCCCAGGAGGAGGGCCTGTATGTTATCATTGGCCTCCTTGGCCAGGGGTATGTCGTGCGGAACTACCCCTGGCTGGAACTTCAGCTTACTGCCCTTGATGATGGGGAGCATCACCTGCGGAGAAGGGGTTACACGCAGCCCGCCCTGATGGAGAAACCAGCTAGAGGAGTCCTCCAGGGACAGGCTTTCTGCCTGCGCCCCGCTCGTTGCGGCGGGTGAGGTGCAGGTTGCGAAAGCCAGTGGCAGGATGATTAGGGTTGCAATGAGGACAGGTATTCTCCGCATGCTTTTGCTATAGGTCTCTGTTCGCTTGGCGGCACCAACTGCGCTACCGCCACGGGTGGGCAAATGTACACAATTCTTGGGGAAAGCATAGGGAAATGCCCGCAGAAAGCCTAATGCATATTCGGGTTGCGTCTTTTTAGAAGTTAGAGAAATAAACTACCTTTGCGCGCAGAACGACAAATCAGAGCTAGATAGACCCATGTCCAAGAACAGCAAGACACAACAGGAGAGCGTCGATAGCGTAGAGAGCATCAACCAGACGCTGAGCTCTACGGAGCAATGGATAGAGCGCAATCGTAAGTGGTTGCTCATCTCGGTGGTGGCGGTTGTCGCCGTGGTGCTGGGGGTGATTGGCTACCGCAACATGGTGATGGCTCCGCGCGAGCATGATTCGCAGGTACAGGCCATCTACGCAACGCAGCAGTTCCATAAGGATTCCTTCGAGCTGGCCCTCAATGGCGATGGCAATGGCCTCGGCTTCCTGCAGCTCATCGAGGACTACCCGAGTACGAAGATCGGGAATCTGGCCCACTACTACGCGGGCGTGTGCTACATGGAGCTAGGGCAGTACGAGGAGGCTCTTGCGCAGCTGAAGGCCTACGAGGCTGACGACAAGATGCTCGCTCCGATAGCCCTCGGCGCAGCCGGTGACTGCCTGGTGGAGCTGGGCAAGGAGGAGGAGGGGCTCTCCTACTACAAGAAGGCGGCTGGCTACAAGGAGAACATCCTCACGGCCCCCATCTACCTGATGAAGCAGGGGATACTCTATGAGCGCGGGGAGAAGTGGAGCGAGGCTCTCGCAGCGTACAAGACCATAAAGAACGACTACCCGGAGAGCCAGCAAGCCCGTGACATTGAGAAGTTCATCAGCCGTGCTGAGCAGCAGAACAAATAAATAGGGGGATAAGGAGAAATGAGCGAGCCTGGAGCATTCAGCGTTGCCGGTAGAAAGTATGATTTTGACAATGCGGGGCGGGTTGTGCTACTCGGGGCGCAGTGGCACGACCAGATAGTGTCGCAGCTGATAGCAGATGCGACACGGGTATTGCAGGGCTCTGGCATAGAGCCGGAGGTGATGCGCGTGCCGGGGACCTTCGAGCTACCAATGGCTACGGCTATGCTCCTGCGTGAGAACCAGGAGGCCGTAAAGCAGTACGGTGCGCAGCCCATCGAGGGGGTAATCTGCTTTGGGACAGTAGTCAAAGGTGGGACTCCGCACTTTGAGTACATATCTTCCGCCACCGCCCACTCCATTGCGGATGTAGCGGTACAGTATACGACTCCGGTAATGTTCGGAGTGCTGACGACCAACACGCTTGAGCAGGCGGAGGATCGCACCTTTGGGAAGCACAGCAAAAAGGGGGAGGAGCTAGCAGTAGCCCTCCTGGAGACCATGGCCTTCAAGCGCTCGTTGCGCTCGGCCTAAGCCACACGATACGCAGGGGGAGACAGGTGCCGATAGACCTTTCCGTTTCAACCAGCCCGAAGGCTAGTAGAGTGTTCGAGGCTATAGGCCAGGCCGCAGAGGAGCTAGGCCAAGATTCGTTCGTTGTTGGGGGCTACGTTCGTGATGCCATTCTGTGCCGGGAGAATGAGGATGTAGACGTTGTAACGCTCGGTTCTGGCATAGAGCTGGCTCGCCTCACGGCTAAGCGACTGGGTAGCCCCAAGGTCAGCATTTTTAAGCGCTTCGGTACGGCGCATTTCCGGTACGGGGATTTGGAGGTAGAGTTCGTCGGGGCACGGAAGGAGTCCTACCGGTCAGATTCGCGTAAGCCGATAGTAGAAGACGGTACGCTCGAGGATGACCTGAGCCGGCGCGACTTCACTATCAACGCCCTGGCGATACGCCTAAACGGCGAGAATGCAGGTGAGCTAATAGACCTTTTCAAGGGAGAGGAGGATATAGAGCTGCGGACGATACGCACACCGCTTGATCCGTACGTAACCTTCGATGATGACCCGCTGCGGATGCTGCGTGCCATCCGCTTCGCATCGCAACTCTACTTCAAGATTGTGCCGGAGGCGCTGGTGGCCATACGCGACCGCGCATCGCGCATATCCATCGTGAGCATGGAGCGCGTGATGGACGAGTTCAACAAGATACTGCTCTCGCCTGAACCCTCGATAGGGCTTGCCCTGCTATTCGAGACCGGCCTCCTGAAGGAGTTCTTCCCCGAGCTAGCTGCGCTAAGCGGGGTGGAGAACGTGGAGGGGCGTGGGCATAAGGACAACTTCTACCATACGCTACAGGTCGTCGACAATGTGGCGCTACAGTCCGGAGACCTATGGCTCCGGTGGGCGGCGCTGCTACACGACATTGGTAAGGCGCAGACAAAGCGCTACGTTCAGGGCCATGGCTGGACCTTCCACTCGCATGAGTTCGTGGGTTCTAAGATGGTTCCGCGCATCTTTCGGCAGCTACGCCTTCCGCAGAATGAGAAGATGCGCTTCGTGCAGAAGATGGTGTCGCTACACATGCGGCCGATAGCCTTGACGGATGAGGAGGTTACCGATTCGGCCGTCCGCCGCTTGCTATTCGATGCATCGGACGATATCGAACATCTGATGACGCTCTGCGAGGCGGATATAACATCGAAGAACCCGCAGAAGGTGGCTCGCTACCTGAATAACTTCAGGCGCGTGCGTGCAAAGCTCCGTGATATTGAGGAGCGGGATGCCGTTCGGAACTTCCAACCCCCTATCAGCGGGGAGTACATTATGGAGGTGTACGGCCTGTCGCCCTGCCGGGAAGTGGGCATCATAAAGAGTGCGATTAAGGAGGCTATTCTGGACGGCATTATCAGCAACAACCTTGAGGAAGCTGAGGCCTACATGCGTAGCAAGGCTGAAGAGCTCGGGCTTAAGCCCAAAGAATAGGTGTGGCCGTAGCGGCACCACTAAAGGGGGGAACAACTACCATGAAGCAAGACGCGATAATACTCGGGATAGAGTCCTCCTGCGACGACACATCGGCCGCAGTGCTCAGGGGTACGCGCCTGCTGTCCAACCTGATTGCCACGCAAAAGGTTCATGAGTCCTTCGGGGGAGTAGTCCCAGAGCTGGCCTCGAGGGCGCACCTCTCAAATATTGTCCCGGTAGTATCCGAAGCCCTCAAACAGGCTGAGGTTGAGCCTGAGGATCTAGATGCCATCGCCTTCACCCGCGGTCCTGGTCTACTAGGGGCGCTGCTAGTGGGCACCTCCTTCGCGAAGGGTCTTTCACTGGCTACGGGGGCCAGGCTCATAGAGGTCAACCACCTACAGGGGCACATCCTCTCTCCCTTCCTTACGACGGATGAAGCGACACGGATCCCCACCTTTCCGTTCCTGAGCCTCCTCGTGTCGGGTGGGCACACGCAGATTATTCTGGTACGCGGACCTCTAGACATGGAGATACTAGGGAACACCATAGACGATGCGGCGGGGGAGGCCTTCGATAAGTGTGCCAAGCAGATAGGGCTACCCTACCCTGGTGGTCCAGTGATTGACCACATGGCCCAGGAGGGTAATCCCTCTGCCTTTAAGCTAGCTCGCCCCCTACAGCAGGGGCTGGACTTTAGCTTCTCTGGACTGAAAACCAGCTTTCTGTACCTGGTGCGAGACCACCTAGAGAAGAACCCGGATTTCATAGAGGAGAACGTAGCCGACCTCTGCGCATCGCTGCAGTTCACCATCATAGACATCCTTCTGCGAAAGCTGCGAAAGGCCATCAAGCAGACCGGCGTGAAGACCGTTGCAATCGGTGGCGGGGTGGCGGCGAACTCTGGGCTACGCGGGGCAATGGAAGAGCTAGCAGAGGAGCTAGGACTAGACCTCTTCCTCCCGGAACGACGCTTCACCACAGACAACGCCGCCATGATAGCCATCGCGGGCTACTTCAAGCACCAGGCAGGGCTATTTAGCTCGCAGAATATCGCCCCCATGCCACGCATGCACGTGTAGGAGGATTATCCCTTCAGAAGATAAGGCTCTGAATGGGGATGGGGGGCATATCCCCCAAATCCAACATGGCGTTTACCAGAAGGATATGCGAGTAGTCAGCAAGATCGGTGATGTGGATTTGTCGCTCTAGGATTTTCCCCTCTGCCAAGAGCTGCGCTCTTCGAGTACCTGCCAGAAGGTAGGTGGAAGGCGTATGGAGCTCGTCCCCACGAGTCAGCACGACGTTTGAGAAAGAGGTGTCGGTGATGTATCCATTTCGGGTAATGAGGATATCGTCCGCCCCATCCCGCCGCTGAAGTAAGGCCGAGAGGGGGCTTCTGTCAGTCGATTTGTGGGGATAGGTAATATGGGGCGCTTCCATAAGCCTCAAGCTTCGGATTTCCCTGGGGGCATAGACCGTATATTCTAGCGAATGGACTTCCTCCGAGTAGACCATGCGCCCCTTTATGCACGATGCAAAAGCTGGGAAAACCTGAGAGGCGAGAAACGGCGATACGCTATCCTCCAGCGCATGGGCTGCCAAGGTTCGCCTGATACGCTCGATATGGCGCGTGAGGAGGGGGCAATCGCCGTTCTCTATACGAAACGTCTCGATAAAGGTCGGGGCCATCGGGCTAAAGATGAGTTGGGAGGTATATCTTATCTAGCATCTCTTGGTACTCGCCCTCGCAGGTAGACTGGGTTGTTATGCCTCCTCCGGAGTGGAAATAGAATGCGTCGCCCTGCTGCTCTATATAGCGAATAAGTACGGTGCTCTCGAGGTAGCTCCCATCGAAGTAGCCAGCAACCCCGGTGTAGAAACCTCTGGGGGCAGTCTCCGCCTCAAGAATTGTACGCACAGTGGCCTCCTTGGGGGCGCCAGTAATACTGCCAGCGGGAAGGAGTGCAAGGATAGTATCCCCTATATGGCTAGGCCAATCAGGCTGGAGATGGCCTGCAATTTCGCTGGAGGTCTGGAGAATCTTGCCCCTGCGGGTATTGATCTCCTCGAGGTAGCGAAAGCGCTCCACCCTAACTGTAGTGGCCACCCGGCTCAGATCGTTACGTATGAGGTCAACGATAGTGTAGTGCTCGGCCAGCTCCTTAGGGTCGTGAAGAAGGGCGCTAGCCGCATTGGGCGTAGCAAGGGAAATGGTGCCCTTCATGGGAAAGGAGGAGATACGCCCCTCCCTGGAGATACGCACAAAGGGTTCTGGTGAAAAGCAAAGGAAGCGCCCAGGGACGTGTAGGCGATAGGGGGCGGGAATCTGAGGATAGAGCTCTTCCAATGAGCAGGAAAGGTCAACGGGGGTCCTGACTGTATAATTCAGCAGGAAGGAGTCCCCGTAGTGAAGCGCCTTCTGAACCCGCTTGAAACCACGGGCGTAGAGTTCCAAGGGAATTGGATGGGGGGTTATCGACGGAAGGATCGATGGGACAAGGCTAGTACGTCCAGACTGCCCATTGGGGAAGGAGAATTCAATGATCCCCTCCGCCCCCTCCTGAAAGAGGGCTTTGTGAGCGAGGAAATCCACGGCAAAGAAGAAGGGCCGACCTGCAGCCGCCCTGGCATTCATTAGGTCTCTTAGTTCTACCACCTTCATGCATCTAAAACGGTTAGGATTTACGATTGTTTGCCTGTACTAGAGCTTGCAGGTGGTGGGGAATAGGGCTACATTTGCCACATGGAACAGCGCATTCTGGTAGTTGACAACCACGATTCCTTCGTCTACAACCTTGTACAAGTCCTAAGAGAGAGCTGCACGCGGGAAATAGACGTGGTACGTGGGGAGGATAT
>PDWI01010161.1_pt1 | contig 10594 bp, 10 predicted proteins | sample 1430891 | NCBI WGS metagenome assembly PDWI01 (sample SAMN01162508, study PRJNA174530) | Oral metagenome, whole genome shotgun sequencing project. | biome: Marine environment; feature: Marine mammal; material: Swab sample of the gingival sulcus; isolation source: swab sample of gingival sulcus... | reverse complement strand
TTATCATTTGATGTAAATGATTTTGCAGTTCCAACGGGCAGAGAAGAAGATTGGCGTTTTAGTCCAATTTTTGCGTTAAAACCTTTTTTTGCAGACACAATCTCTGGTTTGGCTCCACAGGTAACTGTGACCGGTGAGGTACGTCATGAGCTCGTAGATCGTAGTGACCAGCGTTTAGGTAAATTATCTGCACCAGAAGATAGAGTGGGGGCTTTAGCATGGAGTGCTTTTACACAAGCCCATATTATTACTTTATCTGCGGACAAAAAGATTGAAGAGGAAGTAAATATTGATGTGTTAGGTAATGATGCCTCTGAAGTTGCTCCTTTACAAATGTTGATTAAAGCGGAGCCGTTTGCAGAGGGTACGGTTATTTTAAGACATCAGGGGCAAGCTGCTTTAGCTTCGGGTTTAGAAGTTGAAGTGGCTGAAGGAGCTCACTTAACGTTGGTGAGTATTCAAGATTGGAATGAAACTTCAAAACATACACTTTCTAATCGTTTTCGTGTGGGGCAAAATGCTACTTTACGGCATATTGTGGTTACTCTCGGTGGTGATATTGTACGTATTACAACTTCGGTTGATTATGCTGGTATGGGTGGCGATGTGGAGCTACTCGGGGTCTATTATGTAGATGAGAAACAGTATTTTGAACATCGGTTATTTGTTGATCATAATATGCCGAAGTGTCGTTCTAATGCTGCCTATAAAGGTGCTTTACAGGGTGAAGATGCGCATTCGGTTTGGGTTGGGGACGTATTGATACGCCCTGAAGCAGAGGGAACCGATACCTATGAACTTAATCGGAATTTGGTGCTAACTGCGGGGGCGCGTGCAGATTCGGTACCTAATTTAGAAATTGAAACCGGTGATATTGAAGGTGCTGGGCATGCTTCGGCAACCGGACGTTTTGATGATGAACAGCTATTTTATTTGAAGTCACGCGGTATTCCAGAAGCGGAAGCACGTAAATTAGTTGTGCGTGGTTTTTTTGCAGAACTAATTAAAAAAATTGGTGTGGAATCGGTAGAACAGCAATTATTAGAAGCAATTGAAGCAGAATTGGCAATGACCACGGGGGAGTAAGTAGCTCTTACTTGGTAAAGAATAGGGAAGATAAAAATGGCAAATTTAGAAATTAAAGATTTATATGTTTCGGTGGAAACCCCCGAAGGTGAAAAATCAATTTTGAACGGCGTTAATTTAAAGGTTAACGACGGTGAAATTCATGCAATTATGGGACCGAATGGTTCAGGTAAATCTACTACTGCTTATGCAATTGCAGGGCATCCTAAATACAATATTACCCAAGGTCAAATCCTACTAGATGGGGAAGATATTGTTCCCTTTACCGCAGATGAGCGTGCTCGTGCGGGATTGTTTTTGGCTATGCAATATCCGGTGGAAGTAGCTGGAGTTTCAGTTTCTAATTTCTTACGTTCTGCGAAAACTGCAATTGATGGGCAGCCACCGAAATTACGGGAATGGCTAAAAGAAATGAAAAGTACCATGGAAAAGCTGAAAATTCCGGCTGATTTTGCAAATCGCGATGTTAATTATGGTTTTTCTGGCGGTGAGAAAAAACGTTTAGAAATTTTACAAATGGAATTACTAAAACCAAAATTTGCGGTATTAGATGAAACGGATTCGGGTTTAGACGTAGATGCTTTACGTTTGGTTTCGGAAGGTGTAAATCGGGCACATCAAGAAAATGGTAATGGTATTTTACTTATTACTCACTACACGCGGATTTTACGTTATATTAAACCTGATTTTGTGCATGTGTTTGTAGATGGTCGTATCGCTGAATCAGGTGGTCCGGAACTTGCCGATAAGCTAGAAGAATCTGGCTACGCAGATTACGAATAAAATGCAAGTTAGCGTGAATAAAATGGAACGAGATCTGGCTTTAACTCCTCGCACAGATTTTCCATTATTGGCACGTACTTTACGTAGTGGCAAGCCGTTAGTTTATCTTGATTCGGCTGCTACCTCTCAGAAACCGCAGTGTGTTTTAGATGCCGTGCACGAATATAATGTGCTTAATAATGGTGCTGTTAATCGTGGTGCACACGAATTATCAGAAGATGCTACTACGGTTTATGAAGACGCCCGTAAGCAGGTGGCAGAATTTGTGGGAGTAGAAACTACTGAAATTATTTGGACAAAGAATTCTACGGAATCATTAAACCTGTTAGCGTATGCTTTTGGTAATGCTACTGCGGGTAGAGGAGAAGCTGATGCACAATATGATTTTTCCTTAAAACCTGGTGATAACGTGGTGGTTACCCGAGCAGAACACCATTCTAATTTAGTGCCTTGGCAAGAACTTTGTTTACGAACTGGTGCTGAATTTCGTTGGTTGGATTTAAAAGCGGATGGTGGTATTGATTTAGTATCTGCTTCGGTTATTGATGAGCGTACTAAAGTGGTGGCTTTTAATCACGTTTCTAATGTAACGGGAATTATTTCACCGGTCGCGGATTTGGTGGCTTTAGCACGTAAAAATAATGCTTATACGGTATTGGATGCGTGTCAGTCCGTACCGCACATGCCCATTGATTTTCATAAACTTGATGTAGATTTTGCGGTATTTTCTGGGCATAAGTTATATGCTCCACTCGGTGTGGGAGTGCTGTATGCCAAACAAAAATATCTTTCGAGTTTACCGCCATTTTTATTTGGTGGTTCGATGGTAGAAATAGTAACTATGGAAGCAACTACCTATGCGAGCGCTCCTGCCAAATTTGAAGCTGGTACGCAATCGGTTGCTGATATTGTCGGTTTAGCAGCGGCTACTGAGTATTTACAAAAATTTGGTATGGATAAAGTAGAAGCATACGAAAAGCAACTTTTGCTGTATTTAATGCAGAAAATGCACGAGGTGCCCGGAGTGCAAATACTTGGTCCGCAAACTGCAACTAATAAAGTGGCGGTAGTAGCTTTTACTGTGGATGGGGTACATCCACACGATGTAGGGCAGGTTCTTGACTCTTATGGGGTGGCAACACGAGTAGGTCATCATTGTGCACAACCTGTACATCGGCATTTTAACGTGTTTGCATCGAATAGAGTTTCTTTAGCTCCCTATAATACAATTGCTGATGTAGATGCCTTTATTTGTGCACTTGCGCAGGTTCGTAAATACTTTGGTTTAGAAGGAGCTTAAATGGATGCATTAGCGGGACTTTACCAACAGATGATTTTAGATGCTTCGCGTGAACGATATGGTCAAGGAATTTTATCAGCTCCACAAGGACAATCGTTTCAAATCAATCCAACCTGTGGTGACCAAGTTACAATGCAAGTAGAGCTAGATTCTACTGGTAAAAGATTAGAGAAAATTGCTTGGGATGGTGAAGGATGTACTATTTCGCAGGCTTCTATTTCTATTATGTTGCAATTAGTAGAAGGTAAAACTATTACTGAGTTTACTGAAATTTTAGATGCTTTTCGCGCTATGATGGATAAACGAGGTCAGGAACTTAGTGAAGCAGAAGCTGATTTATTAGAAGATGCGGCTGCCTTTACTGGTGTTTCGCAATTTCCTGCCCGTGTTAAATGTGCATTATTGGGTTGGATGGCATTACATGAAGCAATTGAACAGGCGTTAGCAGATAGGAACACAAATGAGTGATAACGAACCCGTAGCGGTTGAAAAACTTTTTAATATTGCTGATATTGAAGAAGCCCTACGTGATGTTATTGATCCAGAGTTGGGGATTAATATTGTGGATTTAGGTTTATTATATGGAGTTAATATTGAAGGTGAAATGGTAACCGTCGATATGACGCTAACCTCAGCAGCTTGTCCACTTACCGATATGATTGAAGATCAGGCCCGGGCAGCGGTAGCTACGCTTACCGAAGATTTTCATATTAACTGGGTGTGGTTACCGCCGTGGGGTCCAGATCGCATCACCGCAGATGGCAGAGATCAGTTGCGGAGCTTAGGTTTTAACGTTTAAGACGTATCGTTTGAATAATTATATTTGCTGGTATGCAGTTAGGATGAGCACGTGATTACCGTGCAAAATTTAGAAATGCGTATTGGGGAGCGTTTGCTACTTAATGCGTCAAATTTGCATATTCACAAAGGGCAAAAAATTGGTTTAGTGGGCCGTAATGGAGCGGGAAAAACTACTTTATTGCGTCTTTTATCGGGTCAAGACGATGTGCCCGAAGTTCTGGACTATACTGGTGTGATTTCGCGACGTGACGATATTGGATATCTTTCACAAGATCCGCGTGTAGGAGATACTGCGCAAAAAGCAATGGATCGTATTTTGTCGGTGCGCGGGATTGCTGAAAAAATACGGCGTATTCGTAAAGCGGAAAAAGATATGTCGGAGTTAAGTGGTACTCGGCAGCAAAAAGCTATGGAACGTTATGTACGGTTAGATGCAGAGTTTACCGCGGCTGGTGGCTGGGCTGCCAATGCGGAAGCAGCGCAAATCGCGGCAGCTTTAGGTCTGGGTGAAAAAGTTTTGCAGCAAGAATTAGGTACGTTATCGGGTGGTCAGCGTCGTCGGGTAGAACTGGCACGTGTGCTTTTTTCCCAAGCAAAAACATTACTTTTGGATGAACCTACTAATCACCTAGATCACGATTCAATTTTGTGGCTTCGGGATTGGCTACAAAATTATGGTGGTGGTTGTGTAATTGTTTCGCATTCAACGGAACTGCTGGCAGATACGGTAAACAATGTCTGGTATTTTGATGCGAATCGCGGTGTGATTGACACCTATGCGATGGGCTGGCAAGAATATCTTATTCAGCGGGAAAATGATGAAAAACGCCGTCGCAAAGAACGCCTTAATAATCAGAAAAAAGCGGATAGGTTATTGGCACAGGCAAATAAAATGCGCTATAAGGCCACTAAAGCGGTGGCTGCGCAAAATATGGAAAAACGCGCTAATGAATTACTGCAAAAAATTGAAAGTGAACGTAAAGCGGATAAAGTTGCCGCACTACGTTTGCCAAAGCCTGCACCCTGTGGAAAGACTCCGTTGGAAATTCGGAGCTTAAATAAATCCTATGGGTCGTTGGAGATATTTGCGGGTTTAGATTTAGCTGTTGATCGTGGTTCACGTATAGTGATTTTAGGCTTTAATGGTTCTGGTAAAACGACCCTATTGCGTATTATTGCGGGTTTAGAAGAATATTCTGCGGGTGAGGTTGTTGCCGGTCATGGCTTGGTTTTGGGTTATTACGCACAAGAACATGAGAATATCGATTTGGATTTAAGCGTCTATGAAAATATGCGGCGCGTAAGTACGGATCTTGATGATACCGAAATGCGCTCAGTGCTTGGTTCTTTTTTGTTTTCTGGTGCTGATGTAGAAAAAACGGGGGCGGTGCTCTCGGGTGGAGAGAAAACTCGGCTTTCTTTAGCGATGTTAGTGGTTTCAAAAGCTAATGTATTACTTTTGGACGAACCAACAAATAATTTAGACCCGGCTTCGCGTAAGGAAATTTTACGGGCATTAGAAGCATATAAAGGGGCGGTAATTTTAGTTACGCATGATGAGGGAGCAGTTAGTGCCTTAAATCCGGATCAGGTTTTACTATTGCCTGATGGGGATGTGGATTTATGGTCAGACGATTATTTAGAGCTAATTTCCTTGGCTTAATTATTATTAGCTAAATGGTTTATTCTTACTTTAAATAGTACGGTATTTTATTATTTATATTTAATATTTAGATCTTTAATTTTTGTAGAAGTTGTTTATATAGTTTTTGTATGTGTGCAAATTGCTTTAAGTTGGCCGTTTAGTGCGGAATTATAAATTATAAGGTGCTTATTTTTTTTGGCTAATTATTTCTGGTAAATAAAGATATTTTTCATCTAAAAAGGCAATGGAAAAACGAATAGTTGTTTTTCCATTGCCTTTACTCGTGTTGTTCATAAATTTATTTGCTAATGTGTATTCCCTTAGGAATTACTACAATGCCCGAATCGGTGATATGGAAACCACGTGCTAGGTCTTGTTCGTGATCTACACCAATAGTTACGCCTTCATCAATAATTACGTTTTTATCAATGATGGCATTTTTGATAGTGGTGCCACGTCCAACCTGCACGCCGTCAAAAAGTACGGATTGGTGTACTGCAGACCAAGAATTTACGCGTACGAAGGGGGAGAGTACCGAACCGCTCACTTCACCACCAGAAACAATAACTCCGGGAGAAATTAGGGAATCGGTAGCGTGCCCAACGCGATCATGATATCCGTAAACAAACTTTGCTGGGGGTAAACCGGTATATCCGGTAAGTAGTGGCCAAGCGTCATTGTAAAGATTGAAAATTGGATTAACGGAAATTAAATCCATATTGGCTTCATAGAAAGAATCAATGGTACCCACATCTCGCCAGTAGTTGCTATCTCGTTCGGTTGCTCCAGGAATCTCATTAAAGGTGAAATCATAAACTCCACAGTTATTTTGTGCTACGAAAGAGGGTACAATATCGCCACCCATATCGTGTCGAGAATCTTCGTTGTCAGCATCACTATAAAGAGCATGTGTTAGCGCATCGGCAGAAAATACGTAATTACCCATAGAAGCTAAAATTTCATTGGGCGAATCGGGTAGTCCTGCACACTGTGTCGGTTTTTCTAAAAAGTCTTTTACCATTTTAGGATTATTTGGATTGGTGTCTATAACCCCAAAATCTTTAGCGGTCTCAATTGGTTGGCGTATTCCAGCAACGGTTAAGCCCACTCCGGTTTCAATATGCTGCTCTATCATTTGTGAGAAATCCATACGATAGATGTTGTCAGCACCGGTAATTAAGACAATATCTGGTTTTTCGTCTTCCATAATATTCATAGATTGGTAGACGGCATCAGCAGATCCTAAGAACCAATTTTTACCTTTACGCTGTTGCGCAGGAACTGGCGCAATATAGTTATCAAGTAGGGTGGACATACGCCAAGTTTTAGAAATATGACGGTCAAGAGAGTGGGATTTGTACTGAGTTAGTACCACCACTTTTAAGTATCCAGAATTGACGATATTCGACAGTGAAAAGTCAATTAGTCGATAAATTCCCCCAAAGGGCACTGCCGGTTTAGCGCGGTCTTGAGTTAGGGGCGATAAACGCTTACCTTCTCCGCCAGCAAGAACAATTGCGAGTACACGTGGTTTTGCTTTCATATCTTAATTTTATCGCGTTTTCTGTATTATGTTGAGTTTTTCCACACTTTGATTTTTCTGTTTATATTGCCCGCCTTTTCATCGTGGAGGTTTATTGCGGTATTCTATACATCGTAGCCTGTTGAAAGGAAAATAATGAAAGTCGATTTGCTTACTCGAGAATTTCCGCCATTTGTGTATGGAGGTGCTGGCGTGCACGTTAGTGAACTTTCTAAAGTGCTAAAAGCTCATGCAGAAGTTCGGGTGCATGCCTTTGATGGTGAGCGTGATGCTTCATTAAATGATGGAATAGAAGTGTTTGGTTATGACTATCCCCATTCTTTAACTAAGGCGAATTCGGCTTTAAGTACCTTGGGTTTGGATTTACTTATGGCAGATAAAGTAGCGGGTGCAGATATAGTACATTCGCATACTTGGTACGCTAATATGGCAGGGCATTTAGCGGCAAAGTTACACGGAATTCCACATGTAATTTCGGCACATTCCTTAGAACCATTACGTCCTTGGAAACGAGAACAACTTGGCGGCGGATATGACGTATCGCTGTGGATTGAAAAGACAGCTTATGAAGCAGCTGATGGAATTATTGCGGTGTCTAACGCCATGCGTGATGATATTTTACGCTGTTACCCCACAATAGATCCGGCTCGGGTGGAAGTTATTCATAACGGTATAGATTTGGAACAATGGAAAGCCCCTAGTACGGACGGGGAATGGGAAGCAGCACGGCGATATTTTGCTAGTTATGGACTGGATCCAGCTAAACCAACGGTAGTGTTTGTCGGCCGGATTACCAGACAAAAAGGCGTGCCGGGCTTATTGCGCGCACTACGGCAAATACCGGCAGAAATTCAGATTTTGTTGTGTGCGGGAGCTCCCGATACCCCAGAAATTGCGCAAGAAACCCGCCAGTTAGTGGCAGAACTTAGCGCGGAGCGTAATGGAGTCGTCTGGATTGAAGAGCATCTTTCGCGAGAAAAGATTGTGCAGTTAGAAGCGTGTTCTACCGTATTTGTTACCCCTTCAATTTACGAACCTTTAGGCATTGTGAACTTGGAAGCTATGGCAGTGGGATTACCGGTAGTTGGTACGAACACCGGAGGTATTCCCGATTGTATTGAAGACGGAGTTACGGGAACTTTAGTACCTATTGAGCAGCTACAAGACGGTAGTGGAACTCCGCTTAACCCAGAACAATTTGTCTCTGATTTGGCAAGTGCACTTACTGAAATGTGTGCTGATCCAGAACGGGCAGCGCGTTTGGGTAAAGCTGGAAGAAAGCGCGTGGAAGAACATTTTTCTTGGGAAGCAATTGCGGAAAAAACCTATGAATTTTATACGAAAGTAATTACTAATTACGGGCTTGTAGGAGAATAATAATGGGAAATGTCTTTAGGCTTTCTGATGTGAGCGTGATTCGTAATAATAAAGACATCTTACGTAATATCAATTGGGAAATTTCTGACGGGGAACGCTGGGTAGTTTTTGGAGCGAATGGAGCTGGTAAGACCACTTTAATGCAATTGTTGGCAGCGCGAATACAACCGACCAGCGGAAAAGTTCATATTATTGGGGAAGACACTGCCCAAACAGATCTTTCGCAATTACGCTCATTGATTGGCTTTGCTTCGGCAGTAGTAGAAAATAAAATTTCTAACAATGAAACAGTTTTTAATGCGGTTCGTTCTGCTACCTACGGGATTACTACTTCTTGGCGGGAAACTTACGATGCGCAAGATAATGAACGTTGCCAAGAGTTATTAACATTATTTGATTTGGATGCGGTAGCGCAACGTGCATTTTCTACGCTTTCTTCGGGAGAGAAAAAACGGGTAAGTATTATGCGGGCACTTATGCCTAATCCAGAAATTCTTTTACTTGATGAGCCTACGGCTGGGCTTGATTTAGGGGGTAGGGAACGTCTATTAGGGTCGCTTACGGAACTTGCTAATAGTGTGTACGCTCCCGTTACGGTTTTGGTAACCCACCAAATTGAAGATATTCCAGCTGGTTTTACGCACGGATTATTATTACAAAATGGCGAAATGAAGGTAGCTGGGGAAATTACGGAAGTATTTACCACGCAAAATCTTTCGGCATTATTTAATATGAATATTAACGTAAATAGTATCAATGGTCGTTTTCATGCCGAGGCTAAAATTTAGAATTAGGAACGGTATATGATTGTCGAATTATCCGCTTTAGATGATTCGCGTTTAGATGATTTTATACGTCTAACCGACGTAGCATTGCGGAAAAAATTAGAAAGTGAACGTGGGCTTTATCTTGCAGAGGGATTAAAAGTTATTACACGTAGCCTAGAAGTTGGGCATACGCCCCGGGCGATTTTGAGTGCGCCGCGTTGGGTAGCGGAAATTACTGATTTATTAGTAAAAGCTAATGTTGATGCGCCAATATTTGTTACCGATGAAATGCAGATAAAAGAAATTACTGGATATAAAATTCACCGTGGGGCAATGGCAGCTATGAATCGTCCACCGCTCTTGGATTTGGATGATTTTTTTAGTAAATTATCTGTGCGTAACCCGGGTCAACAACGGATTTTCATATTAGAAGATTTGGTTGATCATACCAATGTTGGAGCAATTTTTCGTTCGGCTGCTGCTCTGGGTATTGATGGTATTTTGATAACTCCTTCGTGCGCGGATCCGCTTTATCGTCGTGCCATTAAAGTGGCTATGGGTAACGTTTTCCATATTCCCTGGACACGCATTCCCAATTGGCCACAAAGTATGATCCAATTAGCTGAACAGGGGTGGATCACTGCTTCTTTGGCTTTAGATGAACACGCACTTTCACTTACTGAATTTGCACAATTACCAGAGGTGAGTGCACCTAATTCAAAAGTTGCTATTGTTTTAGGTACGGAAGGGGACGGCTTGCGTAAGCGCACAATTGCTCACACAAGCTATAAAGTTATTATTCCAATGCAAGAAAATGTAGATTCATTAAATGTGGCAGCGGCGGGAGCTGTGGCGGCTTGGGAATTACGGGCTAAAAATTAGTAATAAAGACTTTCTTCGTACGCTTTTTCAGCGGTTTGATATTCGGTTTCTGGTTCTTCTAGTAAATCAATTACGGAACACTCTAATACTTTGGCAACTTTCATCAATGTAAATAGCTGTGGATTGAGTGGGGCGTTAGTTTTACGGTCAGAGCGTGCTGATTCCATCAATTGGTAGTGATTACGATCTATTCCTGCTTCTAAAGCTACTTGCTCTTGAGTTTTATGTAGTTCTATACGTCTTGTGCGCAATTTTCGGGCAAGGGCTGATGCTAAGGCTTGTTCTGCGCTACTTACATATTTCACATATACAAGATTGGGTATGTTCTTTACATAATGTCAGCGGGGTATACCCAACTTTTAAGAGATGGCGGCGGAATTTTGAAAATCTAACTGTCGCCAGGCTTCGTA
>PDWI01084446.1_pt1 | contig 10595 bp, 11 predicted proteins | sample 1430891 | NCBI WGS metagenome assembly PDWI01 (sample SAMN01162508, study PRJNA174530) | Oral metagenome, whole genome shotgun sequencing project. | biome: Marine environment; feature: Marine mammal; material: Swab sample of the gingival sulcus; isolation source: swab sample of gingival sulcus... | reverse complement strand
TTGCAGATAGCCTCCGTATCGTGGGTTTGAATGCTGTATTCTTTATCTAAACTATCTGCACCCATACCTACGTCTGTTTTGCGGTATTGCATACCCCCAGCTGTAAACACGCGTGCCGACATATGAAAAGCGTCTGCGTGGGTTTGTGCTGCCAACTGTGCTATGTTGTGGGCTCTTACACCTGCACCGGCCATAATTTTCAAAGGGGTATCTTTACAAGCGTCGTGCATCTCTTTCAAAAGCGCTGCTCCCTCTACAGCCGTAGCTTGCTGCCCACTGCTGAGCACATAATCTACAGCATGTTGTTGCAATACCTCTATAGCCTGCATGGGTTGCAATACCTCTATAGCCTGCATGGGTGCTTTGCACATATCAAAAGCACGATGAAACACCACCTTCATTCCCTCTGCAGCACGTATTGCCATCTGCAATTGGGTTTCGTCTATACTACCGTCTGCTTTCAAACAACCTACCACCACAGCTTTGGCCCCCAAGTCTCTGCACATAGCTATATCATCTAAAATAATAGCCATTTCATTGGTGTCGTATAAAAAATCGCCTGCTCGGGGACGCACCAATACGTGCACAGGTATATCCAAATGCTGCACACAATGTTTGATAAGTCCTGCCGAAGGCGTATTAAAACAACAAATTTCTAATTCGGGTTTAACTGTTGGTTTCATTTTTTGTAGTAATTTAGCAGGCAAAAATACACAAATAATCATGAGAGCCTTTATACAAAGAGTAAAAGAAGCATCGGTAAGTGTTGACAGTAATATTATAAGCCAAATAGACCAGGGTTTATTGGTGTTGCTGGGTGTTACACACCAGGATACCAAAGAAGATATGGACTACCTATGCAGAAAAATAGTAAATATGCGTCTTTTTGACGATAAAGAAGACGTGATGAATCTATCTGTAAAAGATATAGAAGGCGATATTTTGCTGATTAGCCAGTTTACATTATTGGCCAATACCCGCAAAGGCAACAGACCATCTTATATAGAAGCCGCCCGTCCTGAACAAGCAGAACCCATGTACGAAGATTTTTTACAAGCTTTGGAAAAAGAGTTAGGCAAACCTATTGGTCGGGGACAATTTGGTGCAGAGATGCAGGTGCAACTTATAAACGATGGCCCGGTAAGCATTTGGATAGACTCTAAAGCGAAGTAATATGGGAATGTGCTAATGCGGTAATGCGGTAATGCGGTAATATGTTAATGTGACAATGCGAAAATATGATAATGCGGGAATGAGTTGGAATACCGAAAATGGAAGACGGAAGTAAAAAGAGTTATTAGTTTTAAGTGTTGAATTTTTAGTTAATCACCTATCGCTTACAGCCTAAAGCCTAAAGCTAATCCAATACCCAAAACCTAATACCTAACACCTATTAAAGCCAAATAAAAAAGAAAAGACCAAAGAGAAAGATGGTCGGGCTGAGAGGATTCGAACCTCCGGCCTCTTCGTCCCGAACGAAGCGCGCTACCTGACTGCGCTACAGCCCGATGTGTGATTGAGGCGCAAAGATAAGAAAATAATCGTGATATTAGTTCATGCAATAATGCAATCATTGGCTAATCATAATAATGTGGTCATAAAAAACAAACAGTGAGCGAAAAAAACTTGATTTATAGCTCATATTTTTGTTATATTTGGGCTATAAAATATAAAAATATAGCTCATGGCTTATCAACAATGGAATTGGCAGCACAAAAATTGGCCTCATTTTTCTTATAACAAAAATGTTATCAAAGATTTAGAATTATTATTTTCTAAAAACACAGGCACTGTCATTGGTGTTTTAAAACATTTGGCAGAGGTCACTCACAAGCATTTTTTGGTAGATATATTGAGCGATGAGGCGATGAACACGTCGAAAATAGAAGGCGAGTATTTGGATAGAGATAGTGTGCGAAATGATGGTAGATTTGTATCTAAATTATCATCAAAAGTTGACCCACCAACAGCTTTTTGAGTGGCACAAAATGCTGACCAACGGACGCAGAGATTTAACCAATATAGGCAGTTATAGAACTCACGAAGAGCCTATGCAAGTAGTTTCGGGCAGATTGGACAGACCACAAGTGCATTTTGAAGCGCCTCCCTCAAAAAATGTGCCTCAAGAAATGGATGATTTTATCTCTTGGTTTAGTCCGGATTCGGATATGCTTCCTTTGCTTCGAGCCGGCATCACGCATTTGTATTTCGTTAGCATCCATCCGTTTGAAGATGGAAACGGACGCATTGCGCGCGCTTTGGCCGAAAAATCCATTTCCATGAGCATACAAAAGCCTATTATCACGCTTTAGAAACCAATAATGCCACTTTGGATATCACGGATTGGGTGTTGTATTTTGCACAAACCATTGTTGAAGCCCAACAAAATTCTTTATCTCAAATAGACTTCTTGATTAAAAAGACTAAGTTTTTTGACCGTTTTGCGCACCAGCTCAATGACAGACAGCTCAAAGTTATCCAGCGCCTTTTCAAAGAAGGCTCTTCTGGTTTCAAAGGTGGTTTGAGCGCCAACAATTACCAAAAAATTGCAAAAACTTCGGCCTCAACTGCTACCCGAGACTTAGCCGATTTAGTAAAGAAACAAATCTTGATAAAAACAGGGGAGTTAAAAAGTACAAGGTATGCTTTAAATCTTGAAATATAGGATATCCTAAACAAGCTTTGAAATCAATCCCCCTACCCCTCCCCTAAAAAAGGGAATAATAAGACGTATGTCTTTAATTACCGAATTTTCGCATTACCACATTTGCCCTTCCCTCGCCCGCTGATTTTTAGACCTCACAGGTTTTAGAAACCTGTGAGGTCTTTTGTTGTACGACCGCCTACGGGGTCGGAGAATATCACGTTGGTATTACATTGTTCTACCAAGGTGTGACCTCTACGAGGTCAGCAATTACTAATTGTTAATTACTAATTGTTCATTGTTCATTGCTTATTGCTAATTCTTGATTACAAACCTTAGCAAACTGCCGCCTATAATAATAGCCACGCCTAAGATAATAGCCCAATTGGATACGGGCACGGTAGGTATGTTGCTGGTAGCGGCGCCTTTGAGGGTTACGGTATGGTTACCATCATTAGACGCTATGTCTATATGTGCGTGTCTCCAACCCAAACCTGCTGGGTCGAAAGTAACGGTAAAGGTGTGGCTATTGCCGGGTGCAATGGTAAGCGGCATGGCGGCATTGTGGGTAAACTCGGCCGCATTGGTACCGTTTACAGTCATGCTGTTGATTAGCAAGTCGGCATCGCCTGTATTGCTAATGGTAAAATCTTGGGTGGCGGTGGCTGCCAAATCTATCACACCAAAATCGTGATTATCAATATCTATGGCATACACGGGCGCTGTTACCGTTACGGCACATTGGTCGGTAAAGCCGCCATCTACTGTGGTTACTGTAATGGTGGCATTACCTGCGGCTACAGCGGTTACCAAACCTGTAGTGCTTACAGTAGCTATGCTATTATCGCTGCTGCTCCATGTTATATCTTGGTTGCTAGCATTGGTTGGCGCTACGGTGGCAGTAAGCTGCTGGGTATTACCCCTTGCAATAGTAGCAGTATTCATATCTAAGCTTACGCCTGTAACGGCTACACTTGCATTACCACTAAGGTTGGCGGTAAAATTACCTGCAGCAGTCTCGAAAGTAGCCACGGCAGTATGGCTGCCTGCAGCGGTAGGGGTGTATTCTATATCTATAGTTACAGAGCCTCCTGCAGGAATATCCACGGTAGATAAAAAGTAATCGTTCTGGTAATCGAAAAAGCTTGCATTGGTACCTGAGATAACAAGGTTCTCAAATTCCGCGGCGGTACCACCTGTATTGGTAAGGGTAAAGGTTTGAGTAGCAGATGCCCCTACAGATACATTACCATAATCGTGGCCGGTAGGGCTTAGGCTTATATTTGCAGGCGCTGTTACGGTTACGGCACATTGGTCGGTAAAGCCGCCGTCTACTGTGGTTACTGTAATGGTGGCATTACCTGCGGCTACAGCGGTTACCAAACCTGTAGCGCTTACAGTAGCTATGCTATTATCGCTGCTGCTCCATGTTACGTTTTGGTTGCTAGCATTGGTTGGCGCTACGGTAGCGGTAAGCTGTTGGGTACAGTCTCGAAAGTAGCCACAGCTGTATGGCTGCCTGTAGCGGTAGGGGTGTATTCTATATCTATAGTTACAGAGCCTCCTGCAGGAATATCCACGGTAGCTAAAAAGTAATCGTCCTGATAATCGAAAAAGCTTGCATTGGTACCTGAGATAACAAGGTCTTCAAATTCCGTGGCGGTACCACCTGTATTGGTAAGGGTAAAGGTTTGAGTAGCAGATGCTCCTACAGATATATTACCATAATCGTGGCCGGTAGGGCTTAGGCTTATATTTGCAGACGCTGTTACCGTTACGGCACATTGGTCGGTAAAGCCACCGTCATCGGTAGTAACGGTAATAGTGGCATTACCTGCGGCTACGGCGGTTACCAAACCTGTAGCGTTTACGGTGGCAATATTATTATCGCTGCTGCTCCATGTTACCGCTTGGTTGGTGGCATTAGCAGGCGCTACGGTAGCGGTTAACTGTTGGGTATTGCCTGCTGTAATGGTAGCGGTGTTTATATCTAAGCTTACACCTGTAACGGCTACGGTAGCATTGGTTACTGTTACGGCACATTGGTCGGTAAAACCGCCGTCATCGGTAGTAACGGTAATAGTGGCATTGCCTGCTGCTACAGCGGTTACCAAGCCTGTATTGCTTACAGTAGCTATGCTATTATCGCTGCTGCTCCATGTTACGTTTTGGTTGGTGGCATTGTTGGGCACTACGGTAGCTGTTAGTTGCTGGGTATTGTCGGTGTCATTTTGAAGATATTGCACCTTCCAGTTTTTGTTGCGTGCATTTGTAGCATTGCTGGCCAATACAGCGGCATGATTGGTGTCATAGGTCCTGAATGCAGGATATATGCTTCCTTCTGATACAGCGGTTCTATCGGCCAAGGCACAATAGATATCGTCTATGGCTTGGGTGGTAAAAGGGTTTTCAGAGCAAATAAGCTCTTTTAAAGCTGTATTCTGGCTTACATCTAAACTAGTAAGGTTATTTTCAGAGCACCGAAGATCTTCTAAAGCTGTATTCTGGCTTACATCTAAACTAGTAAGGTCATTTCTCCAGCACCAAAGCATTTCTAAAGCTGTATTTTGGCTTATATCTAAACTAGTAAGGTCGTTGTCAGAGCACTTAAGCACTTTTAAAGCTGTATTTTGGCTTACATCTAAACTAGTAAGGTCGTTGTCAGAGCACTTAAGCTCTTTTAAAGCTGTATTTTGGCTTACATCTAAACTAGTAAGGTCGTTATTATAGCAATAAAGCCATTCTAAAGCTGTATTTTGGCTTACATCTAAACTAGTAAGGTCGTTATTATAGCAATAAAGCGTTGTTAAACCTGTGTTATGGCCGGGATCTAAAGCCGTTAGGTTTGCGTTATTACTGCTACACCTAAATTTACGTATATTCCCATAAATAGTCATGGTAGTGGCACCGGCGGTATAGGTTTGTGTACCTGTCCAAGTAGTGCCTACGGTAATATCGTAGGTGTTGGCACCGCTTACTATTTGCACAGGGGTACCACCGGCATCGGCAGCTAATTCTAATTTAATATCTGCCCCATCTACTACCGTAAGGGTAATATAGCGGCTCATGTTTACTTGCGCCAGTAGCGCAGGGCTTGCCCATAGCATGGCTAAGAGCAGCAGTGTTGTTGTTTTAAGTACATGTTTTTTCATAATGTTGTTTGTTTTAAGTCGGAAGACCGAAGACGGAAGACCGAAAATTTGTAAATTGTTTTGTTGGCTGTTGGCTTTAAGCTATAGGCTTTAGGCTTTAGGCCTTTGGCTTTTAGCTTTAGGCTATAATTTTTAATTCTTAATTCTTAATTTTTAATTACTAATTCTTAATTCTTCATTTTTAATTGCTAATTACTCATTGCTAATTGCTAATTGTAGTTGTGTTCTTTGTAGTATTCTATACGGGCGTTTAGTTGTTGCACAAAGGGTTTGTAGTTGGTGTCGCCATTGAGCAATACAGAGGCTTCTATGCGTTTTGTCATGCTTCTGTAGCATTGGTCTATGGCTTTGCGCAGGCTACGCATATGCACAGGTTCTTGGGCGGCAAGGCTTTGGTTGCGCGCTTGCATATGGGTGCGAAAGGCTTCGTTTTTGCTTCTGAGGGCTTCTACCCATGGGGTTAATCCGCAGCTGTTGAGCGCTTCAGCCTTATTGCTAAGCAGTTCTTGGGCAAGGCTGTCTATGGCAGCGGTTTCTTCGTTGTAGCTCTTTTTGGCCACATTGCCATAGGTGTGCAATACCACTACAAGCTGCTCTGCGGCTTGCTGCACCGCCGCATCAAAATGCTTGCAGAGCGACTGTGCGTTTTCTACTATGCCGCTAAAAAGGCGGTCGCGTTCTTCGTCTATTTGCGCCAAAAGAGCGGTTAAGTCGTTTTGGCGTATAATCTCTAAGCCCTGCGCCTCTTGTTGCAGCAGGTCTATATACTCGGCAAATGCCGCTTCTACATTTAAGGTAGCCGCTGTATGGGCTTCTACCATTGTTTTTACTTCGCTGTGAAACTCAAAATGAGCCATATTGCGAAGTTTGTACAAGTTTATCGATTTTATTTCCATAACTATTGGGGTTTTTAATTGGCTGTTGGCTTTAAGCTATAGGCTTTAGGCTATTGGCCTTTGGCTTTAGGCTATTGGCCGTTAGCTTTAAGCTATAGGCTATAATTTTTAATTCTTAATTCTTCATTTTTAATTGCTAATTGCTCATTGCTAATTGTCAATCGCTCGCCGCAGTTGGCGGGAAGGTTTTGGCACCCTGCCAATGGTTTGCCGACAACAAGAAAGCGCTTTTGGCATTCTGCCAATGGCTTGCCTCACGCAAGAAAGTGCTTTTGGCACTCTGCCAATGGGCTGCCTCACGCAAGAAAGTTCTTTTGGCGCTTGGCGACGGCTTGTTGGTCGTTGGCTTGGGGCTTTTGGCGGTTAGCTGTTGGCTGTAAGCTATAGGCTGTTGGCTATTGGCCTTTGGCTGTTGGCTGTTGGCTATAATTTTTAATTCTTAATCATTGTTAATTGCTCATTGCAAAAAAAACGGCCTACGGTACCATGCGCTCAAAAACGCAAGGCACCATAAGCCGATGCTTGTAAAATATTAATAATAAGTGTGTTTACATTGCTCTCTCTCTCTCTCTCTCTCTCTCTCTCTCTGCGATTTTTTTCATAATAAACAAGTTAAATGTAGTTAAATTTTGGCTGTTAGCTTTTAGCTGTTGGCTGTTAGCTTTAAGCTATAATTTTTAATTCTTAATTCTTCACTCTTAATTGCTCATTACTAATTGCTCATTACTAATTGTTAATTACTAATTGTTAATTGTTTTGTGCTGCAAATATACAATATTTTTTAAATTGTGCAAGAGAAAACAAAAATATTGTTTGTTATCTAAGGTGTGACCTCTATGAGGTCGGGACAATATTATGTGTATGGTTTCGTCATTTACAACTCACCTCTCCCATAAATAATAGGCTTAGCATTAGGCGTTTCCAAAGCAGCCACTTCTTGTTCGCTGAGTTGATTGATATGCATAAGCAAAGCTCGCAAACACGTACCATGCAATACCAGCAACACATTTTGGTGCTCTAACCGGGGTTTTATTTGTGTCTCAAAAAAAGGGATAATACGTTCGGATGTAAGCACTAAACTTTCGCCTTTCGGTGGCGATACGGCATAGGCTTTGCGCCATTGGTGCACTTGCGAAACACCGTATTTTTGCTCTAACTGGACAATACCATACGATTGTAAATTACCATAATAGCGCTCGTTCAAAGCTATATTAGTTTCTATAGGCACCCTCGGATTTTTGTTATACGCCATGACAATGGCCGCCGTAGATATAGCGCGCCACAAACAAGAGGTATATACCACATCAAAAGCTATATTTGCCAAGGCTAGGCCTGCCCTTTTCGATTGTGCTATACCCTTGGCCGACAAAGGAATGTCTACCCAACCGCTCAAAACGCGCTTAGCATTCCAAACAGATTCTCCATGCCGTAGCAATACCAAACGCTTATCGCGTGCCCCCATATTCAAAACCTAATGCTTCTATGGTTTGTTGCACCAAAGCCAAATCGATATCTTTGCCACTAATAGTCAATTGTTTTTCGCCCAAATCCACTACAGCAGACGTTATATTAGGTAATGCAGACACATTTTTTTCCACACTGTTTTTGCAATGGTTGCAGTTCATACCATTTACTGTTATATTAATATCTTTCATATTAGTATTGTTTTTCATTGTTTTTGATATAGATTTTTGATAAAATGCATTGATAATAAACACTATCAACAAGCCCGAGCTCAACCATTCTGCCCATTCGGGTATCAAATGAAAGCCATGCATATGGGGAGTAGCTTCTATACCAAACCATGCTGTTGGTAAGTATACATTGAGCAAAGTACCAAAGAAAATAGCGCCTGCTATAATGGCAAACAGATAAGACAACATGGTTTTTGTACCCAAAGCTTTTTGCAGCACGGTAATGGTAGCCATATTGGTGGCAGGGCCTGCCATTAGAAAGACCAAAGCAGCGCCGGGCGACAAGCCTTTGAGCATCAACATAGCCACTATGGGAATAGAACCCGTGGCACATACATACAAGGGCACATACCAAAGCCGCTAACAACAAACCTATGATGAGCCATTTGGCAATATCTTGCAAAAAATCTACAAAAGCATATTTGAACACCATACGCCATTTAGCCCCTATGGTATTGGCAGAGGCCTTATGGCTGCCATCTGTATTACAACTGCCGTCAGTGCAGCTGCTATCTGTACACTCGGCGCTTTCTTTTATTTGTTTTACAGGGTCTTGACGTGTCCATCTGTTGGTCAACAGCCCGCCAAACACACCTGTGACAAGGGCCACAAAAGGGCGAATAATAGCAAAAGGCAAGCCCAACAAGGCATAGGTAGCCAGTATAGAATCCACACCCGTTTGTGGTGTAGAAATAAGGAAAGACACGGTAGAGCCTTTACCCGCCCCATTTTTGTAGAACGATACGCCGGTAGGAATCACACCACAAGAGCACAAGGGCATGGGCACGCCTAACAAAGAAGCATACAAAACCGATTTGAAATTGGGTTTGCTCAACTGACGGTCTATAAACCTTTGCGGTAAAAACACTTTGAGCAAGCCTGCAAACAAGAAGCCAAGCAACAAATAAGGAGACATTTCGTTTAGCACCCCTATAAAATCTATGGCAAAGGTTTTAATATAGTCCATCATATAGTATTTGAGTGCACAAAGATGCGTATTTTTTTGAGATGGGAAACGCATTAAAATAGACTGTATATTTGCAGCCTAAAACAAGAATGTATGCCCCAGATAGATTATAATACCATTATAGCCCAAGCCCAAGAGGTGGTAGAGGTAGAAAAAAACGCAATTGCCCGATTGCACCAACAAATAGATACAGATTTTCACCCTCAATTCTACGGGTACGCCTGCCATTTTTATGCATGCTGCCGATGCCATACATGGCGATTTGGGTATCATTTTAAAAGACGATGTGGTGCTTACCATTAGCAAGAGTGGCAATACACCGGAAATAAAGGTATTGCTACCGCTTATCAAGTACAGAGGCAATCCGTTAATAGGGATGACAGCGCACCCCGAGTCGTTTCTTGGGCAACAAGCCGACTATGTGCTTAATGTAGGTATAGACAGAGAAGCCTGCCCCAATAATTTGGCACCCACTTCCAGTACTACCTCTCAATTGGTAATGGGCGATGCCCTGGCAGTGTGCTTGGTGCATTTGCACAATTTTGGCAGTCAGGATTTTGCCAAAGTGCATCCGGGTGGCAGTTTGGGCAAACAATTGTATTTGTGCGCCAAAGATATTATTAGCAATAGCGAAACGCCACAGGTAACACCAGCCTCGTCTATTAATGAAGTGATTGTAGAGATTAGCAGCAAACGTTTGGGAGCTACCGCTGTATTAGATAATAACAAGATAGCAGGGATTATTACAGATGGCGACCTGAGACGTATGTTGCAACAAGGCAAAGACATGCAAGGGCTAACCGCCAAAGACATAATGAGCCCTTCGCCCAAAACTATTACAGCCAATACCCTCTTGGTAGATGCGCTCAATAGTATGCGACAAAACAATATTACACAAGTGCTTGTAACCGAAAATAATAAGTATGTGGGTGTGGTACACCTACACGATATTTTGAGAGAAGGCATATTGTAAACAATGCATTTTATATAGGATAAAAATCATTGAAACACGCAAATGTTTTTATTGTAATAGTATTATTTTTGCACCCAAACATTTGTTATAGGAGTTCCTGAAAAAATATTGCCAATCGCTCATCACCAATCACTTACCGGAAAGGTAATGCAGAGAGCAAACCATTTTTCAGAGGCTCACTAAGTTATTGAAGACAAAACTAAATAATATATTATGGCTTTTGATATTGAAATGATTAAGAAGGTCTATGCGCAAATGGATGAGCGCAT
>PDWI01010159.1_pt1 | contig 10596 bp, 12 predicted proteins | sample 1430891 | NCBI WGS metagenome assembly PDWI01 (sample SAMN01162508, study PRJNA174530) | Oral metagenome, whole genome shotgun sequencing project. | biome: Marine environment; feature: Marine mammal; material: Swab sample of the gingival sulcus; isolation source: swab sample of gingival sulcus... | reverse complement strand
GATAGCAGATAACATCACTCTAAGCTCAAGCGTTTATGAGGCTTTTTGTTCAGTCCCTAGAGCGCAGTTTGCTCCAAAAGGTTTTGAGAAGCATGCTTATAAGCTTGATGCTTTGCCTATCTCGGCAAATCAATGGATAAGCTCACCCCTAACCGTTGCTAAAATGAGTATGGCGCTTGAGCTTGAACACGTCGATAAGGTTCTCGAGATCGGTTGCGGTAGCGGTTATCAAGCGGCGATTTTGAGCAAACTTGTTAGGCGAGTTTTTACGATAGAGCGCATAGAAAGCTTACTTAAAGAGGCTAAGAAAAAGTTTGCTCAACTTGGCTTAAACAATATCCACGCAAGATTTGACGATGGACAAAGAGGCTGGAAGTCCTACGCTCCGTATGAGCGCATACTCTTTTCAGCCTCCATCGAAAAGATACCTCAAAATATCTTCGACCAACTAGAACTTGGTGGCTTACTAGTTGCGCCCATGCAAGTTGATGACAAACAAGTTATAACACGCTTTAAAAAAACTAGTTCAGGCATAGAAAAAGAGGTGTTGGATGAATGTTTGTTTGTTCCTGTCATAAACGGAACCACAAAAACCTAAGCTCCGCTCTCCGCCTAGTAATAACCGACGCACATCGTTGAGGTAAGTTGTATCTTTTTTTCTAGTGGCTCTGGAGAGAAAAAACAGCATTTTTCTATGTAAAGATTGTAGTTATAATCAAGTCCAAGTTCATCATAAAAAGCTTGTAAGTTGACAAATTTTATCTTGCCTATTTTTACGATGGAAAGTTTTTCGTAGAGTTTTGAGCCGTTAGATTTGGTAAGATGAGAGCTGGTCAACCCTGTATGAGCGCAAAAGGCTGAACTTAGGACAAGCCCTTTGAGATTTGTACAAAGTTCTGCTATATGCTGATATTTTTGCGGAACAGATTTTTTAAGCAAAAAAATAGTTCGAGAGCTTTCAAAATGAGCCGCACTAACCCCTTGCCAATACCTATAAGCATTTGGCGAAATGCCTGCTTTTTTAGCAAATTCGCTATTTAGGATATAGTTATCTAAAAAGTGATTTGAGCTAAGAGTTAGCATCTGCATAGCATTCCTTTAATTTAACAGCAAATTATCTCTATTTTTAGCTTTAGATTGAGTTAAATTGCTAGCATATTAAAATTTCATTTACAAATTTTAAGCTATAATACCACCAAAAAAAGGAGAATACATGGAAACTATACAAAATGCAGGTTATGCACAAGCTAGACAAGCCCAAGGCAGTCGTGCAACCTTTATCAAACAAACATATCAGCTATTTGCAGCATCGCTTTTAGCAGCAAGTGCTGGGGCTTACGTTGGGCTTAGTATGATACAAATCATTGCTAACTCTTTCATACTTTTTACTATCCTTGAGATCGGTTTACTAGTTGGTTTGATGTTTGCAAAGAAAAAAGAAGGGCTAAACCTTATCTTGCTTTTTGCTTTTACGTTTGTAAGTGGCTTAACCATAGCGCCACTTGTTGGATCTTTTATCGGTCGAGGTATGGGTAGCATCGTAGCTGAGGCTTTTGTGCTTACAACTGTTGCTTTTGGGGCTTTGAGCGTTTTTGCTATGAATACAAAAAGAGATTTTTCAGCCATGGGCAAGATGCTATTTATCACTCTTATCGTCGTAGTTGTTGCTGGAGTTATCAATATCTTCATGCACTCTCCGATACTTCAGATAGGTATAGCAGCGGTTAGTTCTATTTTATTTTCTGCTTTTATACTTTATGATACACAAAACATCATACGTGGAGCTTATGAGACGCCTATCGAAGGCGCAGTTGCTTTGTATTTGGACTTTTTAAATCTTTTCATCTCACTTTTACAAATACTAGGTATTTTTGGCTCAGACGACTAAAAACAAGAGGAGGCTTAGCCTTCTCTTTATGCTTTCGATGGAAAGCAATCTCTACTTTTAAGTAAATTTCAACATTTTTTCGCTAAAATATCAAGCTTAATATTATTTTAAACAAGGAATATATAAATGACAACGATTTTACTCATCATTCAGTTTGTAATCGCACTTATTTTAACCATAGCTGTACTTTTGCAAAAAAGCTCATCCATCGGACTTGGAGCTTATAGCGGAAGTAACGAGTCACTCTTTGGCGCAAAAGGGCCTGCTGGCTTTTTAGCAAAATTTACCTTTGCCATGGCGCTTGCTTTTGTACTAAATACTTTAGTTTTGGGTTATTTTTACAACAAAGAATCAAAAGACTCTCTAGCAAATGAAATAGTAAGCGAACAACAAGACAAACAAGCTGTTCCCCCGTCTCCTAAAAGTGAAAAATCAGCCCCTGTGGCACCTGCAGCGCCAGTTGCTCCTAAAAACTAAGAAAGGATAGACATGCTAAATGCCATCTATGAAGATCAAAAACTACACTCAGATAACGCTTTAGAGGCACTAAAGCGAGATTTTATGACGCTTAGAAGCGGTAAAGTTTCTACTTCTATACTCGATAACATCACTGTTGATTACTACGGAACTCAAACTCCGCTAAATCAAGTAGGTACAGTTTTAGCAAATGATGCAACAACTATCACAGTTGCACCTTGGGAAAAACCTATGCTTAAAGAGATAGAAACTGCCATAGCTCAGGCAAATATAGGTGTCAATCCAAATAACGATGGAGAGTGCATCAAGCTTTTTTTCCCACCTATGACAACAGAGCAACGTCAGCAAAGCGCAAAACAAGCTAAGGCTTTTGGTGAAAAAGCAAAGGTTAGCATAAGAAATGTTAGAAAAGACGCAAATGATAAGATAAAAAAGCTTGAAAAAGATAAAGAAATAACTGAAGATGAGAGTAAAAAAGCTCATGATGAGGTTCAAAAGATCACTGATGAGCATGTAGCTAGCGTTGATAAGCTTGTAAAGGAAAAAGAAGCTGAACTGATGAAGGTTTAGTTTTGCATTAGGGGGCAATTTATCTATCAAACCCCCTTTTTATTTCCCCCCCCAATTTTATTTACTGAAGTAGTTTTAGAACATTTTGCTGAATAGCATTTGCCTGGCTCATCGCATAAGTTCCTGACTGAGCTAAGATGTTTTGCTTGTTGAAGTTTGCACTTTCTTTTGCAAAGTCCACATCTCGTATCTGGCTTTCTGCTGAGGTTACGTTAACTTGCGTTACGGTTATGTTTCTTATGGTAGATTCAAGCTGGCTTTGAACTGAACCTATCTCACTTCGTATAGCATCAAGCTCGCCTAAAGCATAGCCTGTAATAGTCACCGCCCATTCGGCATTTTCCCTTGTTGTAACATCCACTGTGGCTAGTGAGTTTTTAAGAGTTGCTGAGACTGCTGTGGTTTGTAAAAGTCCACCAGTTAAGCCTTCTCCAGCTTTATTTGCTCCAGTAACCCCGCTGATACCAGTCGCGGCTGTTACTACGATCTGATCTTTTGTGTCTATTCTAACGCCATAAGCTGGGTTGAGATTTGTTGAGCCTGAAAGTTCAACAACGCTTGCGTGCATAGTTGCACCAGTTGTTTGAGCTACTGCGTTGATAGCGTTAGCTATGATCTTGGCGTTATCATAACTTGTTCGTCTTGCTGCCATGGTTTTAAGTTGTGGTGGATAAGATGGAGTTGCAGATATGCTAACATGAAACTGCCTCATACCACCAACAGTTACGCCTGTTTTTCCTATCTGAAGGTCTATGGTGATTTCATTTTCAAATACACCAGAGGCTATCTTTCCTCCTGTTATAGTAGCAAACTTTGCAACATGGTCTGTTCTTGTGTCATTGATACCAGCTTGCACTGTTTCACCAGAATATGCCCCAATATGAAAAGACTTATTTTTATAGGCTCCATTTAGCAAGGTTTGTCCATTAAAAGAAGTCGTATCGGCAATGTTTTGCGCCTCTTCAATAAGTTTTCTGATGTCATTTTGTATGGCTTGACGTGAGGCTGAGCTTTGTCCATCGGAAGCTGCTTGGATCGCTTTAGTTCTTACAACATTGATGATATTTATGTATTCTTGCAAAGCTCCATCGGCAGTCTGAACAACACCTATACCGTCGTTTGCGTTCATGATGGCTTGTCCTAGGCTCATCGATTGCGATTTTAAACTATCGGCAATCGCCATGCCAGATGAATCATCCGCAGCCTTGTTAATACGAAGACCAGAGCTAAGCTTTTGAAGTGAGTTGTCAAGCTTTAAATTTGTTTGCTTTGCTTGCGCGTGAGCATTCATAGCACCTATGTTTGTGTTGATACGAAATCCCATGTTAAATCCTTTTTTTAAGCCGTTTACAAATCCCTTATAAACGTGTGTGGCTATTATTTTCGAATGTACAAGCAAAAGATGTGCCAAGTTTTTATGTTTTAAGATATTTTGTGCTTTCATAGTGCGATTTAAGCAAAAAAAGGATACTCTTTTACATGCAAAACGAACAAATTCTAAGCTTAAACATACTTTCTCATTTATACGGACACAAAAAAGCGCAGATTTTGCTTTTTATCTGTAAAAATCTTGATGAGGACTTACGTTTTTTCGGCACTTACGCAGATATAAGCGAGGCAACAGGAGCAAGTAAGCCCACTATTGTGAGTTTGTTCAAATCTTTGCAAAATATACATTTGCTTAAAAAAGAAAAAAATGGGCTGTATAGATTTAGCCCAAAAATTAAGGAGAATTTATGAAAAAAATATTTACTGCATTTTTGAGTGTGCTTTTAGTGATGAGCTTAGCTTACGCAAAAGATGAGATGGTTTTAAAAACAACTCTAGGCGATATGAGGCTAAAGCTTTTTCCGCAAATTGCACCCAAAGCTTGTGAAAACTTTGTATCTTTGGCTAAAAAGGGCTATTATGATGGAGTGATATTTCACAGAGTTATAAAAGGCTTTATGGTTCAAAGTGGAGACCCAACAGGAACTGGAAGAGGCGGACAAAGCATCTGGGGCAAGGAGTTTAAGGATGAGTTTAAACCAAACATCACTTTTGACCGTACTGGCATACTAGCCATGGCAAATCACGGAGCAAATACAAACGGAAGCCAATTTTTCATAACCACAGCGCCCACAAGATGGCTAAACGGAAGACACACTATCTTTGGCGAAGTTGTAGGCGGTTTTGATGTATTAAGAAAGATAGAAAGCGTTAAAACCGATGGAAGAGATAAGCCCTTAAAAGAGATAAAAATACTTAAAATTGAGAGAAAATAAGATCTAAAATCTGGTGCGGTTCTGAGCCTATAAACGCAAAGCAGTTTGTGCTAATGTTTCCAGCCTACGGAGGTGCTGTCGCACAACTCCTACGGTTCCGAGCCTAAAAACGACAAGCAGTTGTCGTTTTTTTACGGCTCTCACATCATATCCTTAGCCTCTATGCCTATAAGCTCTAAGCCTTTATGTATGCTGTGTTTTACTATGCTAAAAAGTTTTAAGTAGATATCCTCATGCTCACTGCCTACAACTTTGTGTTCGTTGTAAAACTTGTGTGTTAAGCTTGCGAGATGTTTTAGATAGTCTGTTATCTTTTGCATTTGGCGAGTTTTAAAGGCATCTTCAAGTACTTCATTGAGTAAAAGCGCTGTAAAAAGTAGGTTTAGTCCATCGTTTTGTAAAGCATTTAGGCTCACATCGAAGACATCTTTTGGGCTTTTGTCTGCTTTTTTAAATACTTGATTTATCCTTGCATGTGCGTAGTTTATGTAAAAAATCGGGTTTGAGTTGTCTGAATTTTTAAAGGTTTGCACATCAAACTCAAGATGGGTGTCGCATTTTTTGCTCAAAAAGATAAAACGCAAAGCATCTTTTCCTATCTCTTTTACAACATCGTCCATCAAGATAAAATTGCCCGCACGCTTACTCATCTTATAGGGTTCGCCGTCTTTTAGAAGCGAAACCATCTGAGCTAACATGATCTCAAGTTTTTGTTCATCATGCCCTAAAAAGTTTATGGCTGCTTTTACGCGTGCTATGTATCCGTGATGGTCTGCACCCCAGATGTTGATGTATTTATCGTATCCACGTAAGAATTTATCGTCATGATAAATAATATCCCCAGCTAAGTAAGTCGGACGTCCGTCTTTTCTCACAACAACTCTGTCTTTTTCGTCGCCTAGATCGGTTGAACGTATCCATTTGTTACCATCTTGCTCGTAGATTTTGCCATTTTTTTCAAGCTTTACTAAGGTTTGCTCCCACTTAGAAAAAAGTGCTTTTTCGCTTACGAAGTTATCAAAGCTGATATTTGCATGCTCTAAGTTTTCTTTGATAAGACCTAACATCTCATCTTTTGCCCAGTTGTTAAGGTATTCGCGTTTTTGCTCATCAAATATCTCTTCGCCAAACTCGTTTTTAGCTTTAAGAGCTAGGTCTTTTATGTATTCGCCCTTGTAGTATTCTTCTGGTTCAGGCGTGTTTTCATACTTACTTAACTTCCAAGCGTATTGCAAAGAAAGTCCGAGTAGGTCTATTTGATTGCCAGCGTCATTTACATAGTATTCGCTTACAACTTCATAGCCTAGATGTCGTCCGACTCTACATAAACTATCACCTATGACGGCTCCGCGCGCATGGCCTATATGTAAAGGTCCTGTAGGGTTTGCGCTTACGTATTCAACTAGCAAGCTTTGATTTTTATCTTCGCAAGAAAAGTCATTTGCCATGCTTTTTTTAGCAAAATCATCCAAAAACTCAGTTTTAAGTTTAAAGTTTATATAGCCTTTTACAGCACTTACGCTTTGGAAGATCTCAACGCTTTCAAGCTTTTCGCAAAGCTCTTCGGCGATGATCATGGGAGATTTTTTAAGCTCTTTTGCTAAAGAAAAAGCTATCGGAGTTGCATAGTCTCCTAAGCTTGCGTCGCGCGGTTTTTCTAAAACACACTCTCCTAAAATAGGCTTTAAAAGTTCTTGTATGCTAGCTTTCATTAGGCTTCTTGTTTTTCTTTAACTTCTTCGCTAGCGTTTGCTGTCTCTTTTGGCTCTTCTAGCTTTTGCTTTTCTTCTTCTTCGTCATTTGCCATTTCTTTTTTAAAGCTTTTTATCCCTTTTCCCATGCCTTTTGCAAGGTCTGGTATCTTTTTCGCTCCAAAAAGTAAAACGATAATAGCTAAGATGATCAGCAATTCTGGCATACTTGGCATACCCATTATATCTCCTTAAAAGTATTTTTTAAATTTTTCACAAAGCATTGTAAAAAAGTTAAAAAATCATCCATATATCCATCTGTCCGCAAAGGCAGTTCCATCGAGATTTGCTCGTTTATGTGCGCAGGATTTGATGATGTTTGTAAGATCTTGAGTTGTTTTTTCTATCGTCTCGTTGATAAGTAAAAAGTCATACTCATTTATGCGTTTTATCTCCTCTTTTGCGTTTTCTAAGCGCTTTTGTATAGCCTCTTTGCTATCAGTTGCACGCGAACTTAAGCGTTCATTTAAAACTTTTGCCGTAGGAGTTGTTAGAAAAACTGAGCTTATTTTATCTCCTAATTTTTCACGGATGATCTTATGTCCTTGAACGTCTATGTCGAGTATGGCTATTTTACCTGCATCAAGAGCGTCTTGGATGTAGCGTAAAGACGTTCCGTAGTAGTTTCCATGCACATTTGCCCATTCTAAAAAATATCCATCGGCAATGTCTTTTTTAAACTCTTCTTGGCTTAAAAAATGGTAGTCAACTCCGTCTTTTTCAGCCCCTCTTGGTTGTCTTGAGGTTGAGGAGATGGAAAAGTAAAGATTGTCCAAACGCTTGAAAACATTTGATAGTATCGTGCTTTTTCCAGCTCCGCTAGGCCCTGAGATAACTAAGATATATCCTGACACTACTTATCCTCAAAAGAAATGGAGATATTTATCTTCATATCTTTTAGTATGTCTTTGTATTTTGCATTGCTAAGATTTTCACTTAGGCTTTGGCTAATCTGCTCTTCTAGCTCAGCTTTTAGCTCTTCGTGTTCCTCATCTTTTACATCTTCATCTTGCGCCTCGTGCGCCTCTTCGTTTCCATCGAATACTTCTTCTTGCTCTTGCGAAATTTCTTCTTCGTGCGTATCTTCTCCTAAGGCTTGAAGTAGGGCGTTTTCATTTAGGCTAGCAAACTCATCTTCGTTTCCATCGAATACTTCTTCTTGCTCTTGTAAAGGTTCGTCTTCGCATTTCTCATCTTTTACATCTTCTTCATCTTGCGCCTCTTCGCTTATATCTTCTAGCTCTTCTTGGATTTCCTCTTGCTCTTCTTGGATTTCTTCGTGCACTTCTTCTTCTGTTTCTTCTTGCGTTTCTTCTTCTATCTCCGCGTTTCCATCGAATACTTCTTCTTGCTCTTGGCGTTCTTGTGTTTTTTCTTTTGTTGCTAGAACTTCTATAAACTCTTCTTCTTCGTTTTGATCATCTGCTAAGATCTCATCTTTTACTTGCTCTAGGGCATCTTCTGCCTCTTTTAAAGACTCTTCTTCGTCTTCTTCGTTCGTTTGAGGTCTTATGTTTAGCAAAGGATCATCTTCTAAGATAGGGGTTTTTGTATCTAGATCTGCCATAATCTGCTCAAACTCTTCTTCATCCTCATCTACTTCTTCTAAGCCCTCATCATCTGTGCTTTGCGAGCTAAAATCCTCCACCGTTTCTTCTTCTAAACCGTCATCGTCTGTTTGGCTTTGCTCTTCGCTTTCTTCGTTCTCTTGAGTTTCTTGAACTTCTTCGGAAGGTATCTGGATATCTTCTTCGCTTGCGATTTCTTCTAAGCTTTGCTCTGCGTCAAAATCGCCTAGATCATCCAAACTAAGCTCACTTTCTTCGCTAAGCTCTGCTGTGTTTTCGTCTTCTTCAAGGAGATTTTTTACTTCGCTAATGTCTTCACTATCTAAGATGCCTTTTTCGGTGTCTAAAGCCTGAGTATCTTCTTCTTGCCCTTGCGAAATCTCTTCTAGTGAGTTAAGCTTTGCCTCTTCTTCGTTTTGTAAGTCTTTTGTCATCTCAGGTGCGCTTTGCTCTTCTATACTTATAAGATCTTCTTGTTCTTCTTTCACTTCTGGCTCAGAGAGCTCTTCGATGGAAGTCTCTTCAAGCTCGCTAAGTTCTTCAAACTCAGGTTCGGCAAGCTCTTCGATGGAATTTTCCTCTTCGCCTAAAGGCGCAAATTCTGTTGGTTTTTCTTCGTTTAACATCTGGTCGATTTCATCAAAAGAAGGCTTTAGGTCTTCATCCAAAGTGCCTAAAACTTCAGAGTTTTTAAGCTCTTCTTCCCTTTGTAACTCGTTTATATCTTCGCTTGGCTCTTGCTCTTTAGCTAGATGAGGGAAAAGTTCAGCATTTATGCCTTCTATCATCTGTATAAAATCTGTCGGTAAAAAAGGTTTTTCTAGTAAGCTGTTTACATTTGCTGGCTTTGCCGTACCTCTTGGAGCTACTAAGCAGATGTGCTGGCAAAGTTGCATATTTCGTAAGCTGTTTATGATTTCGTCATTAAAATCATCACTATCTACAAAAATAACATCACATTTACTTCCATCGTATCCATCTATACTTGTAATCTCTTTTAGATTAAAACCTAGTTTTTCCACGCTTAGGCTTATAAGCCTTGAAACTGCGGGATTGTTGTTTAAAAGTAAAATATTCATAAAAGTCTCCTACGAAAATATACTATTATTGTATTATAATTAATATTATGTTTGCATTAGGCGAAGATATTTTTTATATTTTTTTACGGTGCGAGACGGCAAAGTTCCCATTTTTGCTCATTTTGACTAAACAAAAGTCTATCGTGCAAGCGATTTTCTCGTCCTTGCCAAAACTCTATATTCTCAGGCTTTAGTCTATATCCGCCCCAAAAATCAGGCAAGGGGATCTGTCCTTGGCTAAACTTTGCTTTCATTTTTGCAAATGCTAGGTTTAAAACTTCTCTGCTTTCTATGACTTTGCTTTGCTCGCTTACCCAGGCGCCAAGCTGGCTTCCTACGCTCCTTGTAGTAAAATAACTCAAACTCTCAGCCGTGCTTATCTTTTCACAAACACCGCTAATGCGTATTTGGCGTTCAAGTTCAAGCCAGGCAAAGTTCAAGCAAGCTTTTGGGTTTTGGCTCAAATCGCTTGCCTTTGCGCTTTTGTAGTTTGTGAAAAAAACAAAACCTTGCTCATCATAGCGCTTTAGCAAAACCACTCTTGCGCTTGGCATCCCATCGTCTCCACAAGTTGCTAAAGTACAAGCGTTTGGGTCTTGTAGTTTTGCATTTACTGCCTCACTAAACCAAAGTTCAAACTGTTTATATGGGTTTTTGTCTATGCTTTGCTCATCTAGGCTTTGTTTTTTGTACTCGTTGCGCATATTTTCTAAATCTATCATCAGTCCACCAAGGTTTGTTCTTTTTGTATTACTTTCATATTTGCCATCACACGGCTAAAGTATGGATGATTTACGTTTCCACCATTGTACCTGCTTACGGTTCTAAAGTAATTTCCTGTGCGGTTGTTTAACCAAACAAGATAACGTATGGCTATCATGGCATTAAATTCATCATCGCCTAAAAGACGGTTTACTAGGTCTATATCGGACATATTTTCAACCTCTTTAAGATGAAGTTTTTTGGCGATAAATCTAGCTGTGGCTAAGCGAACTTGCA
>PDWI01010158.1_pt1 | contig 10596 bp, 9 predicted proteins | sample 1430891 | NCBI WGS metagenome assembly PDWI01 (sample SAMN01162508, study PRJNA174530) | Oral metagenome, whole genome shotgun sequencing project. | biome: Marine environment; feature: Marine mammal; material: Swab sample of the gingival sulcus; isolation source: swab sample of gingival sulcus... | reverse complement strand
GTAGTATCATTAAGACATTCATCTGCGTAAAGAAAGCCTTATTAGAAACTCCCATAGATACCTCCTAAGTATATATTTATTCTAGCATATATTACAAATTTTGACAATAAAAAACGCGATAAACTCATTTGTATATAATGAGTTTATCACGTATGTCAAATTATTCTAATCAACATCAACACTATTATTACAGCTAAAAGCAATGAGCCAAATTTAAGCAAATTTTGCAAAAATTTTTGTTTGCGCTGATAAGTAATAGAATATTTTTTCTCTTTTTCCGTTAGCCTATACACAGGGCAATCATCGACAGACAAATAGTTTTCTACACTAGCAAAGCCATCCGCTGACAACAAAATTACATCAAAGCCCAAATTTTGCATCATTAACAGTCTGACGATTGCAAATGGCGTTATCATTTTTTTGCCGCTCTCGTCTACTACAAACTTAGGTGCGTGCTTATGGTAATCATACTGATGAAACATCTTGATGATTCTATTGCTATTATACATTAAAATTTCTAAAATTTCTCTATCCGTTGGTACTGAAAAGTTAAATTCTCCATTCTTAAAAAACAGAAGTACATTATTAATCGCTTCTAAATAATTACGCCTATATGCAGGACTGAGCAAATTCAAATACGCTAAATCGCTTTTAAGCGCCAAGTCGACGTCTATACCCTTTTCCTTACTATACCATTTCGGTCTTGTTCTAAACGCGTGCTTATGCGGCATTTTAGCTATGCCTTTATAACCCTTATTGATATAAACTTCTGACAATCCCTGCGCTTGCCAATATTTAAAATCGGCTAACAAATCGCCGACATTGCCCGTGATTTTACAAAAGATACTGGCAATAGTTGCATTTTCTGTTTCCACTTTAAATGCTGGTCTAAGATAGTTAGGTTCAAACAATAACAGCAAGATATCGTCAACTATTCCTTCTATCTGCACAGCTTCTATCTTTCTATACTCTAAAAGATAATTTTTATGTATACGATTTTCTTCCCCTAAAACGTCATTCAGTTCTGCTTCTACCTTTGCCGCTTCTGTCTTTACCTTTTTCATTAACACTCCCCTCACTAGTCTTAATGCTATTATAACAGCAAAAGTATGAAATGTACTCTTTCTAAGTGTTTTTTAAAGATTTTTAACGTAGTTTTAATGATTAAATATAAAAAACAAACATATAAATACTAGATAAAATAATAGAAACTATCATAATTGGGAAGCCGACTTTCATAAAATCAACAAAGCCCATTTTGTAACCATGCTTATTCATTAGCCCCGCTAAAATGACATTAGACGATGCGCCAATCAAAGTTCCATTGCCACCAAGACAAGCACCGAGAGCCAATGCCCACCACAATGGTGCTAATTCCAAGCCCGACATAGCACCCATTTCTTTAATCAAGGGTATCATCGTTGCCACAAAGGGAATATTATCTAAAAACGCGGAAGCCAGTGCTGAACCCCAAAGAACAATCATTACCGTTTTCATCATATCCCCACCTGTCAAGGCGAGCATCTTAGCGGCAAGCATTTCAATGATGCCAACTTCTTCTAAAGCACCTACTAAAATAAAAAGTGCTGCAAAAAAGAAAATCGTTGGCCACTCGAGTTCCATTAAGATTTCTTCTGGGTCAAGTCTACTGATTAAAAGTAGCAGTCCTGCTCCGAAAAGGGCAATCGTTGCCGATTCATAGCCTAAAGTTTGATGTAATAAAAAACCTAAAATAGTAATTGATAAGGCTGTTAATGACTTAATGAGTAAAGACTTATCTTTAATTGCCAGTTTTTCATCCATCTGTAAGACTTTATTTTTATTTTCTTCACTACAAACCAACTGCTTTTTATAAATTAATTTAACAATAAATATCGTAACAATAGTAATGACAATGACCACTGGCGCAAGGTTGAGCATAAAATCATTAAAACCAAGCTCTGTAGCACTACCAATCATAATATTAGGTGGGTCGCCGATTAATGTTGCCGTACCGCCAATATTGGCAATAATAACTTCTGGCAGTAAAAAAGGCAAAGGATGAATTTCAAGTGTTTCCGCTATAACTATAGTTACTGGGACAATCAACATTATCGTCGTAACATTATCTAAAAATGCCGACGAAACACCTGTTAAAAGCGAAAATAAAACAGCAATTCGCCACGGGTTACCGCCTGAAATCTTAGCGATTTTTATTGCCATATATTCAAAAATACCCGTCTTACGCATAATAGTGACAATAATCATCATACCAATTAACAAAAAAATCGTATTAAAATCAATATGATGAAAAGCCGATTTTTGCGACTCGACATTAAGTATCATCATTAAAACGGCACCAAACATAGCAATGGTTGTACGATTAAACTGTTCCGATGCCATCAAGGAATAGGTAATAACAAAAATTACTATAGCCGTAATGATATGCGAATTCATAAAGCCTCCTCTAAAACCAAACGCCCTTACTATAAGCAAGGGCCCACAAAGAAAATTATACTCCTATTTGTTTTGATTTGCAAGGTTTCTACGATAATTATAACAGGAAAACGATTGCGCATTAAATATATTCATATTTTTTTAAACTTTAAGACGATTGTCAGCTAGGTTGCATAGGCGAGCAGTGAAGCGAAGCGGAACGACCAGCCATAAGCTAGCGCGCGGTGTCATACAGAGGAACATAGTGACGTAGGTATCTTAACGCGGGTTTAGTAGCAAAAGCCGTAAGATTCCTACGTCCTCACTTCGTTCGTCCTCTGAATGACACGACTTTTACTATTTGACTGAATAGTTATCGTCATTTAAATAAGCTTTTAACTCTTTCACACTCATTTTCTTAATAAGCGGCTGAGTTATATTATTTATTAAAATCTCATCTATACTATCTGTACTCATTTTCTTATCATTCAAACAATAAGGGAGCAGCTCATCAGCACTATAGGGGCAACTCGTTTCCAAACCTTGCGCTTTGAGCGCAGCTATAATTTTCTCTACAGTAGCAGCTGATAAATCAGCTAAGTGCAGCGATGCTCTCGCCGTCATCGCTATACCCATAGCCACTGCCTCGCCGTGATTGATTTGATATGCCGAACACTTTTCTATTGCATGGGCAATCGTATGCCCTAAATTCAAAAGTTTACGCTCGCCATTGTCAAATTCATCACTAGCGACAACGCGCGCTTTATGGGCAATGCAGTCATAAATAACGCGTTCTAAATGCACACTCTCCAGTATTAATTTTTGCTCTAAAAGCTCAAAAAGCTCCTCATCAAATAAGACGGCATATTTAATAATTTCTGCCAGAGCACTGCTAAATTCACGCTCAGGCAAGGTATGTAAATAATTCACATCACAGTAAACGGCAATTGGCTGATTAAATAAACCGACGATATTTTTCACACCATCTAAATTAACTGCCGTTTTGCCGCCGACAGAGGAATCGACCATAGCAAGCAGTGATGTTGGCATTTGATAATAAGCAATACCACGCATATAAATGCCCGCAGCAAATCCTCCCAAATCACCAATTACACCGCCGCCAAGTGCCACTAAGATACTATCACGTGTAAACTTTTTTTCGCTCATGTATGAAAGTAATTTTTCAAGGCAAGCAAAACTCTTGGATTGCTCGCCTGCATCTACTATATATGTATATACTTTTAAACCCGCATTTTCTAATATCTGCTGCAGCTTATCACAATGAAAATGCGCAACATTTTTATCGCTTAAAAGCAAAATTTGCTTGCCACGATGACAAGCAAATTCAGCAGAAATTTGTGCTTGCAAATCGCTGCCTAAAAAAACGGTATATGCTTTTTTTGCATTAACCCTTATGCTTTGCACGAATTACTCCTTTAATTCAATTTTTTCTACATTTTGTTTAAGGGCAAACTTTGCGCCTTGTTTTTGATAGTAATCTTTTATCTTAGCCGTAATCGTTGGAAAGCCGTCAATGCGATAAATACGAGCAGGGGTATCCTTATCCGCCCAGTCTACACCCGACCAATAAATTGCCAATTTAAAATCGTAATTATTGATAACTGCTAGCATATCGTCAAACCATTCTTCCCTATCGCCGCCGTAAGTACTAGAACCAAATTCTGTAATATAAAAGTCGTAATTATGAAATCTATCTTCATAATCATCCATAATTTTATTGTAAATTTGAGCAAAACTACGCCACGTTTCACCTTCGTAATAATCGCCCGTATTATAACCAGTAACGCCAATCACATCCGCATAAGAACTAGTAGGAAAATAATTCGTATAGTGATTCCACTTAAAGTTAGGGAAAGAGGCTTCATTAGGATTGAAAACAAAAATGACATTGTCGCAACCTTCAGCAATAATTTTGTCGTGTATATACTGCCACGCTTTAACGAAAATCTCTGTGTCCTTTTGATAGTGAAGAGCATTGTAAGAACACCAATCACCGTTCATTTCATTATTAAGCCTGAACAAAATTGGGCCACCAGCAGATTTAAGTGCCTTTGCTAACTTTTCTATCGATTCATCTTCCTTGCCATCCAAAATTCTATAAAGCATATCACCGTCAAAGTTGCCGAAATAAGATGTTTGATAGGTGAATTCTACTATTCTATCTTCCTTCGTCATTTGTTCAAGATGACCATCTGGCACTAACACACTCATATCGTAATATTCTAGCATATATCTAACTTTATGTGCTATCTCCTGCTCGTAAAGATTCATTCTATACATGCTCTCTTTACTCGTCGGCTCAAAATAGCCTAGCTCGACATAATCTTTTTTGCTAAAATCATTATCGTAAAACTCCGTCGTTTCCTGCGACCAACTCGGATTGACAGTGCGTCTAAACTGCTTATAATTGAGAGGAGCACTGTCATCTGTAGCCATTAAATTAAAATTAAATAAAACCGCCTTATAATCAATTACATTTTTCGATTTAATATAGATGGTATAAACTTCCGTATAGTTTTTAATAATATCTATGCTAGTATAATAATTATAAGAGCCTTCTAGATGTTTTAAGTCTTTTCTATACCAAGCAATTACCCTCGTATTATGACCACAAAAATCTTCATTGATATCATAAAGCAAATCAACATAAACACTATTTGCTATGTCTTTATTAGAATAATTGACATAACTATAGCTATTGCTTACATCTGGATCGAATTTTTCATAATATATATCAATAGATGTATCGTTATTATAAAAATTAGTCTTTATTGTTTCATTCGTATTATCGAGTAAATAGCCATTGTAGTCAAAGCTATAACCATAGCGATAATTATTGTATACGCTCCCATCCGCAAAAGCAAAGCTGCTAAGAAGTGCAAGCAGTACAAGTAGAATTTGTATTGTTTTTCTGTTCATTTATTGCTCCTATAATTACACAAGCATAGCTTTCACTACTGCTACAATTTTTTTCATAATAATATATGCCAAATACAATAAACCATAAACGACGATACCTAAAATATAAGCATAGACGATACGCCATGCTGAAATAATAAGCGGCGTCCTAAAATGTGAAAATGTATTTAAAACATCGGACTGCCCTATCGCCATCAATACCGCTAAAAAAGGATAGACGAGCTTATATTTGTTTTTCCTTATCAAATCGAACAAGATAAAGAATGCTGGAAAGGCAATAATAAAAGATTTGCTCCTAGGCCTAGCATATAAAAAATACTCCAAACTGTTTCTAAACAGCAATTCAAGCGTTGGTGGTTTGATATTGCCATCGTGCCCGCTTCGTACCAAGAATAGCAAAACCAAAAGCAAAGCAAGTCCACCCAACATAATCTGCCAAAGTTTAATCGTCTGATTAAGTAGGTCAATTATGCGCTCCTTATAAGACAACTCACTGGCAGGAAATAAAATCGGTGCAAAGATAACGACAGAAACCAATAGTGCAAAAGCTAAAGGCAGCATTTGAGACAATTTAACCCCCCTAAAAATCGCCATTTCTAAAATATATTTGCTATCGGCAAAAAACGCTACTTCCAAAATAGCACCGAGCATACTAATAGCTAATGCTTGCAATAACACAAATGCCGACTTAATAAAGTTATGCCCTTGGGGATTTTGATAAACATATAAGCCGCGTTTTAGTATAAACACTATCGCTAAACCTGCAAAGACGACAGTTGTCATAAATCCAAATAAAGAATTAATGAGTGGCAAGCCCTTACCAAGAACGTACAATAACGCCGTCGGAATTAGCGCCAGCGCCAAAAGCAGCGCTAAAAATTTAAGCGGCAAATCAAAGAGTAAATCTAAAATCAAAATGCCCGCCGCCACAACGGCAATAGCCGCTAAAAGCTGAACCGCGCGCCTTGTATGTAGCGGCTTACGATAAAAGTCGCCACTGTCATAAGGCGTGATTTTATGTGCTGCCAAACGCTGTTCTAACACTTTAAAGTTATCTTGATAAACGCCGACAGGTAAATCGACTATTCTATTATTCTTAGTAAATGGTTTAAAGTAAATAACACTGATATTTCGCTCTGTAATCGCACGGTAATAAGTGTTTATAATCTCTTCCCCATTGTGATGTAAAGGCATTTCATAATCATAGCGATTACGAATAAAATCCCAAGTCGAAAAGACGCGTAGTGCTCTGTAATCGAGGCGTTCAACTAAAGAGTTCAAGCCCTTTTGCAGCACGTGTTTACGCTGCACTGGATTTTCAATTAAGGCTGGTGCTATATGGCGCTTGGCTAAAGCCTCTGCCAATTTAGCTTCTGCGCCGCCAAAGCCAACTATTTCCTTGCCGCTAAAAACTAAATACGGTTGCTGTGTGTACTCGTCAATCGCACTGATTAGATTATCTACGGCTTGTTCTGCATCTTCTAGCGCCGCTACATAAGAGGGGCGTAAACGAACTGCCAAGCCCGCCGCTTTAATCGCTTCAATATCAGCACTATCATAACCGAGCCCGAGATATTCCAAAAGCGATGCCGTTCTAACGCTAACACCCATACTTTCTTCAACTAAAGTGTTTTTAGAATTAAGATAGCCTATATAAAAGTCATTAACACTACCTTCAATCACGAGTTCAGTAGCAGTTAACTCTATTTCCCTAGCTTGTAAATGCTCTTGGAAACGCTCTGCTAAGGCTGACAGCAAAGCTTTATCTCCCCTTATCACAACATCGTTACCTCTATAAGAAACAATTATGTCCTTATCCGTACGTTGTTTTAAATTAAAAAGATTTATTTCATCAAGGGCAATGCTATCTATACCCGCCTCTTTCCAATAGCTAAGTTCATCTGCCAAACTGGCATTTTTCATCTCTGCCATCGCGAGTACCTGCTCAAAAGGCATAGTGATTTCATAATGTTTCAGCGATTCTTCCGTTTGATAGCGAGCATTAAAAGCAAAGAGAGAAGCAATCACGCCCAAAGCTATCAATAAAAATAATATGTATCGTTTTTTCATAATCAACCTTTCAAATTTTACGGCTAGTCAACACCCTATAAGCAAAAATCGGCAAACTTGCCATACGCTTAATTCTCGTCGGTTCTTTAATCAGACGGTAAAACCATTCCATACCGATATTTTGCACCCATTTGGGCGCTCTTTTTGCGTGACCCGCCCAGACGTCGATAGAGCCTCCAACGCCCATAGCAACCTTACAGTTCAATATACTTTTATATTTATTAATCCAAAGTTCCTGCTTAGGCGAACCCAAACCGACAAAAATCACATCTGGTTTAAGTTCATTGATTTTATCAATTACTTTCAATTCATCTTCTTCGGCAAAATAACCGTCTTGATAACCTAAGACCTTAATATTAGGATACTTTTCAGCGAGTTTATAGGCAGCCGTTTCCGCTATACCCTTGCCCGCGCCTAGTAGAAAAATAGAGCCTTTTGTATTATTTAAAAAATGAATGATTTTTTCCGCTAAATCGATGCCGCTCACTTTTTCTTTCAATCCCAAGTGATGAATTTTCGACGCATAGAGAACACCAATTCCATCGGCGACGACAAGGTCGGCGTCTAACAACGCCTCTTTCAATTCATTATTTTCACTGGCATTTAAAATTATTTCTGGATTAGGCGTGTAAATGACTGCCGTTTCGCCCCGCTTTAAAAAATCAACAAAACGTCCTAAAGCTTCACTCATGGTAACATTATCAAAACGCACACCAAAAATTCTCACATATTTATCGTCCATAATTCCCCTATTCTAGTAGCCAAGAAACAAAAGTCTTAATCTGCTCTTTAGCAATTCGCTTATTGTTAAGCGTTGAGTGCGTAACAACTTTTCTTTCTTGCTCTAAATTAGCTATAGTATCATCAATATTTTGCTTTAATTCAGCAAAATTCATATCCTCTGTATGTATTGTTTTTTTATGGCTGACCTGTTTATTAAAACTATCGACTTTAGGGTCATAACTAATAGCAATAAAAGGCGTATTGCTGTTTGCTGCCAAAATCAAAGCGTGCAAACGCATAGCAATCACAAAATCCGCTGCCGCTAACGCCTTGCTCGTACCTACTATATCGTGTGCTATTAACTTGACATCGTCGCTGACAAAAGCATTTAGTTCGCTGTCATCCTCAGGTTGTTTCATCGATAACAGCTTAATTTGATAACCCAAACTCTTTAAATACTCTATAGCCTCAGCGATGACCGCTTTCGTATTATCATTATTATGCCATTTTCTAAGAGAAATGACAACATTTTTTTCTACATTATCATTACTTTGCGGCGCATCTAATAAGTAGACCAAATCGACACCACAAAAAAGTTTTTTCACACCCAACGCTCTATAGCGTTCACACGCTTCCTTGTCACGTGCAATAACGCCATTTAAACGTCTAAGCATAAACGCTACCAAGCCTTGATTAAGGCGTTTATTGACAGGCCCATAGCCATTGCCGACTAAAAATGCCTTTTTGCCAAATAGCTTTGCCAAAAATAAAATCGTCAAATAATAGTACAGCGACAAAGAACTAGTGACATCTTGCAAAATACTACCACCGCCAACGACAACGGCATCGCTAGTGCGTATTGCCTTAATTAAAGCCATATGTTTGCCGCGTGAAATCCCTTTTACGCCATGCACTTTTTCTGTTTTCTCTACATTATAACTCAAGACAGAAAATTCAAATTCACTTTCTGCTTTTAAACTATCAATCAATGCTGTTAATAAAGCCTCATCTCCAGTATTGCCATAACCATAATAACCAATTAAGAGTAATTTCATCTACTATCCCTACTGTAATTCATAATCACCCTTAATCATTACCCAAAACTGGTCACCAGCAAGCACCATAAAACCACGCCCATCAGCACGGGGATTTAAGAGATGATGATTAAGCGGTAAATGTTCGCCCGCCTTAATGTCTACACCCGCTGTTAAATCGGGCAAATTATTATTTACGGGGTCGACTAAAATCGCATCGCCCGCTCTGACGATAAATTCTGTCGATTCAGAAAGAAGTACTATAGTTCCCGCTTCAAAAGTAAGCGGTTCAAAGACGGCAGTTTCTGCCACCGCCTGTTCTTGTTTTTGCTCTATCAGCTCAGCTTTTAATTCTGTCAAACGCTGTTCTAAATAGCTAAGTGAAATTAAAGGATCATTTTCGCTCCCCGCCGCCGCAAAAGCAGTGAGCACAAGCAGCGACAATACTATACTTATAATTATAACCTTTTTTCGCATAACAATCTCCTAAGCCAGCCCCAAGCTGATAATTAACGCATGGTCAACGGAGTCTAAAATGTCTAAGCTAACATGCCCTATTCTCTGCGTAAGTCTCGCCTTATCTATCGTTCTAATTTGTTCCAACAAAATTACAGAATCACGGCTTAAGCCAAAATTACCCGCTTTAATTTCAACATGTGTCGGCAATTTTGCCTTCGATTGCTGTGCTGTAATTGCACCGACAATTACCGTTGGTGCGTGTTCATTACCCATATTATTTTGAATGATTAGCACTGGTCTAATGCCACCTTGTTCAGAACCAATAACAGGCGACAAGTCTGCCAATACTACATCTCCACGTTTAAATTCCATTATTCCTTCCATCTGCTAAGTTCAATAAATCATCATTGACTTTTATCAATTTCCCCGCCTTGACATAATGTCTAGGCATACGCTTGTCTATCATACAAATTATTTCATAATTAATACTGCCCATTTCCATTGCGACTTCATCTATGGACTTAAAACTACCATTATCCTCACCAAAAATCGTGACAATATCACCGCGTTTGGCATTTTCATCATCGATTTTAACCATACATTGATCCATACAAATATTGCCGACGACAGCAACTTTTTTACCTTTGTAAAGAGCGTAAGTATTGGAACTTAACAAACGGCTAAAACCATCGGCATAGCCAAGTGGTAATGAAGCAATTACTTCATCGGCCTTTGTTTTATAGATATGACCATAGCTAATGCCTTCACCTTTAGGTATTTTTTGTATATGCGAAATCATCGCCTTAATACTCATCACTTCTTTTAAATGGACTTTTTCCCTAAAAGCAGCACCTGGATAAATACCGTAAAGCATAGCGCCAACCCTTACCATATCCATATGATAATCACTTGATGCCAAAACACCTGCGCTATTAGCACAGTGTTTAATTCTAAT
>PDWI01024044.1_pt1 | contig 10597 bp, 8 predicted proteins | sample 1430891 | NCBI WGS metagenome assembly PDWI01 (sample SAMN01162508, study PRJNA174530) | Oral metagenome, whole genome shotgun sequencing project. | biome: Marine environment; feature: Marine mammal; material: Swab sample of the gingival sulcus; isolation source: swab sample of gingival sulcus... | reverse complement strand
CTCATCGCGGGGTGGAGCAGCTTGGTAGCTCGTCGGGCTCATAACCCGAAGGTCGGAGGTTCAAATCCTTCCCCCGCTACCAAAAGACTTTAAAAGGGCGTTTAGCTTATTTAGAGCTAAACGCCCTTTTTATTTGGTTTAATTAAGGTGTGCCGGAGAGAAACAGTTTCTTTCCTGGTGTGCTTTTACAGACGAAAAAACAATTCGTCTGATATTATATGCAGGAAAATCCTGCATAGTTTCACGCTCTGAGTAGTAAGGATTATCCTCTATGTTAAGAATTGGCGAAAAAGAAGCCGCCATGACAAGCATCCTCAAGTTTGAAACAGTAAATTTCATGAAAGGAGATTGTAAGTGGTTTAATGATGCAAAAGGTTTTGGTTTTATCGCACAAAATAATGGTGATGATGTATTTGTTCATCATACCTCTATTGTTGCCGATGGCTTTAAAACCCTCGAAGAGGGCGCATCTGTCACCTTCGATATCGAAAACGGCCCCAAAGGCCCTGCTGCAACCAATGTTATTGCACAGTAATTAGCGCGCAGAATACCTTCTGCCAGCAAATGAGAAAGGCTTTAGAGGAAAATCCTCTAAAGCCTTTTTTTGTAATAACTGCAATTTCAGAGGCCTACACCAAAGGACACTGCTGTCTCATAATTTTTACAGAAAAAAATAAAATACAAGAAGATCCGAGCCATGATATATGTAAAACTCTACATTTAATCTGACCATGGGCCGGAAAATCAGTAACGTGTTTTACAACGGCATTTTCAATCGCCTCATCTACTCTGTTTTTATACATCCCGGGCCAGACAGTGAGCTACGACCGGCGGATACAGGTGTGATGTTTATCTGGGTGCTGATTCTTTCTTTCAATGCAGATACGTGAGAGATGATTCCGATCAGCTTACCGTCCTGTTGCAGGCCGGACAATGTTTCCAGAGCAGTCTCCAGTGCTTCTTCATCCAAGGAGCCGAATCCTTCATCCAAAAACAGGGAGTCCACCCGTACTTTCCGGCTGGCCATTTTCGACAACCCCAATGCCAGCGTCAGACTAACAATAAAGCTTTCACCACCGGACAAGTTCCTGGTCGACCGAATTTCACCGGCCTGATAGTTATCAACAACATTCAACTCCAGCGGCTGCTGTTGATCCCGGATCAGTAGATAGCGGTCGGTCATTTTTTCCAGCTGTCGGTTGGCATGCGAAATCATCAACTCAAAGGTCAGGCCCTGCGCAAAGTTACGGTACTTTTTACCGTCAGCTGAACCGATGAGACCATGCAGCTTTTCCCAACGATGGCACTCTTTCTTCTGAGCCCCAATGGCAAACTGCTTTTCCTTTATTCGCTCTTTGGCTATCGTATTTTCATTCAGCTTGTGCTTAAGCCCGGCAATGGCATCGCGCAGTATTTTCAAGGACTCCTCAAATTCCTTGAACTGCGGCTTCAATTCTTCAAGTGTCTTATCCGTGAGCTTTTTAGCAATCTCCGTGGCCAGACGCATCTCCCGGTCTTTCTGTTTAGCTTTGAGCTCCATCCCCGCGTCATCGAGCTCCTTGGCCCGTGAAGATAAAGATTCCCGATCTTCCTGTGACAATCTGGATTCGAGAAAAGCTTTCTCATCTGCAAAACCTGCCAGAATCAACGCGGCTGAAAAATCTGTTTCCGCTTTTTTAAGCTCAGATGCTCTTTGCTCAATGCGTTTTTTCAGGGAGTCAATATGGGTCTTGGCCGTTGTCAGTTTCTGCTGCAGCTTGATGTTCAGGTCTCTGGCTTTCTTCTCGGCATTTTCCGCATCGGCAATGGCTTTGTTCAGTCGGCCTTCTTCATCATCAGGATTTTTATCGCCATATAATTGCTTTCGCTCCTCTATTCTGTCGGTCAATTCCTTTTTGAGCCGTTCAAGAGCTTCCTGTTTTTCAACCAGAGTCTTGACCTGCGTATCAATCACGGCACCAAGACGCTTCACCTCGCTGTCGATAGCAGCAATCTGTTTTTCGATATCGGTCTTTTGTTTTATCTGTTCCTGCCATGCCTTCAGTCGGAACCTGAGAGATTCGAGCAGTAACGCAACCCCTGTCTCCGGTATTTCAGCGATTCCAAGCAGCTGAAGTTTCGCAGAAATCTCCAGTTTAATTTCATCAAGGCCAATCCAAAGCTTTGTGAGGGTTTCCTTCAATTCAACAAGCGTTTTTTGAATGGCCTTCTTGTCATTAACCGCTTCGGTTTCCAGTTTTTCGCTATCATTCAAATTTTTACGGACAGCGGTTTCCGCCTGTTCCAGTTTTTTGATGGTGGATTCCTGTTCATCGGCCTTATCAATCAACCTGGTCAGCGATTCTATCTTTTGTTCGATCTCATCGGGAACCGGAACATTGCCCTGGGCGAAGGGATGGTCATTCGAGCCACAGAGTGGACAGGACTTGCCGTCTTCCAGTTTAGCACGGTAGTCTTCAAGCTCCTCAATTTTCCTGATGAAAGCCATTTCACGAAGAAGGGTTTCCTTCTCGGTACGATATTCCCGGAGTAGTTTACCACCCAACAACTGACTCAGAGAATCCTTGCCTTGCTGTAGATTTTTACCAGCGGTCTCCAGCTCCTGTTTCTTGAACCCACATTGCCTGGAGGCTTCCTCCAGTTTCTTTGTCGCATTTGCCAAGGCCATATTGGCTTTTTTGAGATCAGTTTCTTTCTGCGTAGCCTCCTGCTGTTTGGTGAGCAGATTGCCGAGTTGTTCTTCAACTCCGGCCAGTCCACTAACCAACCATTCATCCCGGGCATTTTTTTTGATATATAGCTCTGCTACCTTCAGCATTTTTTCTGCGGCAGTCCGTTTTTCCTGTTCCTTCACCCGAGCCTGCCTGTCAATCTCAATCTTTCCAGCTTCCCTGGTACAGGCATCAACACCTTCTGATACAGCCTTTGTTTGTTCAGCAATCTTTTGATCCAGTAACCGAATTTTCTGAATCAAAGGGACCGCCGTTTTCAGCTCCTCTTTAGCTTTTACGGTGAGCTGTTCAGCAACTTTAAAAAACTCTGATTGTGTATTTACAGATGATTCAAACTCAGGAAGTGCGGCTTCATCCATTTTCAGGGAAGTCTGATCGTCAGCCTGTTGTTTACGGAGAGATGTTACGCTCACGTATGTTCCGTCAAGTGAGGCGGCCTTGATGGCCTGTTCAAGTTTGGTCCGTTTCGGTTTGAACACCTCGGTATCAGTCTTCAGTTTTACGGCTTCATCCGTAAGGCTGAGGAGATCCTTTTGCAGGCCTTCAATAGTGGTCAGCCATGTAATGGCTCTGCCTGCTTCGGTTGATTTACCAGCAAGCTCAGTCTCCTGCTTCTGCCTGGCCGTAAGGTCATCTTGAATCTCCTTTTCCTGTTCCGGCTCCAGAACCACGATACCGGAGGTTTCGGCGTTCAGGATATTCAGCTTTTCCCGCTCATCACGCTGACGTTCATGAACCCGGCGTGAGATTTCTGAATAAATTTCGGTGCCAGTGATCTGCTCAAGGAGCCTGGATTTCTGTTCAACGTCAGCCTTCAGGAAGGTATCGAAGCCTCCCTGTGCCAGTAGAATGGAGCGAGTAAAACGATCAAAGTCCATTCCGGTTTTTTCTTCAATAACCGCTCCGACAAGGCTCTTTTTGGTTTCAATGGGCTTTCCCGTAACATCATCCGCAATCTGGTGTTCCTGATCCTGTAGTTTGCCTTCAGCTTTTTTCCGCGCCCGGTGCTGTTCCCAGTGACAACGGAAACGGCCAGCCTGGGATTCAAAGAGTACCTCTGCGTAGCATTCTCCGGTCTGGCGGGACATTATCTCATTCCCGCTCCTGGTAATTTTTCCAAGACGTGGCGTAGCTCCATAGAGAGCCAGACAGATCGCATCAAGAATTGTCGACTTACCCGCACCGGTCGGACCGGTCAGAGCAAAGATCCCGCTGGATACATATTCAGGATCGGTGAAATCTATAATCCATTCACCATAAAGGGAGTTGAGGTTCTTAAATCGCAGTTCAAGTATCCTCATAATCAACCTCTCTATTCCGCATTCACGTCTTCTTCATGGAGAGACTTGATTATTTCGTTATAAGAGACCATTAGTTCATCCCGATCTTCAATCGGCACCTCAAAAGCATCCAAACAGCGGGTAAAAACATCTCCAGCATCCAGATCATCGAGGGTTTCATCTTCCGAAACCGTACTGATCACACGGTCCATAACGCACCGGTTCTTAATTCGCCTGATTTCCATCGTAGAGTTAGCCATTGCCTCATTGAGCATCTCGCGCAGGTTACCGATGATATTACCGCCAGTGTATTCGATCTCAAGCCATGCGGAGCTTTCTTCTTTTTTAAGTTCCTCCAGCCGGGCATGGATATCATCCAGCGACCCGACAATGCGAATCAATTCCTAAAAACACGGTACAGGGAGTTCCTGGATATTTGGCATGGTACTGTTAAACTCTATGAGTACAACTGTCTTTTCCTGAGTCGCTTCGCCATAACCCATCGGGATAGGCGAACCACAGTAACGGATGTGTTCCGCGCTGCCAACCGCCTGAGGAACATGCAGATGCCCAAGGGCCAGATAATCAATTGACGAGGGGAAAACTTCCTCACCAACATGCGCGAGTGATCCCACATACAACTCCCGAACACCATCACCGTCAACGGTCTTACCTCCTGCTGTAAAGAGATGACCCATGACAACGATGGGAATACCTTCATGCCCGGCACTTTTGAATTCGGCCCGTTTTTGTTCAGCAATGGCGCAAACATCTGCGTAATGGTTTTTCAACCCTTCAACAAGCTTGGCGTTTTTATCATCAATGGTTTCTCCCGGCTCAACCATGCGGATATCCTTATCGCGCAAATAAGGCACAGCACAAACAATAGCCTCCGGCTTGTCGTCTGAGTGAAGAACAAATATCTCATCCTCCAAGGCCTCGGTTATGGAGCCGACCACATACACATTCAGCGCTCGCAACAGCTCCTTCGGAGCGTTCAGAAATGACGGCGAATCATGGTTTCCGGCAACAACCACAACATGACGGCAGCAGGATGCCGCAATCCGACAAAGGAAGCGATAGTAGAGCTCCTGCGCCCGGTTACTGGGTGTACTGGAATCAAACACATCACCAGCAACCAGCAGGGCATCAACCTTTTCATCTTCAATAGTCTGCGTCAACCAATCCAGAAATGCAGTAAACTCTTCATAGCGTTTCCTTCCGTAAAGCGATCGACCTAAATGCCAGTCTGATGTATGGAGGATTTTCATTGAACCTCCACTAATATTTGAAGATATTCAGCAGGTTCCTCGGTCACACCGATACCCTGAAGTAAAGCTGAATACTGATGGAATTCCTTTTCCTTGATTTTCCGCAAAATGAAGTTTGCAGTGATCTTCATTTCTGGAACATCAACAGGAAAAACACTTCTCTCAAATACGCCAACTAAATCGGAAAACTCATTGTTGATACGATCCGTTAATGACGCTGCCAGGCTCGACTTCATGCTTTTCGATTTCCTCCTCAAGCTTTGTGCTGATTTGTAGCTCCAGCCTTCGAGATCCTTCTTTAGCCGGACCAGCTCTTCATTGAGACGACCTTCATACTCTTTAACAGATTATACCATCAATGCCGGAAGCACTACCATTCTCCTCCACCGCATTGAACCCCACCTGTAAATTATGCCGGTCACAAAGCATAAACCAGTAAATGGGAATCGTAAAAAAATCACATTGGGAAAATGGATTTTCCCCAATTATTACTGGTACTAAAAAGGGAACATTGACAGACCACCCTCGCTGTCGATCCTATCTCTCATTACCAGTATGTACCTTTACCCAGCCGCAGAGGTTCGGAAAAGTTTGTTTCTGGATACCCTACATAATCTGTTTGCAGAGAATAAAAAGAGTAATAAAGGCAGCCTGAATCTGGCCTGGATATTTCATCAGTTCAGGCGGTGTCAACTTTGGTAAACACTCTGGATATTTTAAAATTGTAATTTTTCCCGTGTAGTATATTGAAATATCTGCAATTTTTAAAAAATTAACACAATGTTCATGAAACATCCGGGCTGGCTATACCATTACAGGCTACCCAGAAAAACTATAATTACCAGCCCAGCGTAAGGTAGCGATGCATTGAGTTTGCCGCCTCTCTTCCTGCTCCCATCGCTAAAATAACGGTGGCAGCTCCGGTAACAATATCTCCACCGGCCCAGACACCCGGCTTGCTGGTTTTCCCTGTTCCCGATTCGGTAATAACATTTCCCCACTTATTGAGTGCCATATCAGGAGTTTCTCCTGTAAGCAGGGGATTGGCACCAGAGCCGACTGCAACAATACAGAGATCGCAGTCGATGATAAATTCAGACCCCTCTATCGGGATTGGCCGTCTGCGGCCAGAGGCGTCCGGTTCGCCAAGTTCCATTTTCAGGCATTCAATAGCTGTCAGTTTTCCTTCTTCATTGCCAAGATATTTGACAGGGTTGGAGAGCAGTACCAGTTCAATTCCCTCCTCTTCCGCATGATGGATCTCGGCGTTACGAGCGGGGATCTCCTCCCTGCTGCGGCGATAAACAATTTTCACACTTTCTGCACCCATACGCATTGCAGTGCGGGCAGAATCCATCGCGACATTTCCTGCGCCAAGAATAACCACATTTTTCCCGGGAGGTACAGGCGTATCAACTTCAGGAAAACGGTAACCGCCCATAAGATTTGCCCTGGTAAGATATTCATTGGCAGAGAGAATGCCCACCAGATTTTCCCCTGGCAACCCCATAAATCTGGGCAGACCGGCCCCAACGCCAACGTAAACTGCATCAAAGCCCTGCTCAAAAAGCTCATCAATGGTAACACTGCGGCCAACTACCGAATTGCACTCTATTGTCACACCTTGCCGCTCAAGGGAATTGACCTCCTGGGCAACGATATCCTTGGGAAGACGGAACTCGGGGATGCCGTAAATCAACACGCCTCCCGGTTTGTGGAAAGCTTCAAATACGGTAACATCATGCCCTTTATGAGCAAGATCTCCTGCGACAGTAAGTCCTGAAGGCCCGGCACCAACCACGGCTACCTTTTTTCCTGTTTTGGGTGCTTGAGGTGGCAGGGAATCATCTTCGTTTTCACGAACCCAGTCGGCAACAAAACGTTCAAGATTGCCTATTGCCACCGGTTCTCCCCGTTTACCAACGACGCAATTTCCTTCACATTGAATTTCCTGGGGGCAAACACGACCACAAACAGCGGGCAGTCCATTATTCTCCCAAATCTTATGGGCGGCAGCAGTAAAATCGCCTTTGGTAATAAGCTCTATAAATTCAGGTATCGGAACTTCCACTGGGCACCCTGTTCTGCACGAGGGTTTTTTGCATTGCAGACAGCGGGATGCCTCCTCCTGTGCCATTTTTACCGTGTAGCCAGTGGGAACTTCAAGAAAGTTGCGTGCGCGAATATGCGGCTCCTGCTCGGGCATTGGAACCCGGCCTGGTTTATTGTTCTTTGGCATGATTTTCTCCCTTTTTGTAGCCCGGAGTTATTCGGGATATTTTATCTGCAGTAACAGGAAACCTCAGTGCTTGCTGATTGCAACCTGAACACCATCAATAAATTCTTGATGACTCTTGCGTTCAATTTCATGATAGGAGCGCAAACGGAGTGTTAATTCGTCAAAATCAACCTTATGTGCGTCAAATTCAGGGCCATCAACGCAGGCAAATTGGGTTTCGCCGCCAACACTCACCCTGCAACAACCGCACATCCCCGTTCCATCCACCATAATAGGGTTAAGACTGGCAAGGGTAGGGATGGCCTTCTCCCGAGTCATATTGGCGACAGCCTTCATCATTGGCACCGGGCCAATGGCGACTACCAGCTTTATATCTTCGTTGTTGATAATGTCCTGTAAAAGATCGGTGACAAAACCGTGATGACCAAAGGAACCGTCGTCGGTGCAGATATGAAGACGGTGGGAGGCGGCGGTCATTTTTTCCTGCAGGATAATCAGCTCCTTGTTACGGGCGCCGGTGATTGCGGTAACATCATTGCCTATATTCTTTAATGCCCGGGTTATCGGGTGAAGGACGGCAACTCCGGTTCCTCCTCCAACGCAGACGACCTTTCCCACCTTTTCCAGATGAGTTGGTTTACCCAGAGGACCAATAACATCCTGATAGGCATCTCCCTCCCTGAGAGTGGCAAAAATTGCTGTGGATCGACCAATAATCATATAGACAATGGTAATTGTCCCTTTCTCCGGGTCTGTTTCTGCCATTGTCAGAGGAATACGTTCGCCAGACTCATTGGCCTTGAGAATAACGAACTGTCCAGGCTTTGCCTTGCGGGCAATAAGAGGAGCCTCTATTTCATTAAGAATAATTGTCCCCCCACCCAGTTCTTCCCTGTGAACTATTGTAAACATCCCCCCTCCTCCTTATCTGTGAAATTTTTACTGATAAGAGCTCGCAATACCCTGCTTCCTGAAAAGTATGATACTAGTCCCACGAGAATTTATAATGAATCACAAACCCTGGATAAACGCAATATTTATTACTGTATTATTTCCTGTTTTGTTGCTTAAAAAAAATATAAAATGGACAAACAATATCGATATTTTATAGAAAGAACGTGTCTACTCATAATTGATATCTGATGTATTACAAAAAGCCTTTGGCGGGATATTATTTTTATTTAATGGCTGTAAATTGATGTTTATTGAGGAAGAATATATAAAGAAAAAGAGCTTTATCTTCTGAAAGGAAATGGTTTTTTATTGATTAATAAATAACTGTCGATTGATGTCAGAGAATTTGAGCTGTTGTTCAGGTAAGAAAATTGTGTTTTTTATCGGTTTTTATATTGTGGAATAGGGGATGTTTTTTTGTTGTTTTTATAAAACATATTTTTTTAATTGATTTTCTCAAAAAATAAGATTGCTATTTTTTTAAGATAATTATTTCTATTGTATATTTTTAATTTACTAAAAATATATTATAAATATTTCAATATGTTATATATAATATTTGGGATTATTGGTTTTTGATTAAAGCTGACACTATGGAAAAATATTGGTTTTATATAACTGCTTTATTAGTAAAGATATATTTTCGTTTGATGCAATATTTTTTCTAAAAATTATGGGAAATAAAATAGTTTATATTTTTATATATAACGATTGATATTTTGCCAGTCTTTGTTCAATAAAATGGCTCTGTATTGAAAAAATATTCAATAAATAAAAAAATATGTATTTTTTGTTGCCAATAAAGGTCGTAGTATAAAAATGTTATAATATTTATCTATAAGCCCTTATTTTTTTCGTCTGGTCAAATTTTTTACATATAATAGAAAAATAAATATATTGCAGATGATTGTTCTTTAGTATACCTTTTATTGTTGTTGTAATCTCTCAACAAGGAAATGGCTTTAAAAAATGTAGTAAAAGTATTTAGTGTTGTAGGGATATTTACAGTAGAACTTTTTGGTATAAGGTCTCGTCTGTGTCTTTTTTGAATTCTGGAGAAATTTTTGTTGTTTTCCAAAATTCAAAAAAACTCCCCTTTATTAATAAGGGGATTGTTAACGTCCTTTAATAACAGGAGGTAGCTAATGTGGAAAGAATACCTATTTCCAAATGATATTACAGAAGCATTGACCATTCTTAACGATAGTGGAGGGCTGGCAAGAATTATTGCCGGAGGTACAGACCTTATACTTGATCTTGAGAGAGGCCGACATCAGGTCGAAAGGCTTATTGACCTTTCTAAAATAAAGGAACTCTGGGCTATTGAAGAGATTGACGGTATGCTTTCCATTGGAGCGAATGTTACCTGTAGTCAGGTTGCAAACTCCGAATTGGTATGGGAAAAAGCCCCGGCGCTTGCTGATGGCGCACATAAACTTGGGTCAAAGCAGATCAGAAATGTTGCTACCCTGGCGGGTAACGTTGTTCGTGCCCAACCTGCCGCTGATACCGCAATTCCTCTTGTGGCTCTTGATGCAAAGGCAGAAGTCGTTTCAAAGAGTGGGACTCGAACCATTGACGTTCTTGATGCTTATGGTGATGGTTTTGCCAAATCAACTGTTGACAGTAGTTCAGAGATACTGACACGATTCCTTGTTCCTTCCCGTAAGGCAGGGGAAGGATCGGCATATGTGCGTCATGATAAGAGGAATACCCTCTCTCTGCCGATTCTTAATATTGCCTGTAATCTTGGTTTAAAAGATAATGTTATTCAAAAGGCAATGATCGCGATGGGGCCTGTTGGTCCTGGTCCGCGGAGGGCTGTGGATGCGGAAAAAAGGCTGCTTGGCAGTACTCCTGATTCTGAAAATATTACCGCAGCGGCGGAACTGGTTATTAACCAGTGTGATCCCAGGGACAGCCTTGTTCGTGGTTCAAGAAAATATCGGCTGGCTGTTGTCAGTGTTTTGGCAAAACGGGTGATTAGTGAGGCGCTTGCCTCTGCCAGTAAGTAACAATAAATATTTAAGGAGTACGCAATGAATCATATAACGATCACGTTCACCCTGAATGGAGAAGTTGTTGAGGTGTTTTGTCCTGCTGATACCATGCTGGTAGATC
>PDWI01010157.1_pt1 | contig 10597 bp, 7 predicted proteins | sample 1430891 | NCBI WGS metagenome assembly PDWI01 (sample SAMN01162508, study PRJNA174530) | Oral metagenome, whole genome shotgun sequencing project. | biome: Marine environment; feature: Marine mammal; material: Swab sample of the gingival sulcus; isolation source: swab sample of gingival sulcus... | reverse complement strand
GCTTGTTTATCGCCATTTTACAGTGAGATTTACCAGTAAATTCCCCAGCGAACATATCCAATTCAGACATTACAGATAGCGCAACTTCATATCTGCCATTTTCTTTTAGTTCCCTCATTTTTTCTTTTATTATTTCTGTGTTTCCCTTGCTAGCATGATATAAAATTCGCTCAAAGTTACTAGAAATTAAGATGTCCATTGATGGGGAATCTGTAGTGTAAAATTTTCTCTTTGTGTTATATATACCCATTGATAAAAAAAAGTCGGCAAGAACTTTATTCATATTTGAGGCGCATAGCAGCCTGTTAATTGGCAAGCCCATTTCCCTAGCATAATAAGCTGCTAAAATATTGCCAAAATTTCCAGTGGGTACAGAAACATTGATTTTTTCACCAAGTTCTATTTCGCCATGGTTTACTAGATGAAAGTAAGAGGTAAAGTAGTAGACAATTTGAGGAATCAAGCGTCCAATATTGATAGAATTGGCAGAGGATAAAAGATATCCCATTTCCTTGACTTTAGTTTTAAATTCATCGCTACTAAATGCTCTCTTTACAGCGTTTTGTGCATCATCAAAATTGCCATTGATGGCATATACGCTTAGATTGTCTCCCTTTTGACTAATCATCTGGTGTTTTTGCATATCGCTGACGCCATTGTTAGGATAGTAAATGACAATTTTTATTCCTTCTCTATCTTGAAAAGCTTCTAGTGCAGCCTTTCCAGTATCACCTGAGGTAGCAGTCAAAATTAAAATATCCTCTTTAATATTATTTTTTTTCTTTGCTGTCAGCATGAGATAGGGCAGTATGCTAAGTGCTAAATCCTTAAAGGCAAGAGTTTTACCCTTAAAAAGTTCTATAAAATACATATCGCCTGCTTTTTTTACAGGGACGATATCCTCTGTTTCAAAATTATCAGCATATGCATTTTCTACACAATAATCGATTTCATCCTTTGTAAAGTCATCCAAATATAGAGCTAAAATCTCTTTTGCAAAATCTTGATAAGACATCTTTAGATAGTCTTTTTTACTAATATCGATTTTAGGGATCTCATTTGGTACAAACAGACCACCATCACTTGCTAAACCTTGAATAATTGCCATACTTGCACTGGCTTTAATTTTTTTGTTTCTAGTACTGCTATACATAAGTTTCTCCTATGCTTTCTAAAAATTTTCTTTGTCTACTTGTACTCTTCATAAATACATTTAATGTCTTGTAACGATTGATGTAAGTTTTCTATCAACTCTTCTGATTTTTCTTTATTTTTAATATCCGATGATATCGTGATGGCAATATGCTCACTGTTTACAGAATAACCTATGCCATAACCATCTCTGTGTACATTTCCAAAGCCAAATGCCTTAATATGTTCTCCGCCAAAGTTGCTAGTAGAAAGAAAGTCTTCCTTTAATCTTTTATAGGCAGTATCCGAGAAGAATCTATTGGCCAAGGTATCTTTTATATATGTTTGATTCATTTCTTCTAAGCCAAATAAATAGCGCTCTATGCCATATCCATTCTTAATATCTTTAATATTGCTTCCATGGCTTTTGATGGCATTATCTAGCAAAGTTTTTATCTCATGAGTATTCTTCTTATCGTTTAAAACATCAAAATTTTGCGCGAATTTTTTACTATCTTCATTTAATGGTCTCGTGCATTCAGTCCTTCCTTCTCTATACTCTCTCATGTCGATTGCTTCATAGGTAGAACGCAAGCTCCCAAAACTTCGATATTGCGCTAATTGTAGGGCAAGATGGAAGAAGGCATCCGGACTGATTTTATATTCCTTAATTTTATTTTTGCCAAAGTTATAAAAAGAGGAATCCTTTGTATATTTAGATGCTGCGTGCTTTTGATGTTCTTTTATAGTTTGTCTTATCTGAATTTTAGTATCACTTTTTGTTTCCCACGTTAATTTTCTATATGGTACTTTTGTTAAATTTTCTTCGCTTAAGATTTCTTTATAAGAGATTAGATTGTGGTATAAGCTACTTAACACAAGGCTATATAAACTGGCATCAGCATGACTGTGTTCGTTATTAATCCCAATTTCTTTATCCTCTGTTAGAATTACTTGGGTCGATTTATCAAAATATCGATTAATGCCATTTGATATCAAAAAGTCTTCTGTAAAATCAGTGCTATGCTTGCATTTATCATCTAGACAGAATACGGCGATAGCTTCATTAATACAGTTGAAATTTTCTGTATTCAGCAGGGAATGTTTTAATTTTTTACTTAAAAAAGCTGCCTTATCTCTCTTGGCGCTTGTTATAATACCAATATTTTCTGATTCATCTGCTTGATTGACATCGTAGATTATGCTGCGAATTGTCTTTTCGATACTGGCTGGAGAATAGGGGATAGCATTGTTATCAGAGACAAGGACTTTATACATATAGCCCTTGTATATAAAGATAACATGATTTGATTCTTTGTTCTTATTTTTTAGTAAGTAATCGTCCTTCTCGTAGTCAGCGATTCTTGTTGCACCTAGAATATGCTCGTAATTCTTCATGCAGATGGCTGTATCTCTTCTTTTTTCAGCAGGCAGAGATTCGTCAATAATTGAGAAGTAAAGTTTTGTCATGCTATGAATAGCGATTGCTAAAATTTGAGCATGGCTCAGTTCATCTTTAAATTCTTGGTTTTTTAGTACCGCATAGTAGTTGACGTTGATGGCGATTTCTGCTCGGTATTCTAAATACATGTTAAGCCATAAATCATAGAGCCAACTTCTATTGTCTGCTTTTTGACAGTGTTCTAATAGGCTTTTATGTAAAATAAAACCACTAGCTCCCTCTTTAAAGAAGGAGTCTATGGTTTTTTCGCTTTCGTTGAATTCATCTTCTGTTAGAAGAACTTTTACAAGTTTTTTATACCTATCCTTGACTACTTTTTCATCAAGGATAGGTAATTTTTTTAGTTCATCATTATATTCAAACATTATTTTTCCTTATTATTTTAACAAACCCTCATCTTGTAAAAATTTCTTTGCAACTTCTGGAATTTGTTTGCCTTCAACATCTACTTGATAAGTTAGGTTCATCATTTTTTCGTTTGTGAATAGGCCATTTAGTTTTTCTAATGATGTTTTTAGATCATCACCAAACTCTTCAAATAAACCAACTCTGTATCCTAGGGCACCATTGTACTCTGGGAAGTAATTTCTATCGTCTTCTAGTATAACTAAATCTGATTTTTTAACCATACCATCTGTTGTGTAAGCTATCGTTGCATCGATGTCCTTGTTATCAAGAGAAACATATTTTAAGTTGATGTCAAATGCCTTAGCTTCTTTAAAGTTCAGACCGTAGAACTCAGTGTATGGTGTGTACTTTGCGCTTCCTTCTTCACTGAAGAAACCATGCTCAGCACCGAATACGATTTCAGGAGCAACTTTTGCTAAATCAGTAGTAGTCTTTAAATTATATTTTTCTGCAATCTCTCTACGAACAGCCATTGCATAAGTATTGTTATGACCTATTTTTCCTATTAAACCAACTTTGTTATCCTTAGATGATTTCTCGTTAACAAAGTCATACAGGCTCATGCCCTCTGGAATATCTTTTATATCAAGGTGTAGTAAAGTAGTTAAAACGGTTCCATCCCAAGTATTGAATAGGTCAAAGCTGCCTTTTTTCATTTCATCATACGTAGCAACCTGTACCATCTCATCATATATTTTAACTTCGTAGTCGGTATCTTGCTCTACTAAGAGTTTTGCCATTTGTAATAATAGTTTTCCTTCGGTGATATCACAATCTACTGCCTTAACAACTTTTTTATCACCGCCACCATCACCACAAGCAGCAAGTCCTATGGCTAATACTAAGCTTAGTAAGATTAACGAAATTCTTTTTTTCATAAATTGTCTCCTCTCGTAACTTAAGAATTTGCATTCAATATATAACCCCTTATATATTATAGTTTATAATCACACTTATTATTGAGTTGCTATGCACTATATTTTCTTTGGATTTTATTTTCCATCATAGAAATTATTTTATCCAATCCTAATGCCATAATGATAATAGCGCCCATGCCTTTTAAAATATAAGACATCTGCTGTATTCTAATTCCCTTTGTTAAGACAGAACCTAGTCCGCCGCCCCCTACATAGAAGGCAAAAACAGCGGTTCCAACAGCAGTAACTAGTGCTATTTTTATTCCTGCTACTATCATTGGGACAGCAAGTGGTAGCATAACTCTACGTAATCGTTGACGCTTGTTCATGCCGATACCTTTTGCTGCCTCAATAATAGAAGGCTGAATAGTATTTAAACCCACATAAGTGTTATTAACAATTGGTAGTAGGGAATAAAAGGTTAAACCCACAATTGTTGTGGTTTTTCCTGCACCTAAAAATACCATGACCATACCTAATACGGCAAGGGCAGGAATTGTCTGGATGACATCAATCATTCCCAAGATATATTTTTTTAGCTTTGGATTAAAGTAAGCGAGGATTCCTAAAGGAATACCAATAATAGATGCTACTATAATCGTTACGAGCACCATGTATAGATGCTCTAAAACCTTATCCATGTAGAGATAAGTCCATAGTTCATTCATATTCATTATACATCACCCCTTATTCCCTTTGATATTACCTTGTTGCCAATTCTCTTTACTAGCCTTGAGAGTAATATCGCCAAAATGGCTGAGGGGATAGCTCCCGCTATAATCAATTTAGAATTGTTTGTTTCCACGCCTGTATATACAAAAGTGCCTAAGCCACCTTGTCCTATCATGGCTGCTAATACAGCCCAGCTTGTGATGTATATCGTTGTCATTCTAATCCCTGCAAAGATAGAAGGCATCGCCATTGGAATTTCTACTTTAAATAAAGATTGAAGCTTTGTCATTCCACAACCCTTTGCGGCTTCTATATAAGCTGCTGGAATATCAACTAAACCGGTATAGGTATTTTTTAGAACGGGGAAAATAGCGTATAAGGTTAAGGCTATGATAACCGTCCACGGGTTCATGCCAACATAGATAAATAATACCCCGATAAAAACAATGCCTGGAATGGTTTGGAATATAGAAATCAGCGGCATAACAAAACCTGATAATTTACGATATCGTGATAATAAAACCCCTAAAAATAAAGCGATTATTGTGCCAAGTATAACAGAAATAATAACATACATAGTATGGTATAGTATCGCTACTAAAAGTTTATCGCCATAAGTACTGAAAAATTCTGCCATAACTAACCCCAAATATAATTCGCCATCGATTTAGATAGGCTCATTCTTGTCACTATGCCAACTGGTTCGTTATTTTTATTTAAGACCACAAGATAGATACCCTTATGCTTGCTTAGGATATCAAAGGCATTTTTTGCCATGTCATTTTCATAGATGGTGTAGGGACTTTTAATCATGAGTTCAGAGCCCTTCATGCCCTTCTTCCCTTTTTCTTCTATGTCACTTATTTCAATGACACCTTGATAAATATTGTGCTTATCGGTCAATACCATGTGTTCATAATTCTTCTCATCCATGATGTAGACAATTTCTTTTAAGGAACTATCTTGTCTACCAATTAGGGCATGTTTCATCACATCTCTAACAAAGAGCTCATTTTTACTAAATTCCGCATTGGCATGTAAGCCTAAAAACTCTTTTACGGTATCGTTTGCCGGATTTTCTAGGATTTCTTCAGGACTCGCTTTCTGCAAAATTTTCCCCTTGTCCATAAAGACAATTTCATCGGATAATTTTAAAGCTTCGTTCATATCATGGGTAACGAAAACAATCGTTTTTCCTAGTTTTCTTTGTAAAGTTCTTACCTCTTCTTGCATAACATCCCTTGTAATTGGATCCAGTGCACCAAATGGCTCGTCCATTAAGATAACGCTGGGGTTAGCAGCCAAGGCTCTGAGTACGCCAATACGTTGTTTTTGACCCCCTGATAATTGATTTGGATATTTTTTAGCGTAGTCTTTATAAGGCATATTAACCAAGTCCATCAGTTCTACGGTACGATTTTTTATATCTTCCTTATCCCACTTTAAAAGTTCTGGAACAATGGCGATGTTTTGTTCTACCGTCATATTTGGAAATAAGCCAATGCTCTGAATAACATAACCTATTTTTCGTCTTAATTCATCAGGATTATACGAACTAATCGATTCGCCATTAATGAGAATTTCTCCTGAATTTAAAGGGATTAGCCCATTTAACATTTTTAAAGTCGTCGTTTTCCCACAACCAGAACTACCAATAAGGGATACGAATTTACCTTTTTCAATCGATAAATTCAAGTTTTTAATAACTTCTTTTTTGCCATAATTTTTGCAAACGTTTCTATATTCTATCAATGTAAATCTCCTTTTGCTATAAATTTACAAGTTCTAATAAAGTTGTATTTATTCACTCACCATTATATTTTACCTTAAATTTAAAAAATAGTCAAAAAAATGAAATAAATCAAGGAGTAAATTAGGATAAAAAGACTATCTAAAACGAAAATAAATTACTAAAATATGACAGTTTAGTTTTTTTTTATTATATACTATAACTTTTTATCTTTTATTGGTATAATACATAGGTGTTAAATTATAAAATCAAAGTAATTGGAGGTAAGTATGAAAAAATTAACTGGAATTTTACTGGCATTTGTCCTTGTATTAGGATTAGCAGCTTGTGAAAATGGTAGTCAGCCAAAGAATGATGCAGCAAAAGAAGGTGCTGTAGTTGGCGAATCGATTGGAACAGTAAATGGTAAGGATATAGCAGCTAAAGATTATCAAATGTTTTATGATATGTACTTAAATATGCTTGCTAAGCAGAACCAGATTTCTGAAAACATCAAGTCTATGCTTGTGGATAATGCAATTATTAATCAAGATTTAGAAAAGAATAAGGTGACGCTTTCAGAAGAAGAAATTGCTGCTGTAAGAGAGGAAATGATTGCTGAATTTGGTACAGAAAAAGATTTTAAAGAGAATTTAGAAAAACAGGGTATCAGTGAAGAAGTTTTTGATACTTTAGTAAATATGAGAGCACATCAAAAAGCCCATGTTGATTGGTATAAAAAGAACCATCCTGTTGATGAAAAAGCAATGGAAACCTACTACAATGAACATAAAGAGGACCTTGATAGCGTGAAAGCTAGTCATATCTTAGTTGCTACAGAAGAAGAGGCGAAAGAGGTAAAAGCTAAGTTAGATGCTGGTGAGAACTTTGAAACTTTAGTAGAAGAGTATTCAACAGACGATATGTCAAAAATCGTTGGTGGAGATTTAGGTGAAATTAACTTTAAGTATTCAAACTTTGATCCTGTTTTCTTAGAAGCAGTAAAAGAGCTTAAAGTGGGCGAAATCAGTGAGCCAGTTCAAACACAATTTGGATTCCACATAATTAAATTAACAGATAAAAAAGAGGGCATCGAAAATCTTAAAGATGATATTTCAGATATTCTATTTGGAGAAGAATATATGAAGTATATGAAGGAATTAAAAGATGCAGCGGAAGTTAAGTTTAATGATGAAGAGGAAAAAGAAGAGGATAAGGTAGAGGCTGAAAAAGAAGCTGAGAAAGCTACTGAAGAAGAAAAACCTGCTGAAGAATCTACTGAAGAAGCTCCTGCGGATGATAATACTGAAGCAGAAGAAGCACCTGCAGATGAAACACCTGCTGATGAAGAGACTCCAGCGGACGAAACTCCAGAAGAGAGCAATGACTAATAGTTGTCATCTCGAGCGTAGCCGAGAGATCTCACTAAGAATAAACTTACATTGTAATAGTGAGCGGGTACAGCCCGCTCTTTTTTTTTGGCTACTACAATACGTCATTTATATACCTTATTAGTGCGCTCAAGTTTTTGTTAATCCCAAATTCATATGGGTATAAATATAACGAAGTCGCTTTAAATTAACATGATTTAAGGCAAGATAAATACTTAGGAGGTACATGAACATGGCAAAGATAGTAGTAGTTGGTGCGAATCACGCGGGTACAGCTTGTATTAATACAATACTTGATAATTATAAAGAGCATGAAGTAGTAGTATATGATAGAAATAATAACATTAGTTTTTTAGGTTGTGGAATGGCATTGTGGATTGGACAGCAAATTTCTGGTTCTGATGGCCTTTTTTATGCGACTAAAGAAGGTTTAGAGCAAAAGGGTGCTAAAATTCATATGGAAGCAGACATCACATCTATTGATTTTGATAAAAAAGTAGTTTATGGAACACATAAAGATGGTTCTAAAATAGAAGATACTTATGATAAACTTGTTCTAGCAACAGGTTCAACACCGATTGAAATTCCAGTTCCTGGTAAAGACTTAGAAAATATTCAGTTCGTTAAGTTATTCCAAAACGCTCAAGATGTTATCAATAAACTAGCTAAGCCAGAAATCAAAAAGGTTGCGGTTTTAGGTAGTGGTTATATTGGCGTAGAACTTGCAGAAGCATTTGAGCTATTAGGTAAGGAAGTTGTTCTTATTGATATGCTTGACACTATTTTAGGAACTCACTTTGACGCGTCATTTAATACTCGTATGCAGAATTTGATGGCTTCGCATGGCATTAAAATGGCGATGGGCGAAAAAGTACAAGAGTACATTGGTAAAGACGGTAAGGTAGTAGCTGTTAAGACTGACAAAGCGACTCACGAAGTTGATATGGTTATCTCTTGTGTTGGCTTTAGACCTAATAACATTTTAGGAAAAGATAAGTTAGAGCTATTCAAAAATGGTGCATATATTGTTAACAAAAATCAAGAAACATCTGTTAAAGATGTCTATGCTATTGGTGATTGTGCGACAATTTATGATAATACAATTGATGACGTAAACTATATTGCGTTAGCATCTAACGCTTTAAGAAGTGGTATTGTGGGTGGTCATAACGCTGCTGGTAATAATAATATTAAATCTATTGGTGTGCAAGGTTCTTCAGGAATACAACTATACGGACTTAAGATGGTTGGCACAGGGTTAACAGAAGCTAAGGCTAAGGGGTATGGCATAGAAACACAAGTTGCCAGCTTTAAAGCTTTACAAAAACCTGCATTTATGGAAGATGTACCAAATGCAGAAGTAGATTTAAGAATAGTGTATAGAAAAGACAACAGACAAATTGTTGGTTGTCAGATGATTTCTGAATATGATATGTCTGGTGCTATTCATATGTTCTCATTAGCGATTTACAAAAAATTGACGATTGATGAACTTGCTCTATTAGACTTATTCTTTATGCCTCACTTTAATGAACCATATAACTACATTACAATGGCAGCATTAAAAGAATTAGAAATATAATAACTACAAAAGACCCTGTAAAAAGGGTCTTTTTTTGTAATAAAGGTTGATTACCCTTTGAGCATATCGAATGTCAGCTCTACTATAAACACATCTCCATCTATTATTAAATCAAAGTTTCCGTGAAGAGCCGTCGTAAAGCTTTCGGCAATTGCTAAGCCCAAACCACTACCGTCTTTGGTTCTTGATTTATCACCTCTCACAAAGCGTTGGGTAATTTCTTCTTTGGTAAAATTCATTTCATATGAAGATGTATTTTTTATTCTAAATTTAGCCTTGTTATCCACTGTGATATCTAGGTCTATAAAAATTCTAGTGCCTTTTAGGGAATAATTTAAGGCGTTATCTATTAAGTTTTGCATTACTCTGTATAATTTTTTGCCATCTGATTTTATTAAAAGTTCTCCATCTGGTAGATTAATGACTATTCTCATTTTTGATGCCATAATCTTATCTTCCATATTAGCTAATGTTTGATTGACAAGTTTTTTGAGGTCGATTATTTGTATATCAACTTCCATACTGCCACTTTCACTTTTGGATAAGACAAAGAGGTCGGCAATAATGTCTTTTAACTTTGCTGATTTTTGTTCTATTATTTTAACATAATCTTTTGCCACGTCACTCATCTCCTCATTTTTTAATAGGTCTACGTAACCAATTATAGAGGTTAGGGGGGTTTTTAAATCGTGTGATACATTGGTGATAAGTTCTGTCTTTGTTTTTTCACTCTTTGAGACTTCAAGTACCCTTTGTTCAAAAGCCTTATTGGAAAGCACCAGTAATTTTTTGATTTTAACAATGAATATGGCAGTTATCACTACTTCTAAAAACATGAAAAATAAAAAGGTACTTTCTTCTCTGCTCATTAAAAAGATAAAAGCTATTATCACAAATAATACACTTAAACCTACATATTTTATTATATATCTATGAATTTTTTTATTGATATTTTGGTCACTCAAATTTCTTGTGTCAAATATTGCTCTAAAAAATTCAGCTATAAACTTGAATATGCCAACAATTCCCAAGGCAAGCCAAGTGATAAAAAATCGTTTTTTGATGTTATCAGATTTTAAGTTTCTGATAATAGACATAAGTATAATCAGCGTGCCATACATAGTAGCACATACTAATAAACTAAATAATATGGATATTATGTTTAGTTCTGATGGAATAAATCTTAAAAATCTCAGTAATTGTTCGCCTATTAAAATATAAAAAGGAATTAGCGCTAAGAGTTTAAGTTCTATAAATATTGGGTCAAAGAAAAATTCGATTTTTTGATCGCTATTTGTCTTTCTG